>Ga0307515_10002101_pt1 | contig 43755 bp, 45 predicted proteins | sample 17_EM_MG_FD_194513 | JGI IMG/M metagenome (GOLD analysis project Ga0307515, IMG submission 194513) | Populus trichocarpa ectomycorrhiza microbial communities from riparian zone in the Pacific Northwest, United States - 17_EM | ecosystem: Host-associated > Plants > Roots > Unclassified | place... | reverse complement strand
ACACACTCTATCTTTCCCACCTTTTAGTCTCACTCGCTCTGTCCGAGATTTGGATCCACGCAATTGCGTGGATCCTCACGGCCGGGTAGTATCATATCTTCTCACCTTCCTACGCTCCTCGAGATCAATGTAGAAGGAACGCGAGGAGAGATTTTCGCAGCGTCACCCATTGCATTGCAATCCCGATGCAAGTGTGTACCCAATGAACCCATTCCGACGTATGGTCACAGTTGCCCACAACGCCAGAGTGTTTGTTTAGAATAGGAGACCGACAGAGGGAGAAGAAACTGCAAAACTGCGATCGGAGGGCGATATGCAACGCAACGCGTGGTATTGACGCCAGGCGCGGAGTAATCCGCCACCGGGGTGTCTCTGACGGCTCTGACGGAGCGCGTCCACTCTGACGGAGCCATTCCGCCCAGATGGAAATGTTTTTTGCTGATGTACCAACAGAGGGTGTATAAAAACACTCTTGCGACAGTCAAGCGTCAGATCCAACAGGCGGAGAACCCAACGCCTGCCGAGGTCATCAGCGTGGAAGCAGCGCGGGTTGACAATGCTATTCTTCTTGACTATTTGACCTCCGAAGTAGTGCTTGAGGAGCCTGAGATCGGAAGCACTGACCCAAACATCCCGATAGACAACAATCGCATGGATGACGAACTGCATTTTGGGATGCCAGGGGGCAGCAGGGATTATGAAGATGAAGGTGACGAAAGCGACGAGCGCGATGCCATCCCCACCGCCAGCCGGCGACGATGGCCCACGACAGAACTCGGGAGGTTTGACCTGGGAACCAGTGATGTCAATGGGTATGAGGGCGACGATGGCGATGATGCGGATGCGGATGAGGAGGAAGAAACATCGCTAGCTGATGATGGATCAATGCAGAATGTGGAGGACTGAGGGCATAGTACTAGAGAGTGTGAAGATTGGACATGGCGATGATGCGGATGCAGATGAGGAGGAAGAAGCATCGCTAGCCAATGATGGATCAACGCAGAATGTGGAGGACTGAGGGCATACTACTAGAGAGTCTGAAGATTGGACAGTATATTTCAGACCTGTAAAATACGATAATGGCGAAGCAAATGCAACGGCAAGCGATGTATCCGAAGCGAAGACTGTATTGTAATAAGTGACAACATCTCAAAACTAAACATATATGGGGAGAGTGCGGCATCCGATATATAGCAATAAGCGGAGAGGTAAATCGTGGCACTCGGCCGGAGAAAGGCATAAACATCGGCAGGCGTTGTGTAAACTGCTTCAGCAAAACTGCAGTCCCTGCGAACAGTGTAACACACGTGTCGTTCTGATGATGCGTATACGTCACCACAAAGTAAAGGCGGTACGTATGCAATGCGACCTGTCGCCTGGGCGACGGGTAGCATGAAATTCTCTGTCAGAGGGTACGAGGTTCGGTCAGAGCCGCCAGAGCCGTCCGGAACACCCGGGTGTTTCAGACGGAAACTAGGGTCATTGCTGATGATGCCATATTATGATATAGCTAATCTTCTTTTAATTGTAAAACAAATGTCCAAACAATGACTAATATGATGGATGAAATGGCTTGTGGCACTATCAGATACGCTGCTGTGAGAATACAAGTTTCAGGAGCTTCCCCAGACCTATACATAATGTCTCAGCAGCTTCTGCAGATCTGTGCAGAGGTCTCAGCTGCTCCAAAATTTGACTATTCTGTTGGACAATTTTCACAGCATCTTGAATATACCCCCACAACAGCTGGTGCTTTCAGAAATACCTGAAATATCCCTTACAGCATCTGGGAACACTTTGCTTAGTTTCATGGGGGTCTGGGAGCATCTGGAATTACTTGGGTGCACTGCTGAGGTTGACTGGAGTGCCTGGGAGGTTTGCATATAGCTTCCAGACTGTTATACATTTTGTTGATGTAATACTGTAGCCAGTCCAGCAGACAATGTGTAGATCGACAGATTCATAGATATATAGATATATTGATACATAAATCAATATATATGCAGATTAATAAATGAGAATACAAACTAAATATACATTTTAAAATTATTTAACTATAAACAGTAACTAAAATTTTCAAATGTGCCAGCAGCAATCCCAAAGAATATAATGATTTTCCCAATCTGCTCTACAGCAATTCAATGTACTTCCAAGCTTGTGGCCTGCATTCCCAGGTGCTCTCCAGATTGTCATCAATTCTTGTGAATCATTACAGATTTGTCCACTGCTCCAAGGTGCACTTGAAGGCCACTGCATGGGTTCAGTCAACTCCGAGATTTGACCATTGTAGAATTCTGGTCCGACAACTCCCACACACTCCCAGAGGCTCCCGGTGACAAATATAAATTTGCTGATGTTACCATCCTGTGGTTTATACTAATCTTTTCATACCCTGTTGAGAAAATTGTAGGGAACTATAAGAGCAGTTTAGTCCACGGCAAATGGAATTGGGATATACCCATAGGTATGCTCACATGCTCACTCTACCTACCTTCAGCACCCCGGTGGGTGGGTTCGCGATGTTGCCAACGAGTTAGGCAATATTTAGAGTATAATCATACTGTATCACTCTACAATGGCTAACACCCCCATTTTAGAGAATAGCTATTTCCGTATATCAACTATCCGCGACATCTACGGCAATGGTCTCGGGACGCGTGGTACACACGCTCCGAGACTACTACAGCAAGCAGACTTCAGAGTCTACATCAATCTCCGCATAAGCACAATACCATAATCCATGGACTCTTCCCATGCCCAGAAGGGGAAAGTATTCAAACAGCACTTCAAGACTTCTTTTTTCGAACTTGCTCCGGGGCGAGATACGAATAAGTGCTGTTAGTGTATTTCGTGAGATCTGGTTCGACAACGAATTGCTGATGCGGGAAGTCCGCAATGATGAGCGTGACAATCCAGGTCCACGTTCCGTTATTTCCTGTTGTAAGGGGATGTTGATTGGCTTGATATCCTTTGCTTTACCGGAATGCCGTGGAGGTAGACTAGTCCCTTAGGTAACCCCTAAAGATCCTGTGGATAACAATCTCTGTGGCAGTATCGCCCTAGCGAAACCATTTGCAGTGTACACGGCGATCCTTGTCCGTGCTTACCCAGATAAGGTTAGACAGACTAATGGGAGCCCAAGGACAAAGCTACGAAGTCGATACACTTTTGGGTCGTCGTTAACACGGCCATCTAAATGACTCTCTTCATGCAGAACAGTAATGTCGATTCTCAATGGCTGCTGTGCACGCCTGAATCTGGGTCTGCTAAACTATTAGGCACCGCCGATACCTGAGGTATTGGTCCCAGGATAGGTGAGATCTCCTGCGACTTCCATGTTTTCCGCCCCCTCAACGTTGAAATTTTTGTAGAGAGTTGCCTCGCAGTACAAGTGATATGGTTCCAGCCTTCTGCAGACTTACCAATAATTTGGTATCCTGGCGTTCACACAGCGGCACTCGATTTGTGAAACGTATGGGTTGTTGAAATATGGAAGGGGAGAACCGTGTGAATAGACTTAGGTACAGAGACTGGAGAGCAGGAGAAAGACTCGAGATATATACAAGGTAGTTGGGTGCCTTATGCCCTACCGACTGTGTGCCTTGACATCAGCTCAGCTGAAGCTCAGCTCGGTCAGGTTCATGCAACATGGGTAACGTCGAATGAGGCTCGCAGATCCATCCATTCATTCATGGTTAGGCTTGCTCTCGTTCCCAGAATTTCTCGTCGTTCGCAAGTTGTCTGTCAAGACGGCTGGTTTTGGAGCGCAGGTTAGGCTTAAAAGTCCCAACTTCCATCATACGGTAATGCTAAGAATATTAACTGAACGCTAGAAAACCACCCAATGAAACCCCTGCCGTTCTAATCAGCGTATGTACCACTTATACTCCTCGTCCCTATATAAGTCGTCTTCATCGTCCTATGCTCCCAAATTATCTTCCGAAAGCAACAAAAGTTCCGAGGGGACTTGAAAATTTCTGGGCAGGAGCGAAAACTCGTCCACTGTAGGCGGCAATCTAAAACTAACAGTGGTTCCCTGAATTCCGTGCATATATGTGCATAGGCACAGTTATCAGCCGATATACTCATATATAAGCAGTGAGGAAGAGATAGAATAGGAAGAACTAACTTACCACGGTTGTTAGGTAGCGAGTATAAGGCACAAAAGCTTCATCTCCTATCTATCGTGAGATTCACTGGTTTTATATTCGTCCTTTGTTTGGGGATCTGGAGCTTTCCCCCCTTCCCACTTCCATCCATTTTCTTTCTCTTTGTTCGCGCGCAGTCAGTGGCATTCAACCTCGGTACGTTGTGTAAAATCTGCCGTTTGGGCTTAGTGCGTTAGGAAGATCGGACAGCCTATCATTCGTTACAGTACTTAGTGCATCATGCCCGATCACTGTACTCGAGCGGCACATTATATCAGAGATTAAGAGGTCGAAGCCGGATTCCGCACGGAATTTCCGGTAAGCATGAAATTGGCAGAAAAGTATGACATCTACAGGTGGACATACATCAGTTGTGTTCGGCGGGGCGTTGTTTTGGTGAGGATAATCACAAAAATAACTATTCCCTCAAAACTAGACTCCCGCTCAAAAGAGAAGCTTGAATTGCATTTCCCCGTCCATATCAACATTACCATCGATAAATCAATATTTCCCAGTGCAGACATACAATTAAATAATACCGAGTGAGCACCCATGCAGACAAGTCCTCTACTCATCTCTTGGTCTCCAAAACGTCCACGCCACGCCTCCAAAAACCATACTCGACACCAGATTCACTATTCGCTCCCTAAATCAGCTGCTGCCCATCCCTTATCTCCCTCGGACTCACAAGATATACTCTGAAACCATATTCCGCCGAGGGCAAATGACGGCGCCGAATGCCTCGCCGCCCACGCACACGCCACAGCGCTGAAGAAAATCATCACAACCGCTGCAACAGCAATGACACGGTATGTATGCTTCCGACTATCAGCCTCTCATTCAGGTCAGTTTGGGGGAGGGGTCAATGAACCACTTCGCTCCTCCCTCGACAAAGTCGCAACTCAATGCAGCGTAGTTCTCTAGCCATGTGCATTAGCACCTCTGCAAGATCTATCAACTCCTGTGACGGTAGTTGCTGCTTTTCCACATCCCCCTCCCCGTGCTTCCGCCACTGCCACCACGGTCGTTTTTGGGAAACCACCCTATATCGGCACCCCAGCCACTTTCCACCAGCGCCAATGGTGGCAATATCCACGAACGAGGCGGCGATCCAGCATTCCTTCCGGTCCGCTTCTATGATGACGGCGAGTTTCTGAAGGGTGCAAGCGGGTGCACAGGAGGGGCAGAGCTCAAAGGTGCGTTTGCATGAGATGCCTACGATTGTTACTACTGTCGTAGTGGCTGGTGTGCATTGATGGGGTTGTGGAGGAGGAATGGCTATGCGGTTTGCGGGCATTGGAGGCATATAGGAGTCGTGGGATATACCTGAAATTCCAACATACTACTAAGGGGGTTCCGTTCAGCACAACATTGTTTTCCCTGAACTGACCGAAGCGTATCGAAGCCGGTGTACTGTTGTCAGCTTGGGCCCGTGTCTCAACCTATAAGGTCCAGAATCTAGAAGTCCAAACACTCGTCCGAGTCTAAACCAGCTAAGTGCGTATGTCTCGGAGGAATCGCCCAATATTGATCCTATTCCACCAAGACTAGTTGTAAGAAACTCGGAGTGGAACTAGGTAGCGAAAGCGACCAAATGGCAAAGGTCAGTGATCTCCGATGTTATACTTAGTCTGACCACTTTGTTGGATAAATTACAGCACTGGCCTCAATGTAGAAACGACACCCGCGCTTTAAACTTGCTCACAATGATATTTAAACATTGAACCTTCAATACACGCACAAACCAGCGGATATCCTAACCACCAAGAATAACAATACAATATGTGCAACCCAAAGAACAACTGTATATATCAACGACGGTGCTGTGAAGTCGAGTATTGCCAGCCCAAGAATAGGGTAATAAACTGATGGCTTTGGTGCTGCCGGCATACAGTGCTGACTTAAAGACATGACTTTGAGGAAAAAGACGGCAATCTTTACTATCATGTAGTTTGGTGGTATGAACATTCTATCTCTCCAACTGGATTCAAAAAGGGATACCTCAGAAGCTGCTTCGGGAACCACCTGATTCGTTCGAGGCCTCAATATCATAGAAGATTCGTTCACTGCTCCAGATACTGGTGCTAGTGGTGGGGAAGCGGGTGGCTCTGAACTCTGACATAACTTTGACGTCTTTGACATTTTATTTGGCGTTGTCGATGGGGCCTTTCGGTGTTCCGTAGATGGTTTTCCATTGCTTTTGAATGTCGGGTATTCCGGGTGCAACTTCGATGCTAGGGGATCCACAGGAGTGACGGACCGTGGGGTATCGGCAACAGGTGATATCCTTCGGAAGCCTAACGCTTGGCTCTCATCCATTTGCGAAACGCCTTTTTGTCCTCCAATAGATCCACGTCTCTGACACCAGTTAGTATGAACAGGGCTAAGTGATGTTGCATGAACATACCATCGGTGGTGATTCCTCACCAATACCCATCTCAATACCAAGCAGGATGTCTTCGGTCGTTGGTCGTACATTCGGATCTGGATGGATAAGGGTCTGAAGAGAGTGATATAAGCGTTCTGGTAAATCAGTCCGGATCTTCTCCTCGTCAGATAGGCCTTGCCAGGCGGAAATTTCTTCCCGGAGAGCATCCAGGTCTTCATTTTCTTCGTTTATTTGGTCGGCGCCAATATAAGGAAGCTTGCCAAAGCATATAAAATGTAAAATCATCCCGAGCGAAAATATATCGGATTTTGTCGTAAAGTTTTCATACGCACCACTAGGACTCACTAATCCAATAGTCATAATCGATCCTGACAGTGGATTAAGCGTAGACTTATACCTCTTTTCAAAACCTCTGGTGCACAATAGGATATTGTGCCTGTGTTACCAGTCGATTTGCGCGCCTCGTTCTGCGACTGTACTTCTCCAAAATCGCTGACCAGTACATTAAGCTGTTCCCCTGGTATGCCCGTGTCATGCAATAGGCAATTTGAAGGCTTTAGGTCTCTATGGATGAAGCCATTGGAATGCAAATGATTTAGTCCAAGGGCAATGTCTCGGAAGAAAGAGATGATTTGCTCGAAAGGCAGTCGTTGAGGTTGTATTGGTTCTGGCTGCCCTCGAGACTTCCGCCGAAGTCGATCTTTTAGCGACTCTTTGGTTTGTGGCTTTGCAGAGCCCAATACATAGTGGTGAAGGTCTCCAGAATTGCAGTACTAATTTTGGCCAATAGTTAGAATGTTTCTGTGCAAACACGAGCAACAATTGACATGCCTGTTGCAGGATAAATGCACATGGTACAGTTGGACCAAAATCTTGCACAATCAATTAGCCGGGCGTCAACACAGACAGACCGACTACAAACTATTCAGCTGTGCATCCTCGAGCCAAACGTGTCGATAGGACACTAAATTTGGATGTGAAAGTTTCTGAAGTAGTTGGACTTCAATCAACACCTTTTCAAGCCACTTGTGATTGTTCCCTGTCACCATTAAAACCCAGTTTAGCGGGGATAGCGCATGACAGTAGCTCACCGACTGGGACCCGTTTGCACGCAAACTTTCCAAGAGAAACACCATCTAAAACATGGCGAACAAGCAAGACAACACCCTTCCCGCCTTTCCCGAGCTCCTTTTCCATGACAAAGAACCTATTGCAATGTCAACCCTAGGTTTTCCACAGCCTATTTGGTGCAATTGGGCAATCGATACCTTTTGAAGTAGCCAGGACTGAATGCGCTGGCTTTAATCCCCATATCTTGAGGTAAACTTAGCACCTCATCCTCACTTTGTACTTCATCCTCTGACTCCAGGGTGTTCAACCGTGGGAGAGGAATAGATCTCCTAGGTTCTCCCTCAATCGGAATTCTATGCAATTGAAGTGATGAGCATTCAGGATATATCGCTATCGTGGGAATACAGCTTACGAGGAATCAAGCATCCGAAAGTATTGCTGATCAACAAAGCCAGATTCAGCGAGCGGAGTACTGCTTCGCGACCGGTGCCCCAAGCTTGGACCTAGAGGGTCTGTGGCGGGTTCCTCGCCATGGTGCATTGGTCTCTTGCAGTATGGACATGCTTTAGATGAGTCTGCGGGTGAGGTGGGGGATGCTTCGCGAAGGATGATTTGGCGTGAATGCGGATCGTAAAGAACAAGCGTTTGTTGATGACGTCTTTTGTTGATGGATGCAAATGTCAGTAGCGACGTGAGAAAGAAACTCGAAAACACTGTGAACAAAAGAGGACGTACAAGACCACACTTCGTGAACCATCGGAGCTGTAGCGTATCAAAGACATGGCGGGGCGATCGTGATATCGGTGAGCTCAGAATTGGCAGCCGAGCTCATGTGAAGTTGATGGGGGGTGGTGAGTAATGAGTTGCAAACATGACATGACCTCCGGGAAACAACAAGATATTACTTATTATGCAGTTGACATGTTACAGGAACGTCTGTAAAGGGTAGTCACGGCGAGGGCTGCGCGGACGAATTGAAGTTGTGCGACAGATCTGGTTTCTGTTGACAGCGTGGTGCATTTGTTGGCTGGCTAGAGCTACAGACCATGCACTCGTGATTGGTATTCTCTCGGGTGTGGCTAGCTGTGGGCTCGGCAATCTTATCTTATCTTATCTTATCAATCTATCCGTCATCATGTTTACTCTCCCGAACATCGAGCGCGAGTCGCAACAGAAAGACCACCAGGCACAAGACTGCGCAGCGTGCGCGCCTTGCTTGCACTATCTTTGCTTTGTCAATGGTCCCCACAGCCCATGGCACTCCCTACCATCATCATGCCTACATACACCACACCCTCCAGAACTGCGCGTAATACTCGTGCCACGCGACAGTCGCGCACTCGCACCGGCATAGGCTCTTCGAATCCCCTGCCTTCACCGACCGCGCCTTTCGATGATGACCCGAAATGGAAGCTCTTCATCACTACAAACAACAAGATATGCGCTTGGGACTACAGCGGATGTGAGCCAATCTTTACCTCGTCCTCCCGCGGCATTGTTGCAGCGAAGCGAGCTCGGGACGGTAAGTTCTCCTTTGTTGCGCTCGGATATCCGAGCAAATGCTCAGTAGTCCCCAGGTTCGGTATTGGCGATTGCGGACGCACAAGTTGTCATGCTTCATCAGATGAAAGATGGTCAAGACAAATCTTACCGACTGAAGGGAACGCAGGTTAGAATGCGCAATCTACCTTCTGTTGCATCAACTGATTGAACTCATCCGTTACAGCGGTGTCGTCTCATGCAATACTCGCACGACTCCCGCCACTTGTTCTACACGGACTCGCTTCATAACAGCATCCAATCGTACTCGATCTCGGAGAACCGTGTCGTCGATGCAGCAAAATCACATCCATCCCCAATCACAGCCTTTGCGGTTTCCTGCGACTCAAATCTCATCCTGTCAACATCTGCCAATCCACCGACAGTTCAGATCTGTAATCAAATGTTAGCCACTACAATATCTCTCGTTCCATCTGCGTCTTCGGCGCCAGTGGTTTCATGTGCTTTCCATCCGAGCCGAAAGCAACTCTTCCTGTTGGCATTCGGCAATGGCGTCCTAGCTGCCTTTGACTACGCCAAGCTTCCAATTACGAAAAATCAGAATAAGAAAGAAAATGCGAGGTTTGTAGTGATCCAGTGTCATGCTCGAGGGATACATGCGTTCAGGCATCTGCATGACCCCAGCATTGCTGGCTCTTCTGGAATCACGGGTGCTGGGTTTGTACCGGGGCAACGGAGTCGGGCAGTAACTGTAGGAGAGGATGGAAGGTGTTTTCTTGTTGATTTCGAAAAGGGAGACACCATAGGGAGTTGGCATATTGGTGCTCCAGCGACAGGGTTAACTATCCGAGAGATTGCCGCGGGACCTAATAATAGGAAGGAGGAACTTGGAGGATATCTTATAGGGGTTGGTACGGTAAACGGGAAGTGCTTGGTTTATGACGGGAATGGCAACAAGATTGCGGAACGAGTAATCGATGCAGAAGCAGAGAGCGTGCTCGATGTTGAATGGGTAAGTGGCTCTGTTCTTTCTCCACGAGCCGCGATTGAACGATGCCAGGTCTTTGGAGATGTGAGTCTACCGGAAGGTGATATGCTTTCTCCCCCGAATCCCGTTTCGGCCGGGTCTTCGCCCCTGAAATTATCCTCTGGAGAACGATCATTGAAAGCCAATCGGTCACGGATTCGTTCCGAAAAACCAGTCAGCCCGCTATCTGTTCAGGATCCCAATCCTGCTGCCTTGCTTCCAACAACTGTGGAAGGTGATGATGGAGACTCTCCAATTGCCAAAAATGAACCGGTTCGCCTAAGGCGGAGACACAGAGTATTCTCGCCACCAATATACGATTCGCTCGAAGAGACTGCCGATCAAAGTTACATGAAGCTCTTTAGTCCCGTAAAACGGAGGCGGGCATTCAAATCCGCTTCCCTACCAGAGAAAAAGAGCGATAACTCCAACAAGTCTTCGGATCCACGTGTGAGAGCTACGCAAGGAAGCGACCACCGGAGTGCAATCAGTGCGCCGCTCTTATGGGAAGATAAAGTACCGGAAGACGAGATTGTCAATGAAGGGCAGAAAGAAGCACGAGCTGCCGCCACAGCGGAAGACGGTTTCGGCGCATTCCAGACAGATACACAGCGGGAAACAACCACTGCCGAAGCAACTAACTCACATTCCAATAATGAGTCGGTTTTCGAAGGTCTATCGAGTGTGCCCGGGGAACAGGTCAAGGTGGAAGAAAGGATTGAAGATGGTCGAATACTCAGTGAGATTAGGAGTGTTCGTGCAATGTTTTCTGGAAAGTCTAAGAGCAGTTCTAGCAACTTGCCGCTTCTTGCGCCTTATCTACCTAAAGCTAGAAGCACACCCGTCAACAGAGTTGGACCTGCTCCTACTGAGGACTCCAGCATCAAAAGGGCTGCCAGCGCCCCCGCAGGAAAGATATATCCATCCGACCTCAACGTGTCGATGGAAAGCGCCCAGGAGAGCGATAATCAGTCGGTCGCAGCAACTGCTAGGAATGGATTTGAAGAGACCGAAAGCAAGGAGAAAGGGGAAATGCAACAGCCACATAGAGATGGACAGGAAGACATTCCGACGGAAGAGGATGAAGACATATGGTTAGCCCAAACCGTGAGCTCACGCGCCAGCCGCAGCAATCGTAAACGCAAGAAGGCTACCGTAGAGGACGAGACTACTACTCCTAATGTTTTTCCCGATACAGGGATTAACCTATCTCGCTCCACATCTACGACGCGCTCGTCAAAAAGCAGGAAAACAGTCTCCTGGTCTGATGAACCGCATCCACCTATCGACATCCTTCCTACTCCAATAGGCTCATCTTCTGTGATTGCAGAGTGGGGTGACGGCGACGTCTCAGCCTCATCCCATTCCTATCTTGGATCCACCAGGCCACTTTCCATATCTTCCCACCACAGTACTCGTTTCGTCGCTACCAAACCCACCGATATAGCCCTGGAGTCAAAGAAAGACACGAGTCAAAACAGTGACCAGACCATCGAGCAAATCGTTAAGATGGCGTTAGCAAATATGCAGGCAGCAATGTCGCAACAGATGAGTGCGATGCAAACCGAGATGCAGAGGCAATTCCGAGGGCAGAATCGTGAATTTCAAAAGTTGAGAGATGAGATGGGGCGTGTGAGGGAGGAGAACCAAAAGCTAAGGAGTATGCTTTTTAAAAGCTCCGGGATTCGAGACAGCGTTAGGAAAAGTGGGGGTCCCAGCAGCACTCCTAGATAACGAGCACATGGGGTATGGGGTTAGATGGGGTGGGGTTTCAGGACATGCATTGCGGTGTTTTGGAGTTTCGGTTTTTGTCCGTTATTACTGGAAGGCATGATACCAGGCATGTATTATAGTGCATCGCGGGTCCAGACTGTGGTTGGGCAAGTTTGACAGATGGTCTCAACTTTAAATTCGAGTGCGATATTATGAATTACTGCCAAGCCAAGCCCCCATCTGATTAGATGGCGGGGTAGTTTCTAACGAACCTTATGCATAGAACGTGAATTCTTGTTTCCTGACAATCACACGTCCGCCTTACATCCTCACCATATTAGCAACGATGTCCGTTCAGCGCCGGGTTCCCAAGACCTTTAAAGCCGAAGAGGCCGGGAATCTCGAGGATGTCCGTAACAGTTCCTCCAAGGCTGACTCCTGTCCACTAACACGCTCCGTTATAGATGGAGAAACAGTTCGCTGTTAAAGCTGTAGTTCATGCACAAACGTACTGGAACATTCTCCAGCGCCGACGTGGCAGCGAACTGCGCTTGACAAAGCTTGATGACGAGATCATGGAGCACCTGTACAAAGTCTTCCCGGACTTTGACCCATCCAAAGTGCTCGATGAGGACGAGATGAAGAGCAAGGACGGCAAGGAGAAGTGGAGGGCCTTTATGATGACATATGAGAAGATGGTTGACGACTACAACTTTGGAACGCTTCTGAGGAGGGATTCAAAGGCTGAGTATGAGGAGAAGACTACCATGTTTGCGCCGCGAATGCAGGTGGGTTTTCTATTGACTAATGAGGTGCGGAGCCGCTAGGAACTGATGGGGACTGTAGTTTTATGCAGTCGAGATTGCTAGAAATCAGAAGGGTCTTAACGATTGGATCTACGAGGAAGCGGAGAAGGAAAGGGCTAAGGCTGTTGTTATACAGTAGTAATTTAATACTGAGGATTCTGCAGTTTTTTCTCTTGCACCGGAGGCTTTTTCTTGGATAGATGGCGCCTGTTTCTTTAATTACTTTGGCGTCTTGTATATAGCGATGTTGATATTGATGTCACATTCTCATGGCATACCGGCTGGCGGTAAAAGTTTTGGATAGACCTAAAATCATGTGAGTGAAGGTAATTCCATATTTGCTCAGGGAAAGAATCTCGTAGCGATGCACGGTGTTAAGAGTTCACCTATCCTATTCCAGTGCTTCAAATCACAGAGACCTACCGAAACAACTTTACATATCCCAAGGCATTGTTATTATAAGATCCGAACGCGTTTGTTTACTACCATGGCGACCTCAACTGATCAACCAATATCAACAATTACCTCTACCACCGATGAAATCACCTTAACGGACTTCAGCAGGAGGAGGATTGGCGTAGATAATGCGTCTACAACCGCTGTACCGTCACCGGAAGAATCCTCCCAGGAAAGTCTTCTCTCTGAGATCGAAGACACTCCGAAGGTATCATGGCTTTCGCTTTTGGCATTCACAAATAGACAGCATCTCATAGTGTTATATTCCGCACTATTTCTTTCGACCACCAGTGGCTTCGTTCTTCCGTGCATGTCGATACTGCTGGGCAGTATATTTGGTGCCTTCGCAGGATTTGGGAGTGGTGCACTACAGCCCGAGGAATTTATGGCCAAGGTTACAAAACATATCACCTACCTCACACTACTTGGGTGCGCAAGCTGGCTACTCAATGGCGCCTTCTTTGCAAGCTGGATATGGTTCGGAGAGTTACAAGCAAAGGCGGCTAGGGAGAAACTATTCGACAGCCTGATTGACAATGAAATCGGGTGGTTCGAGGAAAGGAAAGATGGCGTTTCTGCAATGTTATCAAAGATTCAAACGTACGTCCGCTCCCTCCAAATCTTCGAGGGGCCTCAACTAAATTCGTTTGCAGACAAATCAAGGAGATACAGACCGCGGTTTCCCAGCCACTTGCTTACGCCACGCAATCAATTGTTACTGCAATAGCATCCCTCGGCGTTGCGCTATATCACTCATGGTCACTGACCCTCGTTATCCTAGCCGTTATCCCTGTTGGCCTATGCGTCCTCGTATTTCTCTCTGCGCGGATGCAACCTCATATCGATCGGCAAAAATCGTATCTCTCTCGCGCCTCAAAAACCGCTAGTTGTGCTATATCCTCCATTGAAACGGTAAAGGCCTTCAATGGACAATTATATGAGCGCAGCGCATTTGCAAAGGCTATATGGTGCGCAACGAAAGAGTATAAGTCACAAGCAAGATTAAATGCTCTGCAGTTGGGCATCGCTCGAATATTCACGCTCGGGATGTTTGTCCAAGGTTTCTGGTATGGGAGTAAGCTTGTTAGAGAGAGAGGTGGCAGTTTTACTCCAGCAGATATTATGACGACATTTTGGAGCTGCTTCATGACTACACAGGCGTTGGAGTTGATTATGCCGCAGATGATACTGCTGGAGAAGGGTAAAGCTGCGGTTGCGGGCTTGAGGACGCTTTTGGCCAGCGGAGATGGAAGTTATCGTAGGTATGGTGGATACATGCCACCCATGTGTAGTGGTGAGATTGAAGTCAAAGGAGCAAGTTTTTCCGTCCTTTAGATTACTTTTTTGGGTTAACTGTTGATAGGTCTCTTTTGCATATCAATCAAGGCCTTCGGAACTCGCTCTCATCAACACCAACCTCTCCATTGCGGCTGGCAAGACAACTTTCATTATCGGAAGAAGTGGGTCTGGAAAAAGTACTCTCGGAAGTCTGATAGTCAATGCCTACCACCCACTCTCAGGAGACATCTTGATAGATGGATATTCTACACAAGCCCTTGATCCTAGATGGATCAGGCAAAATGTTTCCCTGGTGCAACAGCAGAGCACTCTGTTCGACGAGACAATATTCCGCAATATATCATTTGGACGAAATGACTACGAAAATGTCACCGAAGAGCAAGTCCTGGATGCATGCAAGATGGCTGCTCTTGAAAGGGCGATAACGGAGTTCCCTCATGGATTGGACACGGTCGTTGGAATCGGCGGAAACCAACTCTCCGGCGGTCAACTACAGCGGGTGAGACCTAGTGATCGTATAGTAATCATGAAGCTAAGTGTCATCTACGAGTAGGTTGCTCTGGCACGAGATCATCTTCGAGATGCTACAGTATTGATCCTTGATGAAGCCTTGAGCTCGCTAGATGTTTCTACTCGCCGAGTCGCTTCCTGTGCGGTCCGCAAGTGGAGACATGGAAAAACTACCATCATCATAGCCCACGATATCTCGGAAATAGGCTGCGATGATATCGTGTATGTTATGGAACAAGGAACGGTGGTCCAGCAGGGCTATCGAAGCGATTTGGAGACTAGGACGGGTGCCTTCCAGTCCTTTGTTACCGCTTCTAACAGTTCTCAAGCGCAGCGAGGACGAGGGTGTAGACCCCCAGCGTTGTCTCTTATTCCCGAGTTCAATACCGATTTTTGGGCCAAGAGCTGTTCGGGGCTGCAGCTCTCGCCCATTCTCGGAGAACCACGGATCCTGAATGACAGGTCGCACAAAACATCTGGTCTCCTACCGTTACCGGAGCATGGTGGGATTAGTGACCGAAGGCTTTCGCAAGTCAGCACCACCGTTGGCGAACTTTCGCCAACCTCAAGCCAGTTCTCGTTCAGCCCACGCACGAGCTCATTCTCAAATGATGGCGACCACCCCAGTCCAGAGCTCTCCAAAGAGAAGGCGATGCTTCTGAAGCCCATTATCTGCGTTCCAAACGGGAAGCTGTCCTTATTCCAGATCCTGCTCACCGTTTGGCCCTGCTTAAGTCTAAAGCCGAAGGCTCTGCTCATTTTAGGATTTACAGCGGCCCTATTCCATGCTACCGCAACTCCAGTATTCTCATACGCCCTTGCCCAGCTCCTAGGGTCAACCCTCGATACCCGACTCCCTGAATCCGAGGCTCAGAAATGGTCACTCAGCATCATCGGTATTGCATTCATAGACATGTTTAATTGCTATCTCATGCACTATTTACTTGAAGCCTGCGGCCAGTCGTGGATCGACCATCACCGCATCCAGTCCTTCACCAAAGTACTTGACCAGCCACAAGCCTGGTTTTTCGACGACAGAAACAGTGTCTCGAAGGTCATCGACGACATTGAAAAGCACGCCGAAGAGATGCGGAGCCTGGTTGCTCGGTTTGCGGGATACGGCTTTGTAGGGTTGTCACTGACGGTCATTGGCACAACGTGGAGTGTTGTCTGCAGCTGGAGGTTGACCCTGATTGGACTTTGCATTGCGCCAGTAATATATGCTATCTCGAGGGGAATGGGATGGGCGTCAGATAAGTATGAGAGCAGAGCTAATGACGCAGCACAGTCAACAGGAACCATCCTCTACGAGGCGATCACCAACATTGCAGCGGTACGTAATTACAGCCTCGAGCTGCATTTCCGGAAGAAGTACCTTAGAGCGATGGATTCAGGGTTGAAAACGGGAATTAGAAGGAGCCTGCATGCTGGAGTATGGTTCGGACTAGCAGATTCAGCCATCCTATTTGCCACTGGTGAGCATCACACATCCTCCCAAAAAGCCCACCCCCATGACAGTGATATAGCACTCATCTTCTACTGCGGTGCCCTACTCATCGACCGCACACAAGAAGACCTCAATGACGTCCTCAGCGTGTTCACACTCTTCCTCTTCTCCCTCTCCAGCGCAAACGCCATAATTGGCCACATCCCCCAAATCAGCAACTGCAAAGACTCTGCACACCGGGTCTTACGGCTCTCAACCCTCCCGGACACCTCTGACGAGCACTTGGGGGACCTCCCGCTCCCTCCCACCACCACCACCATCTCCTTCAAAGACGTAACCTTCTCCTACCCCACACATCCGCACATCCCCATCCTCCGCTGCATCTCCCTCACCATCTCCGCGGGCGAATGCATCGCTATCGTCGGCGCCTCCGGGAGTGGAAAATCCACACTCGCTGCGCTACTGCAGCGCTTGTACACTCCCACTGGGGGAGAAATCACATTTTCATCACTCCCGTTGCAGACAATTTCCACTCGACTCCTGAGGGAGCAGCTTGCGGTAGTCTCACAATCTCCCACCCTTTTCGATGCTTCTGTCGTGGAAAATATCACCTATGGCCTTGTGCCAGAGGCATGGAGTATGGATGATGTTTTCCGCGCCGCAAAGATGGCGGGGATTCATGAGTTCATCATGTCGCTGCCTGAGGGCTACAATACTCCGCTTGGTGATAATGGGTCCGGATTCTCAGGGGGGCAGGCTCAGCGTGTTGCTATTGCCAGAGCGCTGGTGAGGAGGCCAAGGGTGTTGGTGCTAGATGAGTGCACGAGTAATTTAGATGCTGAGAGTGCAAGGGTTGTGAGGGAATCTGTAGTGAGACTGCTGCTGGAGGATGGTGGTTGGACTACTGTCATGATGATTACACATTGTGTTGAGCTTATGAAGGTTGCGCAGAGGATTGTGATGATTAGGGACGGAAGCGTCGTGGAGGAAGGGAAGTATGCAGAACTGTTAAGGAAGGGTGGGTATTTTGTGAGGTTGATTGAGGAAAGGTTTTAATAATAAGTAGTATTCTTGTGGTTTATCTCTGGCGGTTTAGTTGGGAGATTTGGTTGCGTCTGTGATGGTAATGGTTGCTGTAAATAATATGAACTCTAGAGAGGTAACAATTTGGTCAACAAGAGCAGATGTCCTGCTGATTCTGTTTCTAGCCTCCAGTTATCATGTTGTATCTCAGCGCAATTCCCGCTAACCAGTCCATTATTACATCTCTCGACCAGCGCACTGGGTAACCATCTATGATTCCCACTTAAACACCTTAACGATTGATTATCAGCAAATGCCATTCAGACTCGTAGGGGATCTATGAAAGCTGAAGAGCTCGAGTGAGTAAAATTTAACTGCACATTATTAGCAATATAGTGCAGACTCCTAGATCAACCTAGAAAGTTAGTCTAATCCATATTATAGCCTTCTGGCCAAAGATGTACTTATTATACAATTTTAGATTCTCCTGCCATCAGAAATGTCTGCAACATGATCCCCCAGCCTCTTCATAAACCCATCTGCCAGCCCAAGTTCCTTCTCAATCTTTGCGGCCTCCCACTTCTTATCATCTCGTAACCGTAGAACCTCGCGAATAATGCCAACATCCGCGACCGAACGCTTCATCCTCGTCTCCGGATTCGTCGCCTCTTCTGCCTGTTGTTCTTCGAGAAACCGGCGGCGATGAAGTGTGCGGAGCTGCGGGTTTTTCTGTAACCATCGTTACTAAAAAAAAAATAGGCATCGACTGAAGAAATATACCACCCCAGCGAGATCAAAGTTCTTCGCCGCATCTGGAATCTGCACCACGCCAACCGTCTTCAGCATGCTCGCAAAGTCCGGATCCGCTGCATCTTGCCGGATTTCTGCAGAGCCTCTTCAGCCAATTGCGCTTCAGCATACTCAGTAGAAGCCCGTACCGTTGCTTTTTGTGAATGAAGCTTGCGTTGGTGGATGTACGGTTGGCCCCACGCCTGTAGATATCGACGATGGGCCGGCGGAGGTGGTGGCCTGCGAGGATGGGTTTGGCGGGTGTTCCTGCGGGATCCGCGTGGGATATCGGCGGACGACCCTGGAGCCGGCTATCTTTGAGATCCTTCCGCCCATTGAGGTTCGTGGGGATGGTGCCGTCTAAGCTGTTAGAGGAGTGAGGATGAAGTTGAAGATCACCACGTCACTACGTCATTCCGCAGGGATATGTTACCCTCTGCAACATCATCATCACTCGGCTGGATTGTTTCACACTCAATTTCCAATTTCTAGAAGTCATTCTCCATCTCGTTCTTCAATGCCGAACTAGCACAGTATATGAACTTAGGCCAACTAGGGGAACGGGCTTTGCTTGGCTACAGTCACGGAAAGGACCTTCGCGATCAACGACGTCATTGTTGAATCATCTACACATTGACGATGATGCCTATATTCTGAGCCCACTGGTCTATCACTGAGGGAACGCCTCAGAAACGTGAGGCCCATTTCAAATCCCATCCCACCACCCGTCCTGTAAAAATACCACCATATATCATAGCTATCCATCCCATGTTTACTACCACAACAGCCCGCTGCATCACCCAGCGTCTCTTTACCCTCTCACGACGTCCACTCACAAGACCCAAACTACTTTCCCACCCCCTTCCAGCATTTAAGCCTTATCGACGCGGATTAGCATTCATGGCGACCTCCCAGGTGTCTCCAGCAATGGAGCACTCATCCGCTGACGACTTCGGTATGAACCGTACGTCGGGGTACAAGCAGCCCGTCTGGATCTCGACAGAACCATACTCGAACCGTCCGACGTTCCCAAAGCTTAATAGGGATGTTAAGGCGAATGTTGTGATTGTTGGTGGAGGAATTGCTGGAATTTCCGTGGCGTACGAGGCGGTCAAGAAGGGATTGAGCGTGGCCTTGATTGAGGCTAGAGATACATTGTCTGGAGAGACGGGAAGGACCTCGGGACACCTTGCGAGCTCACTAGATGATCGGTATTATGAATTGATTAAGAGTGTGTCTTTCCCGCCATGAGATATGGAGATGTTAGATGGCTGATTATACCATAGCGTTCGGTGTGGATGGAGCCAAGAAAGCGTTCGACTCCCACCAGTATGCGTTGGAGCGGGTAGGAGAGATATCCAAAGCTGAGGGGATCAACTGTGAATACCGCAACCTTCCTGGCTACGTAATCGTTGAAGTCCCAGACACAGACCTGCAGTATTCCAAAAAGAACGATCTCCCAGATGAAGTCGAAGCATTAAAGAAGCTGGGAATAAAATACAACTACGAGGAGAAAGGAAAGGTTGGAGAAGCGTACACTGGAGCTATTCTAGAGTTCCCTCACCAAGCAACATTCCATCCCATAAAGTAGTCCTGCCACCGACGTGAGAAATCCCTGCTGATCTTCCCACAGGTACCTCAATGGTATACTCAAAGTGCTCAAAGAGAAGCACCATAACCAGTTTCAAGCCTACACGCACACCCGGATGAAATCATACAAAGACTTAGGCGACGCAGTTATCGTCACCACCGAAGGAGGAAACACTATTGAGGGAAGACACATGTTAATGGCGACAAACGTTCCACTCCGTATGTTCTCCCATCTATCTATCCCAGTATATCTGCCTCTAACCCACTACAGAGAAAGCTGAAATAATCCTAAAAGAGGCCTACTACCGCACCTACTGTATCGCCATGCGTGCCCCCAACGGCGCCTACAAAGACGTCCTCCTATACGACAACGGCGACCCTTACATCTATATCCGCAAAACCGCACATCCAGATCCCAAATACGAATACCTCGTCGTCGGTGGCGAAGACCACAAAGTCGGGCAGGAGACCTCAGAAGGTTACGGAAAGCATTATCAACACCTGGAGGCGTGGACCCGCGCACACTATCCATTCGTTGAAGAAACCGAGTTCCGCTGGAGCGGTCAGATCATCGAGCCGAATGACTACATGGCGTTCATTGGCAAAAACACCGGCTCCGACAAGAATGTGTATGTCAGCACCGGCGACTCTGGGAATGGACTTACGCATGGAGTTATCGCTGGAAGATTGATCACAGATCTTATAACTGGCGTCGAGAATCCGTGGACGTTGTTGTACAGCCCGTCAAGAAAGCCGAAGCCGCGGAATATTCCCGAAGAAGTATCCGAGAACGTAAACCAGAACCTACAGTTCGCCAGGTACATCAAGACGGATGTCAGCGACATTGAGAGCATTCCTCGGTGCTCTGGTGCCGTGATGCATGGCGGGCTGAGCAAGCTCGGAAAACCAATAGCTGTATACAAAGATGTGAGTCGTGGCTATCTCCAATTGCGTGTAGTAGTAGTGGAAGTACTGATGAAATCTGGCGCATAGGGTGAGGGGAATATCTCCAAGTTTAGCGCAATATGCCCACACATGAAAGGAGTTGTGGCATGGAACGCAACTGAAATGAGTTGGGATTGTCCCATACATGGTTCCCGATTTGACGGTTTAACTGGGAAGTGTGTCATGGGCCCTGCTATCCGTGGTTTGTCAGCCGAGGATGAGGCTGCAGAGAAGGTGCAGGCCGGAGAGTCGGGTTAATTGTGTTGCGGGGAATTAGTACGATATTGTGGTGTATGTAGAATAACATCTAGTAGTAGAGTAGTGATAGCAAATTCAAGTTATTGATGCTTCATATGCCAGTAGTGAGCAGCAAGCAGGCAAGAACATCTGCTGGGCTCTGAATTTGACTCTTTAACAATGTGAGTTTCTGCTTCACATATACACTGTCCATTGCTAGCTCCCCTCTGCGTGTGTTGCAGCAAGCTTTTCAAATACCGCAGATCTATCCCAGGCGATATCTATTTATAGTTACAAAATCCATTAGTCTAACGTCCAGCCCTGATCATATTCCAGCACTCGCAGAAAAACTTCCTCTCAGTAACGGCACTACACCAAGTCAGCACTCACTTCCCCTCCCAACCTCCAAAAGCAGCAGAAGACTTACCAAGCAATGACCATCACGCCTCCAGCACCCACCCCCATCACCATCTGCCTGACCAAACCTAACTCCGCCACAGCCGGTAGTCCACCCTGCCCTCTAACCGCAGCAGCAACCGCAACTGCGACCGCAACCAACATCGACGACGGTGCCACCTCAACCCATCCCGGGATCACCCCATAGCCCTTAAAATACCGCCTAATAAACACCGAGCTCCACGCAATCCTTAACGCCATATTCACCACATTCGCCCACACTAGCCCCTGCGCACCCATGGCAAGCGACCTCACAAAGGCATACCCAGCAACCCCAAAGCCAAGCGAAAACGAAAACATCCACGCGCCCTGTCCCCTCAGCTCTTGCGGCGTGGCAACGCTCTGCACAAAGCTCTCGGTGATGCCGTTGATAGCCAACAGGGGGATGTAGTAGCAAAAGCACGCCAACACGTCTCCGGCTGCGGACTGACCCCATCTCCTGCCGGCGACCAGGTTCAACGCCACCGGCGCAAATGGCGGGCCAAGGACAGCGAAGAATAGGGAGAGGAGGAGGTAGAGTTTCGTGATTGTCTTTAGAATCTGGGCTGCAGATGTTACCGAGGCTTTGTTCTTGTTTTCCGCCGAGAGCAGCTTGGAGAAGAGATTCCGCGAGGACTCTTCGAGCGGCTGGAACAGCATGCGCGCGATTAGGGAGCCGTAGTTTGCGGCGAGGGCGTAGACACCCTGGTCTTGGATTGTGGTCAGCCATGCGACGAGGAGGGAGTCGCCTTGTGTCAGGACATGTTTTATCGAGGATTGGATCCACATTGTAGCGGCGAGGGAGGAGAGGGGTTTGTTGAAGTAGCCTTTGAGGTATTCACCCTGCTTCCTGTTTCCCCATTAATACGCATATCCATCAAATTGCGCCGGAGAGGGGGGAGTAACTCACTCTCCCTCGATCTTGACCAATCTAATCCCAAAACCCTCTTCCTTACTCGCCCTCCAAGTCTTCACCCCGTATACCGCCAAGAGCACAGCTCCGTACCCAACCTGTCCCACCGCGAACGGCAGAGGTCCCAAGACCAGCCCACACCTCGACGCCCAAACCGTAATTCCACACGTCAGCGCACACCTCGTAAACGCAGCCGCGCTCTCAGCCCCAGCGCGAAGCTTATACCACAACCTCATCTGCGTGAGGGCGAATCCGGGTTCACTCGCAAGCTCTAGCATTGTGGCTAGCACATACAGAGCCACGCTGATAGCGCCATACGGTAGCTCCAATGCCTCCGAGCCCGCAACATATCCCCAGGCCAACACCGCCGAGAATGCGACTCCAAGCGGAAGTGTAAGTAACGACAGGTTAATTATTGACTGTGTAGCTATGCGTAGCTCTTCGACACCCGAGGATTGTCGCTGCAATGCATTCCGTAGAGATTCGCGCGAGAAGTAGAGGATGCTTATTGTGAGGAGTTCGAGTTGTACCGAGATGCCCAGGAGCGCAGGTGAGAGGTAGCGCAGGAGGAGTTGGTTCACACCAAATGTGAGTAGGCGGGATGAGATTTGGAGAAGGATTAGGAATTTGGCGCCTTCAGCGGAGGAGGAAAGAAGTGATTTGCTTTTTAGTGGTTGTGGTTGTGGTCCTGGAGATTTGATGGTCATACTGGAGCTGAGAACGAGATGTAAGGAGAATACGTCTTAGTGCCTGCTTGTATGGCATGAGGCTCTGCGGGAACTAATATGACGTCGAAACGGATATTTAGATATTTAGATATTTAATAGGAGTACTTAGTATGCAGACCAACATATATGGCTTTTATGGCAGTAGGTGGGTTCTGGTGTTGTCGGTATTGATGAAGACTAGAGAAATTGACGAGTCTACTTTCAAAACACAATCTCGAGATATACTCTGTTCAATCTGACGCACATGACTGTTCACATCAGAAGAAGCACCTATGTTATTGGCCATCGACTGCGTGAGACTATAAACTAATTGATAGATACGGAGGCAGGCAGCTTGCTAACCAACAGCAATCCAGCAACCAGCCTTATTACTTTTTGATTCTTCCCTGATGCTCGCAATTTTGACGATGTTGAAGGTACCATGCAAACCTATTGATCATACAAATTTGTCCGAAAACCGAGTCCGACTTGATTCAACTGTGGCATGTATCGACCGATTGTTCGTCCCGCTCGCCGACTCGTATCGAGATCGAAAAGGTTCGGACGCCGATCGAACTGCCACCAAATAAGACTAACTTCCCAAAAACTAGTAGAAAAAGAACACAGTCGAAAAGGAAACATCAGTCTGCTAATACAAAACCCGCAATACACACACAAAAAAGCAATGAAGGGAAGACTCCCGATGAACTGAACCGTGATTTTTTGGAGGACAAACGAATATGGGAAGATAGCTACGTAGAAGCTACCCTTTTTTGGTGGTGATGTCGAAAAGCAAGGATTGATACGAATGAATTTGAACTTTCCCAACTACGTCACTGGAAACTGCCGCAATATCACAAACTTTTCGGGCACCATGTAGGAAGTCATCTAATCGGCGAGATCCGCTGTATCCAAGTCATCCTCATGATGGGGAGGAGGAGTTTCTGTTCAAAATCAGCACAAGCTGACGCGCGCGGGGATTGCACTATGAACATCATACCCTTGCGAAGCTCACGATCATCTCCATTGATGGGAAGAGGGCTACGGCTCCTATCTCTGTCCATGGAACGGTCACGGCGGCCACGGTCAAGATCATCATCTTTCCGAGCAACTGGGCTTCGTGAGCGATCACGGCTGTCTCGGCGGTCAAGAGACCTGCGACGAGGCGAGTCGCGAGCGCCACGAGAGCGAGAGCGTCCACGGCGAGGAGGAGATCCAGCACGACTCCTGCGAGGAGGTGGGTCACGACCGCCATCAAATCTCCAGCTAGCAGAAGGAGGAGTACGGGCCCACTGTAAATAGTCAGAAACTGAACACGTAGTCGACAATGTCTCTAATTTTAGACTTACCTCAATCTTCAAGTAGTCGTCACGCCCGATGCGGCGTCCGTGCATCTCATAGTAAGCATCATCAGCATCGCGACGAGATTCATACTCCACAAACGCAAATCTATTGGACCAGTGGGTAGAATCGAATAAGCTGGGTTCGTGGAAAGAGGGGGTTATCTAGAGACTCACAAGCGAGAAGAGGCAGTTCTCGGCGCTGGAATATCACAGCGGACAAGACGGCCATACCTGTTGATCCGAAGAGCGCGTCGGCAACACGTTAGACTCGATCGAACGAAATATGCGGCGACAACGACACGAAACGAAGACGCCGGCGAAGGAGGACGAGGAGGAGGACGGCGGCGCATGCGAAAACGCGAACGATACGGGTTAGAAGGGGGGAAATATTGATCTTTCTGCCGCATGTGAGGGGGATCATTCGATGACTGTTATCGTTTCGATGAACGACGGGGGTATAGGATTCATCTCGAGAAAGGGTTGAAGGGAGGTATCGAACGATCGTAAGGGGAGGAGGATAGTTGATTCAGTACCTCTCGAATTCGTAGGCAAGGTCGCGAGCGCGGGTTCCGTGAGAGAATCCTGTTACATAGAGAGTGGTACCTCCGCGAGACGACATTGTCGAGGTGTTGTCGTTAGTTGGTTAGATAATAAAGAGCTTGTGAAGGTGGGAAAGAAAGGCAAATTATGGGTAAGGTTGAGATGGTAGAAGATAGGAATGAGATGGTTAGTTGGGGCGATGAGAAAGAAGAGAAAAGCTTCTACGCGGCTGGGGTGGCTGATGAGCCCGTATATTAACTTACCCGACTCTACGAACCCTGTTTGGCAGCTATTCTATTTTAGAAGCTTCCTGATCTAGTTCATTATTACAACCCATCACCTCTTTATCTTTTTTTCTTCCTCTTCTTTTTATTCTACTATAATGGTGGAGATGCCTCCACCGAGACCTCTAGTCTTTTCTTTTCTAAAGACACGTCTTGTTGCAGAGCCAACGACTTCTTATCATGCATGGACATGGACAATCACCCATACTGCTAATTCATTAGTGAAAAAACCGCCATAAGCACGATCAGTCCTTTTTTGATACCCTTCTCGGTAATGAAGAGAGGGGCGTGTGCGTAGAGTTCAATAACAAAGAAATCCCCTAAAAGAAACACCAAGTTGAATATCGAGAAACCAGAAACCCGAACAAACTCCATGGGAACAATGTAACGCTCGCACTGTCTACATGCCATCGTCAAAATCTTGCATGACTGTCTCATCCAGATCGTCTTCTCCCCATGTCGCGCCGTATTCTAAATCCATCATATCAGAATCCAACGTCATAAGACCCGGAGGACCGTTTCCTCCAGAGTTCTTGCCCTGTTTGCTCAAGTATTGTATGTACTCTTTAGTTAGGCCTAGCTTTCTGTCCATCTGTTTGACTTGCTGATTCAGCGCAACGATCCGTTGGATTTGCTCTTCTAGAGCAGCAAGGTTTCGAGCTTCCTCAACCGGACTGCTGTCAAAATGAACAGTGGTCTGTGATGTAGATGGGTCGTAAGAGAGTGTGGCGCTGATCTCGCCTCGCTCGATCTACATATAGATAGTTAGATAGGTATTTGTGGTCTAGCAAATTCTAATACGTACCATTCCCAGTATGACTCGCTCAGTGTCCTCAACCCCTTCAGGGTCGCCTGGCGCTCTTGATACATCAAAATTCTTTTGCGCTATTTCAGCCACGCTAAGTGTGACATAGGTGTCCCTCAGAGCGACTATTTGCATTCGCCGGAAAGCATGTATACACTGCGTCGCCAAACCTGTATTTCCATCCTGGGCGAAGACTTCGCGCGTCAACTCAATCTCTTGGCGAAACGATGGTATATCACCAGCTTTAAAAGCTGAGGCGAATGCTTCATACGGTTTGGCTAGGGATTTAAAGATGCGGATAGTGGCCCCCGAAGTAGACTTGGGTAACGTCGGCATCTGCTAATTCGTCAGCCACCTGGTGTGAAGCGGTCGATGACACAAGTCCTGCCTTTCCATCTAGTAACAACCCAACCAGGATGAACTTCTTATAAGCCTCCACTTGGATGATAGAACATGCATTGCCTGGAAATGCGATGACCTGACTACATTAGCTAATGTTGGAGTGGGATATTCAAGGGCAGATACATAACATAGATAATCCATGGCCCTTCTCCACTTTTTCACTCCCATATACAGCAGTGCTCCGAACAAGTAGAACTCCATGACATCTCTGTACATCACCTCGAAGCCCTTCCCATTCAAGTCAACATCTTTGGCACCCTTAGAAGCCGGGAAATCAAAAACGTCTACATCAAGGACTGGCATAGCGTCTCTGTAGCACTTGGCTTGCAAGCAAAGGCGGGTGAAGAGGGTGTGCATGAATGAAAAGTGCGCCGGGTTTGAGCGAAGGAGCGCTTTTTTGAGAGGTTTGACAGCTAGTACAGGCTGCAAGGACATCAGGTATAGTTCGCTGCCCAGCGGCATAAAGGACAGAAACACACCCTTGCAGTATCTGATGCATATCTGCAGAAGAATTCAACGACCCTTCTGAACTCCTTAGGAGCAAACTTTATCTGCCTCTGGTCGTAGTTCTCCAGGAAAGTAGTGATATGCCCCCAGCTAGATTCCAGTGCGTTGCGTCCTCCGATATCAAGCTTCGCGACTCTACAGCGCCGTCAGCCAAAGTTTATTTGTAGTGCCGCTGCGATATACCGCCGTAGAGAACATACAGTACAAACACATAAGGCAAGCTATTTGTTCCGGGATTCAGGAGATCCAACAAGCTCGTCCCGCCAATATTCGAAGCAAGGTTGTGCGTAGACACCTTGTAAAGGTGGTTCGCAAGCAATGTATTGCATTGTTTCGTAAGCTCGAGGTCGGAAAGGGTTGTGGAGGTAGGGAACGAGGTGAGTGCATCGACTAGCTTCTCCATGGCGAGCAAAGCTGTAAGGGTAGAAGGAGAGGCACGTGCTAGATGCTGGATGCTGGATGCTGGATGCTGTGAAGGGAGATGGAGATGGTGGGAGCTCGACTAAGGTGTTTGGTAGTTGTGAATTACCCAGCACGGTGGTTCAACCCCACTACCGCCGCCAGTTATAAAGTTACCGTAAAACTAGGTTATACTGGTAGCGGTGCTTGGCGTGGCACAGTGACTTTGCCATTGATCCGTGCAGAGACTTCGCCATACCAAGCGCTTCCAGTACTCGACGGATTTTCAAGTTACCGGAAATGGGAAACCCTTGCCCTGACATGGGTAATGCCAAGGGTCATTCTAAGCGCCGACGCTAGCCATTAGAGGTCATTTTAAGGAAGGGTTAGGGTTTTCGGTTTTCCGGTAACTTTCGAGTATAGAGTAGCCTAACGGGTAATCACTGACTCACTTTTCTCCTCAGTCATCAATCATGCCTTCAACCACCCCCGCCTCTCCCGCCGACATCGCCCGAACGGCTGCTCTTGCCTCGAGAACCCTAAAGGCAGTCGATGGCACCGATCGAGATGCTGCTCTCACAGCAGTCCATTCCGCACTTTTAAAGTCGAAAGATGTGATTCTCGCAGCAAATAAGAAGGATATGGAAGCTGCGCAGAAGTTGGTTGATGCTGGAAAGATGCGGCAGTCATTGGCGAAGCGTCTTTTCCTTAGCCAGAGCAAGTGGGATGGCATGCTTGAGGGAATCCTAGACGTGCGAAACCTGGAGGATCCTGGTATGATCCGTAGTTCGGTGTGATTGTATCCTGCGGTTGACGTCCTCGCAGTCGGAAAGGTCACGCTGGCAACGAAACTCGACGACGGACTGGACCTTTACCGACTCACATGCCCCATTGGCGTACTACTGGTCATATTTGAGGCTAGGCCGGAGGTCATTGCGAACATCACTGCGTTAGCACTAAAGTCTGGAAACGTGGTGATTATGAAGGGGGGGAAAGAAAGTGTCAATTCATTCGCCGCCATTGCTCAAGTGGTTTCTAAGGCCCTCGCCGCTACCAACATTCCTCCAGGAGCAGTTCAGCTCGTGGAAACCCGTGAGGACGTAAATGCATTGCTTGATCAGGATCAGTACATCGATCTTGTCATTCCCCGTGGTGGCAATGAACTGGTCCGCTTCATCAAGGAAAACACAAAGATTCCGGTTATGGGTCATGCTGATGGGCTCTGTGCAATTTACATACATTCTGATGCAGATGAAGAGAAGTCAGTGAAGGTGGTTGTCGATGCTAAAACGGACTATCCAGCAGCTTGCAATGCTGTGGAGACATTATTGGTTCACGAGTTAGCTGCTACCACGGTGCTACCACAAATTGCGTCTGCACTTCTAGAAGCGGGAGTCTCCCTCCGGTGCGACGCCGTCTCAAAAGCCACCCTCAAGGCATCCACTCTTGATCTAGCCAAGAAAGTTATTCTTCAGGATTCAACAGACCAAGATTACGACACTGAATTCCTTGAGCTGACAGTTGCTGTCAAGGTCGTCTCGGGGATGGACGAGGCAATTCTCCACATCAATGCGCATGGCTCCGGACATACCGATGCTATCCTGACAGAATCAAAAGAGGTGGCCGAGAACTTTATGAACAGGGTTGACTCCGCTGGAGTCTTCTGGAATGTAAGCACCAGGTTTGCAGATGGGTTTCGATACGGATTTGGGACAGAAGTCGGCATCTCAACAAATAAAATTCATGCTCGTGGGCCTGTTGGGTTGGAGGGTTTAACTATCCATAAATACCAGCTGAGGGGCAATGGGCAAGGGGCTTCGGACTATGGAGCAGGCAAGAAGGCATTTTTGCATCAGAAAATTGAGAATGTTGAAATCTAGTTAGCTTCATAGATCTCGTTACCGCGACTGTAAATACATACACTATGGGGGGCTCGAATAACATAAGCCTCAGATGGGTTTGAAGTGAGGTTATTATGTTTTATTAGGTTGATGTGGTGCTGTTTCAATTAGCAGGCTGACATGTGGAAAAACAATTGGTTAGTGTTACGGGGTTGCTTCCACTAATGTACCTATACTTATAAGTATACAAAGATACTTAAGCAAGTACTAGTTTGCAATGCCGTAGCTCTTATCGTAATCCTTTATGTAAATCTCCAGACAAAGTGTATCAGGAGCCTGTATAAATCGTATACACACAATGGACAAATATGTATCGTCGTACCGGATGCTTCTAAGTAAATAGCAACTAAATCGTATCGTGGTGTAATACAATATTGACAATACATATAACTTGTTTAATTAATCTCGGCAATTAATATCGTAATGTAACTTTGTATAATTAATCTCGGTGATTATTTAATATCGTAAGGTAACTGCGTATAATTAATCTCGGTGATTAATTAATATCGTAAAATATCTTCGTATAATCAATATCTATGATTAATTAATCTCGAGCCAGTTATATCTTTGCCCGTTGATAGTGCAATCTAAATTGATACGTATCTTCACAAAATCCCACTTCTCAATTCCTTGATAAATCTGGTGTTCAGATACTATTGACAATATTACGTCTTACGCGTAATCTCCCGCAATTCCTTGTCATTTACAGACTCAATCATAGATATCAGTTCTACACTTCCGTTGTAGTAACAATCTTTCTTTTCGTAATGAATCTCAAATTTTCTGTAGTTGCTTATTGGTTCTTCCGGTGTATCTCTTCTTAAGTTTGTTTTGTTTGAGCTTCTGTGGTTTAAACACTTTCCCGCTACAAGTCTGATTAATTGATTGATTATTACCAGACTCCTTAGGTAGGAACTTCGTCCTTGATGGATGCTCGATATAGTTGCTTCCCGTGGTTCTGGTAATAACTTCCTCTGCTAGATCAAGCTCAGAAATATCAAATTCCGGAACTATAGCTTCGCTGTCGACTTGTTGTGGTAACGGTGTAACTATACAATTCCCAATGTACTCTGAAGGGAATACTTGGTATTCAAAATAGAACCTTAGTATTTCAGTATAGTGTACAATACTTGCCAGCCACCAAACACACTGTGCCGCTAATATATTATCTTCCTTCTGGAATCGTCATATGAACAGAAAAAATGCATATGCGATAATATTGTATTCATTGGTAAACTCTGGTCTAATCATGGGGTGGGGGAACCATGTACAATCCTAATGGATAATACTAGTATACTTGGTAATAATAATAATAGAATAAGAACTTCAAACTTAATAATATTTCAGCTTCGTCTTTTGCAGGTAGGTATCATTTGTGCTTTTGGGGCTACCCTTCCAAAGCCGAAGCTTTGTTGTTCTTTTATAGAGTTTCTTGGAGTACCAAAGTTTATGTCCAAACGTTATCTATGATCTCATCGGTCATATCTTAGTGTACTCTTTTAATACGAGCCAGGCACTTGGATAGAGGACCACACATCCCAGAGGTTATCGTGTAATTGCATGATTGGTTTTGAAGCATTATGCTCCTGATAAGAATCAGGCCATCATCTGCAATAGGATTTAATCAAACAGTAACTTCAACTTAGATATCTCGCAACTCGTTTATTTCGGATAGTCAAAACTCTTTGTCACCTGACGTGGGTATTTGAAAAGCTTTAAACAGATCGCTTAATAAATTAAGACACAACCTTCACCATATAGGCAATTTGGCTTATCTGCTTCAGAGTCTTACATGATGACCCACCATAGCTCTGTTGACATTTGACTTGATGTATCGCAACCGTATTATTGAACTGATAGCAATCATCCCTACTCGTTTATTCCCTGCCAGGGATTCGGGGGCTTATCGGGACTTATTGACATTGCCCAATGTCTTCATTAATCAGACACACCATGCTCAGGCCAAGACTGTTCTCTTTGGCCGAGGAGTACCCAAGTTGTTCCGCTCCACAAGGGATTGGCTCGAAGTCCCGCTTGATAACATATTGGCCAATGTCTGCCTGACACGTCAGTCGCATTTCTGCAACTGCCGCGTCCAGTCCCACTTAGCATAGTTTAATGAATGTGGTAAGAAATCACTGGCATCTCCAAGTCTTAATTACTTGTGACTGGCCAAGGTGATTGCATCATCAAATCAGTTCTACCGTAGTATGTGAACTTTCAGTGAATCTGCCAGCAATCAAGCTCGCTGCTGAATCGACACGAAGTATGTATTTCACCTGCTAAGAATCATACGTCTGGTTGCTTACTACTGAGATTGGTGTTATATACTATACAGTATTATAAATAATACCGTTATGTAGATCTCTACGTAGACTAGGACCAGGACCTCTATTAGGGGAGAACCCCTAACAGTTAGCAATACCAAAATGTAAGCCTGTCTGATTTGACAGCAGTCCAAGTCTGGAAAGATTGGTAGAGTTGACAGGCTTGCAGTAGTGGATAATGCTAACACAGTGGTTAGGTCAATAGGTTTAACAATCTAACATCAACCTGTTGGTAGTAGAGGGTATTGCTGTAATGAGAATTTTTTCAATTACAGTATATAGCTGCAGATTTCACCAGATTTCCATCTTTGCTATAGTATTGTAACACTGGGAGATCCACCCTAAGTCCTAATGAATAAAAGCCCCTAATCATGTCCAGACTGATGAAGAGAAGAATGATCATAAGGCTTCACTCAGAATGTGTATAAGGATTACCACTCAAGAAGATACAAGGTAACTGTTCCATTCTCTGCTCCCAATTGATAGTATCGACTGAAGAGTATCGTGTTATGCTATCAGTATACTGATGTACATGACTTAAGAGTATCCTACTCAGAAGATCCTCTGAACTGACACACTATCATGCTAGTCCTCAGATTGCCTTCGGACTCAAGAGTATTGTCCCAGCAACCGGCACTTATACCCCAGGACCAACTGTCCTTAAGTCCAACGACTCCAAGTATTGACTTGTCTGGTAAGAAACAGCAAAGTAGTTTCGCCTCAGCAGAAGGAGAAGTGCCGACTCAAGAGTATTCTAGCAGAAGTATCCTCTGAACCACCTCGCTATCGGGCGGGCCTCGGACTTTGTTTGGACTCCAAAGTATCGTCTTGCTCTCTTCACAATCAACGACTTGCTTCAAAGAAGGTACTAAGAATAACCAATTATATAGAGTGATCGATATATTCATGATATAGAACTGAATAATGAATGTACAACTCTGGACTTCAAGAGAGAAGTATCCTTGTTGACTTCAATGCAGAACTAATAGACGATACACGGGATAAAGTTAAGGCTTAACCACCAGATCGACAAGGTCGATAGGTATCCGTAGATAAATCCTAATGTAGATTGTATATTCAATAGTATGTTATCCACGTCCTTCGTCCATGTCAGTACTATCGATGATATATATCAGACGATCCACACTTTTAACAATCCGAACACTGCCAAAGCCTGTTTTGGAGTTCACATATGCAACTGCCTCATCATCCTTGCCTCTACCATTCATAGTCGAATTCTAACTCTCAGGAGTACAAACTACGACATCATGGTAATATGCTCATATGGTGACACAATTGCTATTGGGTATACCTCATATGAATACGAGCTTATCTGAAGCCAATCATCAACAAATCTGTTCGTGTTACCAAGAGCCAGTCAGAGTGCCCTCTCATATACTCACCAGGTATGTAATGGTTTAACAATCACGGCAATCGACAGAACACCTAATTTGACTAAACTTCATTGGAGCCAAATATACAGTAATCTGCAACTGAGTTGTTTTGCCATATATTGAATGGAGAGTATTCCGTGCCACTCATGACATATGAATCCCAAGTCCTATTTGCCCAGACCAGGAAGGTGTGGTCGAAATAAGGGATGATTCGTAGAAGTCCATTTGGTTGTTAGGGCTCTGGTAAATCAATTATTGGTTACTAGCATATCTCGAGATTCGATGGTGGTTTGTTTGACGACATCTCATCTCATCAGGAATGAACCATTGGAGCATGAGTGAATACTCATTTCGTCGGCAACTAGGAATAAGGTTTCATACTGATAAAGAGTGACTATTGACAATAGAGATCCTATGACCATTACCAATCTACAGATGATGCACATCTTAGTTGCACTTGGCCTAACCACTGTGGTTGATCTATTGATACGAAGGTCGGGTAATGGAGATGAGACTCAATGGTGAGCAAATCTGGAAGGTAGATCAAATACAGAAATGCGAGTAGTAATAATCAAGGTAATGGTAATGATAATGGTGATGGAAGTAGTAGTTTATAATAGCAGAGTCTACTATTGTGATGGCTACTACTATGATAGTATTATTGAGGTACTTGAATATCAATAACTAATATAATATTGATTATTTTAGATATAACTATCTATTACAAAATTATTTTTACATTTCTCCATATTTCATCCAACAACTCCACCACTTGTTATTCTGGAGAATAAAAAAATTAATAACTCTAGTGATCAAGTGAAAGATTACTTTCAATCATAGTATTCTTAAAGTATCCATAAGAATAAGGACTGATTTGGTGATATCTGACTGAATTATATTCAATCCCTATGCTATCTGTATAGTATAAAACTTTACTGGCTTGGGAGATACTTTTCATTGCTTAGTAATAAATATATATCTTCCTAAATATGAAAGTGGTATTACTAAAGGCTATTTTTGATACTCTTTATCAACTAATAAATATAGCACTTATATTGGCAAAGTGTAAAATATTCTAGATACACTAGGCAATTCTCCTAGATACTCTAGTTGACCTCACTTGTGATTCTAAGTAATTGCAAATGCTTTCAGTCCCACCTGGAGCCAAGAAATGTTCTCCTAAATGGCATAACATTAGCAAAATATAATTCAGTCTGTATCTGGTAAAACATATTCTGTTATGAGTAATCTACTATAGCCTATAGGCCATATGGCCTACAGCATCAGCAACAACCCAAGTTTCCGCCAGAAGCACCTGGGTGATCTGGACGGCTCTGACAGTGCTGATGGAACCTCATACCCACTGACGGAGATTTCCACACTATCCTTTGCCCAGGCGATGGGACACGTTGCATATGTACCTCCTTTACCTTGCGCCCGGAATGTGGTGACATATATGCACCATCAGAACGACAGGTGTGTTACACTCTTCGCAGGGGCTGCAGTTATGCTGTAGCCGTTTACACAATGCCTGGCGATGTTGATGCCTTTCTCCAGCAAAGTGCCACATTTTACCTCTCCGCTATTGATTTATATCAGATGCCACACTCTCTCCATCTATGTTTAGCTTTGAGATGTTGTCACTTATTACAATACAGTCTTCGCTTCAGATACATTGCTTGCCATTGCATTTGCTTCGCCATTATCATATTTTGCAGGCCTGAAATATACTGTCCAATCTTCACACTCTCTAGTACTATGCCCTCAGTCCTCCACATGCTGCGTTGATCCATCATCGGCTTACGATGCTTCTTCCTGCTCATCCACATCCGTATCGTCGCCATCCTTACCCTCATACCCAAGGACACCTCTGGTTCCGAGGTCAAACCTTTCGAGTTCAGTCGTGGCGCATTATTGCTGGCTGGGGGTGGGGATGGCATTGTGCTTGGGGCTTTCATCACCTTTACCTTCGTGATCCCCGCTGCCCCCTCATCAGCAAAATGTAATTCGGTCCGGAAGCCGCATGCAATCCTCCCAGACACTCGAGGCGGCCTCACCAGTGCTTCTAAGTACTTCCAGACGCTCCCAGACCCCACTGAGGCTAAGCAAAGTGCACTCAGACTCTGCAAGAGCATTCTCAGGTGCTCCATCTAGAATAGTCAAAGTTTGGAGCTCCTGAGACCTCTGCGCAGATCTGTGGGAGACTTCGAGAGAAGCTGAGACTGCTGCGCAGCTCTGCGGGAGACTTGATGCCGTATTCTCACAGCAGTGGTTCTTACATAACCACAAGGCATTTTGTCTTGTCATATTCATCTTTGTTACAGTCACAAGATTCGCTACATCATAATATGGCATGCACTATTTAAGTCTCTCTCAATATATACATACAGTCATTCTGGCCACAGATGGTACTCGAGCATAATCGGAGGAGCACCAGGCCATGCCCATTGAGAGAACATTCAGAGATGCACCATTTGGAGGCCATTCTGGTGAAACGATGGAGCTAGAAGGCAGAGAGCCCACCATCAACACTCCGCCGCACCTCTCGGGACATCCAAACGGAATTCATGAGAATGAGCGGTTCTGGTTCGAGGAGCGTTGGAATCGGGTGAGAAGATATGATACTACCCGGCGTTGAGGATCCCACGCAATTGCGTGGATTCACGATATCGCGGACAGAGCGAGTGAGACCAAAAGTTGGGAAAGATAGAGTGTGTATTTTCATTGAATGATTAGATGAGATGGAAATGAGATGATGTCTATCTACTCCGGGGTCTGCCGAATATATACTCCCTGTCACTCTTTCCATCTTCGTTACCCCTGTATCTCTGTAGACCCGCCATCGCTCCTTAGAGATGTACTTGGAGGTTGTGATCGAGTGAGTTTGGAGATGCACATGGAGGCTGTGATCGTCAGAACTTGCAGGCCGTAATCGAGCAAGCTTGGAGATACACTTGGAGGCCGTGATCGAGCGAGTTTAGAGTTGCACTTGGAGGCCGTGATTGAGCGAGATTGGAGGAGTACTTGAAGGCGGTCTCTCTGGAGGTGGTAGTTCGGGAGGGAGGCGCGATGGTAGCTGAGACTCTATTCATTGGTTAACTTGTGATTGTGGGAATGTAGAGAATTGAGTACAACATGGTCTGCCGAGAGATGAGAGACCGGCTGGGAGTGGGAGACAGTTGATGTTGGGATGATGCAGTACACGGTGTATGCAGTACGCAGTGTATGCTGTACTCGGTGTATGCTGTACTCGGTGGATGCTGTACCCGGTGTATGCTGTACTCGGTGTATGCTGTACTCGGTGTATGCTGTACTCGGTGTATGCTGTACTCGGTGTATGCTGTACTCGGTGTATGCTGTACTCGGTGTATGCTGTACTCGGTGTATGCTGAACTCGGTGTATGCTGTACTCAGTGTATGCTGTACTTGGTGTATGCCGTACTCGGTGTTAACTCTTGATCATGGCATGGAGAGATTGAGAGCGATGACTTAACTTTGTGTTCTTAGGTGATGGTAGACTTGAGGATGAGAAAGAGAGAGATGAGAGGAGATGGGGGAAATAATCATGAGAAACGGGGACTTAGAGAATTTCGTGTGCGAGTCAATTTACCATCCCTGATACGGTAGGTACGAGTCCCGATCCAGTGTGTAATTACACCGATACGAGGTCTTCACAACCCAATCAGGCAAGTCATACCCCTGATTTCTCATATCCGCTCGTATCCTCCACAACATTCTTATCTTTATCCCCCATCTCTCTCTTTCTCGTCCACAACTCAACCATCATCGCAGAACACAAATTAAGTCATCCCTCTCTATCTCTCCATGCCATGATCATGAGTTGACACCGAGTACAGCATACACCGAGTACAGCATACACCCGAGATTGTTTGTCTTCCCTTTATTCTCATGATTAGGAGTTGACCCCTGAATGTAGCTTCAGCTTCCAGCGTACCTCCCTACATGATCGACCGCCATTAGCCAGCTCTCCTTGAGAGCTCAAAGGTAAAGTCACATTGTCACATTCCCACGGTTGCCAGTTAACTAACTGATGAATAGAGTCTCATCACTCAGCGCGCCGTCCATCGACCGCCTCCAAGTACTCGTCCAATCTCGCTCGATAACGGCCGCCAAGTGCATCTCCAAACTCGCTCGATCATGGCCTCCAAGTGTATCCTCAAACTCGCTCCATTACGGCCTCCAAGTGCATCTCTCCAGTACACTCGATCTCGGCCTCCAAGTGCATGTCCAAACTCACTCGATCACTGCCTCCGAGTGCATCTCCAAACTCGCTCGATCACGGCCGCCGAGTGCATCTCTAAACCAGCTCCATTCCGGCCTTGAAGTGCATCTCCGAACTCGCTTGCTTACGATCTCGGAGTGCATCTCTAAGTTCACTCGATCAGAGCCTCCAAGTGTATCTCCAAATACGCTCAGTTACCGCATTCATATGCATCTCCAAAGTCGCTCCATGACGGCCTCGGAGTGTATCTCTGAGTTTACTCGATCGTTATTTTCAGGCGCTCCTCGAATTGCTCCCAAGCACCGCCTGCAGCCAGTCCAGATATAACGTGTGTAGATGGGTAGCTATATAGATACATAGATGAGAATACAAACTGAATACATGAGTTTTAAAAATCGTTGAACGATGAGTAGTAGCTATGATTTCCAGGCGCACCTGCAGCGTTCCCAAAGAAGATGGTTTTCCCAGACTGCTCTACTGTGATTTGAGGTGCTCCCAGAGTTGTCGCCGGCGCTCCGAGGCTTGTCGTTGGCGCACTGAGTCTTGTCACCGGCACTCCCAGACTTGTCGCCGGCACTCCTAGGCTTGTTGCCGGCGCTCCCAGGTGCTCCCAGGTGCACCCAAAGTTCTCTCTGGCGCTCCGAGATGTTCCCAAACCTATCACAATCACTCCCATGGTACTCCTGTAGCAGTCATCTGAGATCCCAGTTACTCTGAAGGCCGGCTGGAATGCCCTCCTAGGGTCTGATACTCTCCTGAAATTGACGCATCTAAGATTACACTCCACATCCTCTCAGACACTCCTGGAGTCTTCCAGTGACCAAAATACATTTTGCTGATGCTGGCATCCCCAATTGCAGTCTGTCATCCATGCAATTGTTGTCTATTGGGATGTTTGGGTTAGTGCTTCCGATCTCAGGCTCCTCAAGCACCACTTCCAAGGTCAAATAGTCAAGAAGAATTGCATTGTCAATACGTGCTGCTTGCATGCTGCATCAGCAAAATGTAAAATGGTTTGGAAGTCATAACTGAACAACTCAGCAGCTCTGACCAGCCACACTGATCCTTCCAGATGCACCCAGATGCTCCGAGACTACTTCACTGGTGCTCCTCAACGCTCCGGACGTTGTGGAACAGAATCCAAGAATATCCTGAAGAGTGTGTAGTTGTCTTCAACATGCATCCAAATCAAACTTTTAGGATGTGCAAATTTCGGAGCTATTGGGAGTATTGGCCGCGTCTCCGAGAGTATTCCAGTGCACCTCGAACCTGGAGCCATACTCTCCGGGAGTGATTATTATAATGTTTATAACAAATAGTACAAGTCAATTAACTATCTTCTGCACACCTTGATTCAGGCATTGTAACTTTAATACACAGTCCAGTAGGTATCTAAATCCACATGATTATTTACGAGCCATATGCTATCGATTCTATCTGATGCAGCATTATTCTCTCACACCAAATGTGCAGGTCCAACAATTGCTCCGACAGGTACAATATGCATCTTATCAGTCTGTTTGACAACCTGGATGAACCAGTCAACAAAATCAGCCTAACCATGTTGATCGTTGTACTTTGTTGGAATCTCCACCGCATATTCTTGAGGTTGAGGATGTAATATTCAATGTTGAGTCTTCTTGCACCTCTTAGAGAAGGTCGATATTCTTTTTCCGGCGGGCATTCGCTCCTGAAATTGGAGCATGTGATTCAGTGGAGTCCAGCTGAAGTATAATACAGGAAAAGAACGAACTCGGCCTTGGAAGGTGTTATCAAGGTCACTGTCTGTATATTGGACCCAGATGTTATGAGATTCAGGCATGATCCCTTGGTTGGCATTGGTATATTCTACCTTGCAATCAAGTCCCAGACGCTCAACAGATGTAGGGCAGTGAAATGGTTGACGGTAGTAGAGCAGCCCATTCTGATGTTTAATAAATATACTGTCTATTAGTACATTCTGATCATATCCGAGCACCAGTCCACTAACTGCATGTCCCCAGCCGGGTTCAATTTGTATACGGAATAGCTTTCCAAAGTTGGGAATTCCGAAATCTACTGATGCATCTCTGAGTGAGGTTAATTTGATACTTCTGTGCACACCGTGGACATGAGTTTCTCTCACATGATGTACCTGTTGTGATAGGGGGCGGAAAAATGGCTCTTCCTGACCATGGTGGAGGCATAAATGTTGGGCTCTGTGCGTATTTCGCCGTTTCTCGGCAGCTGAAAGTAGGTTGAAAACTTTTGCAGAGTCAGTATTGTACCAGCCAAGAAGGGCAAGATACGACAGTGTCTCCTCCATATAGTCAAGACCAGTACACTGGTCATTGTGCTTGAGCATCTGTTGAATGTGATTGACTTTGTTGGTAGATCGATATGCCTCTTGCACATTGCCGATATGTAGCCATTCAGAAAGAGCGGTGGTGAACTTGTTGCCAGAATCCATTCACCGAATTGACTCTGAGATATGCCTCACAAGACACATATTTGGATATCCGAAATGTATTACACGCTGTTCAATGGTCTTCTGGAGCTCCTGACCGCTGATCACCTGCCACCAAGCTTCAAACTGGAATAAGAGGTTGGAGAATTCCTGCGCGAACCGCAGCTGGTCTTTTGAAGTGATACCCTGAATCTTTCTCTCAAGCTGATTCACAACGTGGTCCATATCAGCGATACTCCATGTGGTGGCTTCGATCTCAGCATCGGATAGACCGACCTGAAATTGCACACGCTTGTTAGTGGTCATGTATACCACCCCGTAAGCCTCTTCTTCTGCAGCAGTCTTCATTTGAGCAAGTTTTTTGGCGAATATGCTTCTCGGACCTGATGCCTTAGTCCCAACTTCCTGCAATGGTTGTCGCTCAGGATGTTGGAATAATTTATCAAAAAGCTTGGGTGTAGCAGGTGTCACCTGATGGATTTCGGGCTCCAATTGCTCGATTGCCCACTGCCGATCAGCATCTGACCATATGGTTGCCGCTTGTTGGGCTCTATTCAGGCGCACCTGAAATTGCCTTCGTTCTGATGTAGTAACCTTTTCAGCACTGTACACCTAAACCTCTATTGCAGCATGGATTTTATGAATCTTTTGTTCTCGTATCTGATGAGATTCTGGTGCCAATAGTTCATCCACTTTGGCCTTTGCACACTTCAACAGTTTCTGATCTCGAAAGGCTCCCTGGTTCTTGTAAAATCACTTTTGTGCATTGTCTAGTGCTGTGAGGGATAGATCAGAGTGATTTTGTTGGCTGACAAGTAAAGAGAATTCACATAATGCCCGCACTGCTCCCATCACCATTTCATCAGAGGCTGTTTCCGCCACAGTTTTCCCAGCATCCTGGGAGCAGTCAAGAATTTGAGAGCAACTCACTGCCAGTGTTCTGATCATGCCCTGGATTTCTTTTCCCTGCCAGGAGCCACTTCTCATCGAATTGAATGGTTTAGAGAAGCGCTGGAGACCTGGATATCGTGGTACTGATGTGAATCGATTGTCAAATTGATCCCTCACATTTCTAGCTTTCAGGTGTTTGAGCAGCCAGTGCAATAAGTCTTTAACTAAACCCAGGAGCAGCTGATGCAATTCATCAGGCTGCCAAAGGCGATAGACATTGCAGAGAGGGTATTGCCAGAACTGGTTGTGGATTGGATGAACACCAAGAGTGTGCAGAACATCAATATTAGTTTCGTCCAGAAGCTCCAAGTAAACATGCTGATCTCTGGTGTTATCAAGTGGTCAAAAAGTTGAATGCCCCATCGGCGCACCTTTAGGAATTTCACACATCAGGCATGAGCCATATGAGACATGAGCAACTATGACATGTCTTCAGCGAAAAACATTTCCGTCCGGGCGGAATGGCTGCATCAGAGTGGACGCGCTCCGTCAGAGCCGTCAGAGACACCTCGGTGGCAGACTACTCCGCGCCCAGCACCAATACGACGCGTTGCGTTGCATATCGCCCTCCGATCGCAGTTTCGCCGTTTCTTCCCGCTCTGTCGGTATTCTATTGTAAACGAACACTGTGGCATTGTGGCCAACTGTGACCATACGTCGGAATGGGTTCATTGGGTACATCAGCAAAATGTAAATTGGTCCGGAAGCCACATGCAGGGTTCCATAAGCACAAGGCATTTTGTCTACCATATTCGTCTTTGTTACAGTCACAAGATTTGCTACCTCATAATTTGGCATGCATTATTTCAGTATCTCTATATATATACATAAGGTCAATCTCGCCACAGATGGTAGTTGAGCATAATCGGAGGAGCATCTGGAGAGGCCCATTGAGAGCACAAACGGAATTCGTGAGAAAGAACTGTTCTAGCTCGAGGAGCCTAGGAAGAAAGTGAGAAGATATGATACTACCCCGCTGTGGGAATCCACGCAATTGCGTGGATCCAGATGAGATGACAATGTGATGATGTCTATCTACCCCGGGGTCGTTGTTGTTTGTTTAATCATACTTTATTGACTCTAATTAGAGTATGACAGGACCCTGATATCCCCTCTCTACCCATATGTACTCCTCGTCACTCAGTCCACCTCCGTTACCCCTGTATCTCCATACACCCACCATCGCTTATTCACGATGTACTTGGAGGCCGTGATGGAGCGAGTTGAGAGATGCACTTGGAGGCCGAGATTGAGTGAACTCAGAGATGCACTTGGAGGCCGAGATTGAGTGAACTCAGAGATGCGCTTGGAGGCCAGGATGGAGTGAACTCAGAGATACACTCTGAGGCCGTGATCGAGCAAGTTTGGAGATGCACTGTGAGGCCGAGATCGAGTGAACTCAGAGATGCACTTGGAGGCAGTGATAGAGCGAGTTTGGAGATGCACTGGGAGGCCGTGATCGAGCGAGTTTGGAGATGCACCTTGAGGCCGTGATCGAGCGAGGTTGGAGATGCCATTGCAGACCGAGATTGAGTAAACTCAGAGATGCACTGGGAGGCCGTGATCGAGTGAGTTTGGAGATGCAATTGGAGACCGAGATTGAGTGAATTCAGAGATGCACTGCGAGGCCGTGATCGAGCGAGTTTGAAGATGCACTTTGGGGCCGTGATCAAGCGAGGTTGGAGATGCAATTGGAGACCGGGATTGAGTGAACTCAGAGATGCACTGGGAGGTCGTGATTGAGCGAGTTTGGAGATGCACTTGCAGGCTATGATCGAGCGAGATTGGAGGAGTACTTGGAATTGGTCGATTTAGAGGGAGGTGCGATGGCAGCTGAGACTCTATTCATTGGTTAACTTGTAGAGACGGGAAACTGGCTGGGAGTGGGAATCTGGCTGGGAGTGGGAGACTGTCGATCCTGGGATGATGCTGTACTTGGTGTATGCTGTACTTGGTGTCAACTCATGATTATGGCATGGTGAGATAGAGAGGGATGACTTAACTTCGTGTTCTTAGGTGATGGTAGAGTTGAGCACAAGCGAGAGAGAGATCAGAGGAGATGGAGGAAATCATCATGAGAAACTGGGACTTAGAGAATGTCGTTTGCGAGTCAATTGACCATCCCCGATACGGCAAGTACGAGTCCCGATCCGGCGGGTAACATCACTGATACGAGGCCTTCTATACCCAATCATGCAAGTCGTACCCCTGATTTCTCACGTCCGCTTGTATCCTCCATATAGTGTTAGCAACGGTCCCGGACCGTCACTTTGGGTCCGGGTCTGGGTGGTCAGTAAACCCAGACTGTCGATTCGGGTACGGTTCAATCGATATCTCCCTACCCGTTTGAATTGGGCGGGTCTTCAGCGGGTCCTCCAGCGGGTCCATTTGTAAATACATATACCGCACTTGCCTTTGCTATTTGATAATGGTACTTAATCAAAATCGATTATTCGACATCCATGAATCCCAATCAGCATGTTTTCTAGGGTGCGAAATCGATAACATTTGAATTCATATTTTTCCTCTACTGATCAGTATTTTTGACAATGGAGAAGGAGGTCAATAGTTCAATTATAAGCTCAAATATCCATGTGATGCCTTCATTACCCAATATGCATCACGAGATATTCATGACACTCAGTTGACATTGTTAAGGGTTCTCCCTTAACAGAGTATACGTAACTTGAGATAACCAATGATGGGTACTTGTCAGTGAAATAACCTTCGGGCCACCTGACATGCAAAACGACTACCCTAGGCATCCTCAAAACTTTCGGTCACGATTACCATTAGCGGGGTATTAGTGGTACTCGTCTCGATTGGTTAAGCTTAGGCTGAGCGGATTCATTGAAAGCAAAATGGTGCGGCAGCTGATTTGATGATGCAATTAGACTGCCAGATCGAAAGGGGTACAACCCTGCTGAGCGTGTAATTATCAACCAGATTTACTCTTGACCATAGGGTGATTATGTCTGATCATACTGAGGAATACCTCGACCTGCAGACACGGCAATCGATAGTTGCAAGCTATTAAGTGGGATTATAAGACCGTTGTCTTATGTGACTTCGGAGCACTGGGCACTCCCCGGCCAAAGGGAATAGTCCTGGCCTAAGCAGCGACGTGATTGAAAGATTATGGCATGACTGTTGATATGAGGTCGAAGCATCCCCGCACATTGAATTGTGACGGAATGGCAACTGCAAC
>Ga0307515_10002100_pt1 | contig 43772 bp, 5 predicted proteins | sample 17_EM_MG_FD_194513 | JGI IMG/M metagenome (GOLD analysis project Ga0307515, IMG submission 194513) | Populus trichocarpa ectomycorrhiza microbial communities from riparian zone in the Pacific Northwest, United States - 17_EM | ecosystem: Host-associated > Plants > Roots > Unclassified | place... | reverse complement strand
GTTATTATAAAGTATTCTAGGGCCTTATAATCTAAAACTACCTTAATTAGCTTAGGGGTCCCCTCTAGCTATATACGCTAGTGCTAAAAGCTAGAGATAATAGCTAGCATTTCTTTATTATAGATATGGTAGTTTAGCTTAGCATCTATTATAATCTTTAAATAGTATATAATAGGGTGCCACTTTCCGTCTAGTTGCTTCTAAGAAAAAATATTAGCTATTACGCCGTTTAAGGTATTAGTTTCTAGTATTAAGGGCTATTTTAGGTTAAAATAGGCAAGTAGGGGAGCCGATACTAGCCGTTTCTTAAGCTTATTAAAGGCCTACCTATATATAGCGTTAAAGTAAAAGGGCTGGTCTTTTTTAGTAAGACGGTTAAGAGGCTAGGTAATTCTACTATAGTTTTTAATAAAGCGTTGGTAGAAGTTACAAAAACCTAAAAATAATTATACCCCCTTTATGGTCAGTAGGGGTGCCTACTAGTTAATTACGACCGTCTTCTCTAGGTTAGTTTTAATTCTATTTATACTAACAATAAAACTTAAGTACTTTATACGCTTAATACTAAACTCTAACTTCTTAATATTAACCTAGAGGCTAGTCTTACGGAGCCGTTATAGGACTTTATAGACGTGCTCCTCGTGTTTTAGCTTATTCTTAGAGTAGATTATAATATTATCTAAATAGGCCGCATAGAAGTTGTTAAGGTAGTTAAAGAGTATATTATTTATGTACCGCTAGTACGTAGCTAGTCCATTAGTTAGTTTAAAAGGGAGTACTTTATATTTATACGTTCTATAATAGGTCTAAAATATAGTAAGATCTTTAGACCTAGGGTTTATTCTAATTTAGTAGACGGCCTAGCGGATATTAAGCTTTATAAAGATCTTAGCTCTACTTATTTGGGCTAGAGTCTTATTAAGTAGGGGTAGTAGATAGCGGTTTTTATAGGTTATGTTATTTAGCTTATAGTAGTTAATGCAGAAGCGGAGTCCTCTATTTAGCTTTTTAATAAAGAAAATAGGTAAGGTAAAAGGGGCTTAGCTAGGCTTAATAAAGCCCTTATTTAGGTTATTAATAAGATACTGCTTTATAGCCTATAATTTGGTAATAGACTGCTTATAGAGGGGGCTAAAGCTAAGAGTGTTTTCTTTACCCTGCTTAATTTTAATCTTATAGTTATATGGTTAGTAAGGTAGAAGTATATTAGACGCTACTTTAGAGAATACGTCCTTAAATTTCTGGTGTTAATAAGGTAGCTTTTATTCTACTAGTTCCTTATCTATAAGCTTACTTTCTTATCCGCTAAACTTACTTCCCTTTTCCTTAATTATTTAATTAATTTTATATAAGCTTATTATAAAGGCGACGGTATTAGGCTAAACTAAGTTCTAGTAGAATCCTACGGCACTAATATAGTAGATATTAACTAGTAGGAGGTCCGCTGGTTTCCTTATAGCTATTTTCTAGACCATATTTTGCGGTTTAGGGTTTATAATATTTTTTGGCTCCTATTCTATCTTTTATAGGTTATCCCTCTAATCTATTAGTTTAGTATAATATCTAACATCCCTTGCTATTTTTTGTAGCTATATAGGGCCTAAGCTCTCTATAGGGGGCTTTTTTGGGTTACTACTAACTGCCTAGGTCTTTAATGTAGGTAGCGTAATATAGGTAGTCTAGGGGCGATATAGTATACGGATCCATTACAAATTAAGCTGTATATCTTTCTTAAAGGCCTAGTCCCTACGTATAGCATCGGCCTAGTAAATAGTATTAATCTAGGGCCGTATAAGGTTTTCTATTATAATGCTAATTTCTTTTATAAAGGAAGGGGTTAGCGGTAGGGTTTTAGGCCAGATAAGCCGTCTACTCTATATATCGAGCTGTAAGCCTAAATAGGCTAGCTATTTTCGCCTTAAGATTATATTATAGCTACCTAGGTCCGTAATAAGGAAGGGGATATTATACTACCTTCGTTTGTTAATACAGAGGTAAATTTATAAGATAGTTATAATAGGTAGCCCTATCCACCCATTATACCCATAGATAAGAATTAGTTTAGGCAGTTCTTTAATAGGTATATTTAAAAAGTTAGCTAGCTTTATAGCATATTAGGTGTCTATTAAGGTAAAAGTATTTACTTTAGAGTTGGCTAAAGTAGAGGTTAAAACTTGGTATTTATTACGGAATAAAGTATAAGGGATAGTGTAGCTTCTTCTACTAACTAGCTGACCTAGATTAACATCTAATATATTAATCCCTTTTAACCCTAGAGAGGAGTCTTCCTCTAGAGTTCCTCTTTTTCTAACTCCGCGCTATCCTCCTAGATTAATAGAACCTTGTCCGCTTTTATGTTTATTAGGCAATCCTTTATATAGTAACCTTTCTATCTATAAAAAAAGTAAGCTCCTTAATTACTAAGGGCCTATATATAGGGGTTACTATATATAGGCCGAGTATTTACTAGACCTATGATAGGACTAGCCGTACGGCTAGCTACTAAATTGGCGGTAGGCTATATAGGTGGTGCTATAGGGGTTGCTAATCGTGCTAGGGCATTACAGGCCGTTCTTATATTACTTATAGTCTAATTTAAAGGGTTTCTAGCTTTATACCGTTTGGCGCGTGCCTTAATTTAGTAGAGGCCTTAGTTAATAGCTAAGCACTAATCCGTAAGTTCCTTTAGCGTCTATATAGTAGTAAAAACTAGTAGTATAGCTTGCTATAGGTCTAGGGTAAGCTTATTAAATAGGTCTGGCATTAGATCTTCCTAGGGAATTTAAGCCTAGCCGGCTAGGTGCAGAAAGCGGGTCTAAAAGGCCGAGAAGGTTTCTGTTGTTTTTATATTTAGGCTTTTATAATTAAGTTAGGCGTTTTATACTTTAAAGGGGTCCTTATAAATAGAAGATAGGTAGACAATTATCTCTTTTCTAAAGAGGAAGGGATCTGCTAAGTCCTGTATGTATTACGGACGTAAGTACATCTATATATCCCTACCGGTACGGCTAAAGACATAGGCCATTTTAGCTTAAGTAGTAGGAAAGTAGTCTATATTAACTTTAAGCTTGTCCTGTAATTAAAGCTTCTAATTATTAAATATAGAGTTAGTTCCGTCTATAAGTAATAAGGGGTCCGCAACCTTCGCGGACCGCAATAATACTAATACTATATATTAGGCTAGGGCCTTAAGGACTATAGCAAGTCTTTAGGTGTCTAATAACTCTTCACTAGGTATAGGGGGTTCTCTAGCTTTAAGCAGCTCTTAAAGTTGTTTAATTTTAGTATTAGCTGCTATAAGCTCCACCTAGGAGTTTAAGTTAGTTGCTATTTTACTATTAGAGGTATTTAAGGGTCCTACGGCTACTTTGCCGGCCGCTATAGTTTTTAGCATAGTAATACGGTTATTAGGGTAACTTTTAGTAGGATTTTATAGGGGTTTTAGTCTATACGTATTCTATAGGTTTTGTTATTCTTTTCTATTCTTTAAGTTCTAGTAATAGTCTTTAGGTTTACTTCTATGTTCTATTTCTATTTATAGCCCATAGATATTTTTAAGTTCCTTCTTAAGAAGAAGAGTAGACGAGCTTTAGATAATATTAGCAACTTAGTTAATTAAGGCATAAGCACGGTAAGAGCGACGCGCAAGCCTATACGATTAGTAATCTATAAACGAGGATTTAAAGCTAGAGAAAGGAAAGGAGATAAAGGGCGGCGCTGCTCGACGTTATATATAATCCTTTAGTTATATAACGGCAACTATCTAAAACTATATAAAACTGTCTGCGACTATCTGCGACTATCTACTATAATCTACCAATATTTATTAGCGCTGTAATAGAATATAGCTAGGGCCTAAGTTTTATTTCTAGCTACTCTAGTTATCTAGGTAGGGTATAGGCTAGTAGTATATAAGGTTAGTAATAAGGAGGTGGATAAATAGTAGGAGTTATAGGAATTTAATATATACTATATATACTACTATCTATATTATTATAGGCCACCACTAATTATACACCCCCTACCTTATTTGGTTTGGACGCTTCCTTATTAAGTTAGAACATTACGTGCGTTTGACTTGTTTGCGCCTGTATCGCGAAAATCAAAGTGCGCGCCTATCTAAATTAACACCTTAACTTTGTATCCAAGAGCCTGCAATTATAGAGCGTTACTATAGTCGGCCAATTGGCTCTATAACTGGCTTTATAATTACTAATCGCGTTAATAGATTTACTCGTAGAGAGCTTAGTATTTAAGCGAAATACTGGCTAGACTCCTACCGGGCGCAGGCGCGGATACGCGGAGGCAGCAGAGGTAGCAGCACTTAAATTAGTTCGCGTGACGCCTTATATAGCACTACGTAATCTAATTAATCGCCCCTTTGGCGTTCTATATCTAATTTAGACTCTACTACTTATTTTGTAACTAAAATTAAGACTTAATTGTGGTGTCGCGGTCGCACTTTGATTTTCGCGATGTAGGCGCAAATAAGTTAAACGTATGTGATGCTCTAACTTAATAAGGAAGCGTCTAAACCAAATAAGGTAGGGGGTGTATGCGTATTAATTGGGGGGTGTACGTATATCATTTAGGGGGTATATAATTAGTGGTGGCCTTATTATATATAGCTCTATAGCTATAATAGTACTAAGGTATATTACTTGCTAAATTTTACTAAATTTTACTATACCTATAGTGTTTTACTATATTCCGCTATATATATACTATTCTACTATATATTTCTATATATTACTATTTGTTATTTTGATTTATATAGGCCCTAGTACCCCCCTTTCCTCTTCTTTTTCTCCCTGGCTTAGTATCTTTATATAATAGTAATTTATAAGCTTTAGTTTAGAGGTATTTATATAAGCTTATTATAGTAGCCTATAAGCCTAGCAGGGCTATTACTTTTTATTTTTATTCTTTTTCTTCTTAGGATTAGGCTCCTCTATAGTTCTTCTTCTCTTAAAGTACCTCTTAGCCTTCTCTCTTTACTTTAGCTAACTCTTTGTCATGGGACACCCCCGTGACACCTTGTATATGTTTACCTGTTTCTACCGACTTAGTAATTAGAGACTAACCGCGAAATGGCAATCTGATGGCAATCTAACGGCAATCTACGGCATTCTGCTATATTCTGCTAAGTTCTACCGAATTCTGCCAAGTTCTGCCAGGATTATAACCTGAACCCTATTCTGCCTATGTATGTATTAACTAAGCAACTAAGTCAACAATATATGCCCTTTCTTCCCGTTTTCCTACCTTCCTTTCTTACGCAACGTCTTAACCTCCTTATACAGTTTATGTATATAGCTTAATAATATCTACCTTACTATATATTATCGTCGCTTATACTTACTCCGTACACTATGTTACGTCAACTACCTATATTACTGTTGACATGCAGAACGAACCCGAAGCCCCTATAACGGCCGCCGGTATTATAACCGCACTCTAAGAATAATTAGTAGGGATATAGAAGTCTTTTATAGACGCCCTTAAATAGAACTAAGCCACTTTAAATTAATAATAAGCTAAATAAGAAGCACGATACTAGCAATTAATTAAGGACCTCTAAGAAGAAGTCCGCGCCCTTAAGATGCCTATGCTAGGACCTTAAGACTAAACGCTATCTCTAGAAATGAATACGCGAAACGTGAGCCCTAAACCCGCAGTAGCTACTTACCCTAAGCCGACTATTATACTAAAATAATCCGAACGACTACTAGATCCCTTAGTATTCACTAGTAAACGATAAAAGCTCCAATTATTTCTAAGCTAGCTTAAAAATAAGCTAACTAGTAACGCCAACTATTACCTAACTAAAGCTAACCGACTCTGTTACGCCCTAAGTTAACTAGGAGGAGATGTAGCCGACCTTATTAAACCTCTTTAGCCAAACTTAGTGTAAAGCCTAGTTGTACTTTTTGAAGCTATATATAGTAACCTAAACCGCTAAGCTACTGTTTAAAGAAAGATAAACTATATAACTTAAGGAACGAAAAGTTTCCTAGTATACTTCTCTAAATTTAACTGTTACGTAAAGGAAATAGGATGGAACGACTCCGCACTAATTAATAGCCTCGTTAAATCCTTAAGCCCTAAATTAAAAACCTCCCTAATAGGCGTAGACCTATCGGGAGCCCTTAATGCCTGCGTAAATGTTATTAATAAACGGTATAATGATATACTACGCCTAATACCGAAGCCCACCCCCTAATATAATACGGTAACCCCATAAACGTCCACTAAGCCATCTTAGCTTAAGTACCCTAACGCTATGGATATTAACACTGGGACCCTAGGATATGCCCCACTAGGGTCCTCTAAATAAGAACAACGCATTAAGCTAGGCCTCTGCTTTAAATATAGAAGTGACTTCTACCTCTTTAACCACTGCTCTGCCCCTTTTTAAAAAGACCTATAAATAGCTAACGCTAGTAGCTTACCGCCCCGATCCTCTAGCTACTGTCCCCAATCTTTATCTGGCTCTAGCTCGACAATTAGTAAGCACTATTTATAAGGACGAAGCTCTAACTAATGTCCTATAAGAACCCCACCCTAATCGCCTTTAAAAAGAAGGTCCTGGAGCTAAGTCGCTTTCCGGGACGGCTCTGCTATAGGATCTCATTAAACGCATTTAACGTTACGAACTCTAACTCTTGGGACCGTAGTATAATTATTAATTGTTATCTTTAGCAGAATAGTTAATAGGCTAATATTTGAATCCTAATTAATATAGGAGCTAGCGGCATAGGATTTATTAATAAGATCTTTATATAAGATAATGGTTTTACCCTAACCCCCCTTAACCGGCATATTAACGTATTTAGATTTAATGGCAAACGTACTATCTTAGGCTGTATTACCTATATAGTAACCCTAAGACTTTAATACCTAAACTATAAAGAACTGATTAAGCTTTTCGTTACCACCCTAGGTTACTTAGTAATCCTTAGACAACCCTAGATAAAGCTATATAAGGTGACTATTAATTAGGACAACCTTAAGCTTCTATTTACCGCCTCTTATTATAAGTAGAAGTGCTTTATAACTTGCTGCTTAGACCTAAAACCAAAATCTAAAGAATCTACTAGATTCCACTAACGTAAGATTTTTACCAATGTCTACTCTACGCCTAAGGAATCCACCAGATTCCACTAGTATAAGAATTCCACCAAATTTTACTAACATAAGAATTCTACCAACACCTATTAAGGATTTGAAAATTCTATTAAGCTCTATAAGTTATTACTAAGCACTATACTACCCCGAACTAAACAGAAACTTAAGCTTAGCATATAAAACTACTAGAAGGACTAGTATCCTATAATAAAAAGAATACTTAAAGAACCTAAACCTAAATCTAATACTAACTCCGTACCTAATACTAAACCTAAATCTGAATAAGAAACTACGGACGAGCCGAATGAGCTTAGTACCCTAGATATCCGCATAATTAGAGCTACTCTATTAGCGCAACTTGCTAAGAAACCTAAATATATAATCTTTGCTGTCACTATAGCTGATATTAAGAAGGCCTTAGCACCGAAGAAGTATACTGACCCTACTATAAAGGTACTAGTAGAGTACTATAACCGCCTAGAGGTATTCTTACGGAAGGAAGCTAATAAGCTACCGGAACACCAATTATACGACCATAAGATTGTACTTAAAGAAGGAAAGTAGCCTAGATTTGGACCCTTATACGGGATATCCTAAAACGAACTCTAAGTACTATAAAAGTATTTAGATAAGAACCTAAATAAAGGATTTATTAGAGTAAGCTTATCGCCTATAGCCGCACTAGTGATCTTTATTAAAAAACCCGGCGGCGGTTTACGCTTCTATGTAGACTACCGAGCTCTTAACGCCGTTATTATTAAGAACTAATATCCAATCCTGTTGATATAGGAGATACTAAACCGACTAAGTAAGGCTCGCTACTATACGAAGCTTAATATTATCTCTATATTTAACCGCCTCCGTATAGCAAAAGGAGATAAATGGCTTACTACATTTCGTACTTAGTATGGACTATTTAAATACTTAGTAACGCTATTTAGCCTCGCAAACGCTCCGAGCTTGTTTTAATATTATATAAACGATACCCTACGCCCCTACCTAGACATCTTCTGTACTACTTATATTAATAACATCTTAATATATAGTAATAACCTGACCGAATATTAGAAATACGTTAACCTTATCCTATAAGCCCTACACGGAGCTAGTTTATAATTAGATATAGATAAATGCGAATTCTATAAAACGGAAGTCCTATATCTTAGACTTCTTATTTTTATAAACGGTATATAAATGGACCTGAAGAAAGTCGAAGTAATTATAAACTAGTAAGAACCCGAGAACGTTAAGGACGTAAGAGCCTTTATAGGATTTGCTAATTTCTATCAATAGTTTATTAATAACTTCTCCGCCCTAGTTTTACCCCTTATAGCTCTAACCCAAAAGGATAAAGTCTTTATCTTTAATAAGGAATGTAAGAAGGCCTTTACCTATCTAAAGGTTATGTTTACTACTACGCCTATACTCTAACACTTTAACCTAAACTAAATAAGTGTTATAGAAGCCGATTTATCCGACTATATCACTAGAGGCATCCTGTCTTAATATAATAAGGATGGAGTATTACACCCCGTAGCATACTTCTTAAAATAACTAAGCCTAGCCGAATATAACTACGAGATCTATAATAAGGAATTGTTAGCTATTATTAGATATTTTAAACAATGGCGACCTAAACTAGAAGGCGCTGGATTTCTAATTAAGGTCCTTAGCGACTATAAGAACTTATAGTACTTCACAACCATAAAACAGCTAAGTCATTGTTAGGCCCGCTGGTTAGAATATCTGTCTTATTTCCGATTCTCAATTATATACCGCCTAGGCGTCTAAGGCTAGAAGCCTAATGCCCTAACCCGACGCTTGTAAGACGCGCCAGCTTTAAAAAAAGCGCGCTCTTACCGAAATTAGACCCTACTTCGCCCTAAACTATTTAACCCTCCTATTAAAGATCTTATGGTATACGTCCTTGAAATAACTAATCGATTAATTAAATAGATTATAGTTAACGAATACCCAAATAACGAGTTTATCTAAGAGACGCTTAAGCCAATGCAAGATAGTATCAGACGCTCTAAAAAGATTTCTTTAAGTAAATGCGAAGCCTGTAGAAACCGCTTATATTACTAGAACCGTCTAATTATCCCTAATTATAATAAGCTTAAGCTTAAACTCCTTAAACACGTATATAATCTACCTGTTGCCGGCTACCTGGGCTAAGGAAAGACCCTAGAACTACTCTAATGGGAGTATTATTAGCCGAATATATATAATATAACATAAAGGTATATCTCTAGCTGCTATACCTGCCGATAAGCTAAAGCCTCGCATAAGATGTATAACGGTCTTTTAAAGCCGCTACCTATTCTAGACCGAAGATAGAAGGATATTTTAATTAACTTTATTATTAACCTTCCTAAGAGTAGAGGCTGCACGAATATTATAGTAGTTATAGACCGACTATCTAAAATAAGACACTTGGTCGCCTACTCTAATATATTAATACCTACCGTCGCCCGACTATTCCTAGATTATATATGGAAACTCTACAAACTCCCTAAAACAATTATCTCTGATAAAGGTAGCTAGTTTGTCTTGGCATTTTGGAAAGAACTAACTACTTAACTCTATATTAAAGCACTATTGTTTATTATATATTACCCAGAAACGGATAGCTAAATAAAACGCGTAAATGCTATAATGGAATAGTATATTCGGATATACACGTCGTATTTATAGGATAACTAGATTAACTGGCTTGTATTTGCCGAGTTTACTACAAATAATTCCGTCTTGGAAATTATGAAAGTCTCCCCATTCCTGGCCAATTACGGCTAGTACCCATAAATGGGTTTTAAACCCTGCAGTAATATTCCTTACCCCGCTTATTACGCCTTATAAGTCGCAGAAGTAAATAAATTCGTAGAAAAGATGGAGGAACTACAACAGTTCCTTACTAATGAGATAATATGGGCTTAATCTATCTATAAAGCCGCAGCGAATAAGAAACGAACCCTAGTATTAGTCTATTAAATTAGTGATTTTGTCTGGCTAAATATAAGAAATCTGAACATAAAACGACCTACTAAGAAACTTGATTAGAAGAACGCTGGCCCTTATAAGGTTGAAAAGGTTATCTTTCCTTCTGCCTACTAACTAAAGCTCCCTAATACGGTTAAAATCCACCCTGTATTTTATACGTCAGTCCTCCGCCCTACTGCCCCTATATTAGACGCCCTGCCTAGATAGATATAAGACCCTCCCCTACCAGTTAAAGTAGACGGTGAGAATAAGTACTTTGTTAAAAGAATTAACAATATTAAGTATAATAAACGGAAACGCCAATATATGTATCTTACGAAATGGAGAGGCTTTACTAAGTCCTTATAGGAACCTGTTAACTCTATAGGACTTATATAAGCTATAGAAGACTTTTACAAACTCTACCTAGAACTACCACAGCCCTATCTTGCAGAAGCTCGAGTTTAAAGGGGGGGTACTGTTACGGGATACCCTTGTAATACCTTGCACACGTCTACCTATTTCTACCGACTTAGCAATTAAAGACCAACCGTGAAATGGCAATCTGATAGCAATTTAACGGTAATCTATAGCATTCTACTATATTCTGCCAAGTTCTACTAAATTCTGCCAAGTTCTGCTAGGACTATAACCTAAACCCTATTCTGCCTATATACGTATTAACTAAGCAACTAAGTTAACGATATATACCCTTTTTTCCCATTTTCCTACCTTCCTTCCTTACGTAACGTCTTAACCTCCTTACACAGTTTATATATATAGCTTAATAATATCTACCTTACTATATATTATTGTCGCTTGTACTTACTCCGTAACACTCTTTAGCTAATAAAACATATAGTAAAAGGTTTATCTATATAAACTAGTCTATAACTACCTTAGTAGCCTTTAGCTTATCTAATAGCTCTCTATATAAAGATAATCTAATATAATAATATATTTCTACCTAGCTAGTAATATACTTAGAGTAGAATACCACTATATATATTATTAATTAACGTATTCTATTACCGAGCCGGCAGAACTACCAAGCCGGCAGATTTTTCTTAGTACGACTAATATTAAATATAAAATATATATTTATTTATTACTAGCTAGAGAACATATATCTAATACACTTGTATTAGATTTAGAAGCTTCTTCTTTATCTATTTTATATGTACGAGCGTTATAGCCAATCTCTCCATAATTTCTACAGTGCCGTTAAGTTAGTTGGGCATTTTCTTAACCACCACTACCACGAGCCTTCTTAGATGGCTAAGGTATAATAGATACTTTAGTAGCTACGTACAATACTGCTGTACTATACTCTATCGTACCACTATACTGGATCCGCTTCCGTTTACGCGCTTTACGCTTAGTTATTTCTATTAATTGCTCTTTAAGCTCTTATACGCGGGCCTCCATAAGTATATTCTTATGTAGTATCTCTTTAGCTCCTTTTATAAGCTTTAAGAAGCCTTCTTGGGCTATTATTAGTGATTATACAAAGGATTGGCTTACTAGCTTTAATTATAATCCAAATTCGTATATATTGTTTAGAGTCTTTAACTACCATAGTGTTTCTAATAGGGGTGCTAGTAGTAGGGTACGTAATTGTACGTCAAGACGATTAATAATAACCTGCGCGTTAATAGGGACTAGTCTAGATGCCTTAAAGGCCTTCTTGCAGTTATTGTACGTAAACACGTCAAAAAACGCGTGTTTAAAGGCTGGAAGGAAGCCTTCTTTATTAATATAGTAGACGCGTTTACGTGCCAAGTCTTATACGCGCTATAAGTACTTCGTCTTTAACGGCGAGAAGCATACTATATTAAGTGGCTGTAGTATATGCGATGAATGCGCAGGTATATAGAGGGTAAGGATCTTTCATACAAGGCAATAATCCTTAAAATCTTGGTTAAGGTGGCTCTTATGGCTATTAAGGATAAGTAGCCTGTACGACCCCACCTGACGCGTCTTTATATGCTCATTAAAGTGCTTCAACCACTCAAGACCAAGCGCGTTATTTGTCCAGCCATTCTCAGAGACTAAGAGCTTCTAATTATACGGTATATCTGCTTCTTTATACTATACAGAGATATAGACGCGTCCTTTATAGATAATAAATGGTAGGGTTGTATACCCAGCAGCGCAGATACTCTAGATTACTATAACCTATTCCCGATTGCCTGGCTGTACAAAATTAGGCCTTGTACGTCTTTCTAAGCCTATAACAACTTTTATAGAGCTAATTATACCCATCTAAAAGCCTGTCTTATTAAAGTTGTAGATATCGTCGTCATAAACGCCGTACTTTGTCTTTATATCCCGTACGAGCTTAAACCACGCATTAATAACCTCTGGATCTTCCTGGAGTATCCTCTAGAGGTCCTTTGCTCGATTAAAAGCCATCTTAAGCTCCTCTATATGAGATACGAATCGTCCAGGCCAGTTCTTACCTACTAGTATCCCACCACGCGTAGTTAACAGTTTATCTGCTATATCTGCTACCTCACACAGCTGGGGCGCAAACCCTCGCGAATCTAGGTCGAGTATATATTGTACGATCATCTACTCTTCGGTCGCCGTAAGCTTTAGGCAGTTCGGCCGTATTTACGGTCGTAATATAATTCCGTAAAGCCGATTATAGAGTCGCTGATGTCGTACGTTAAAAGCATCTGCAGCGCGTGGTATGCTCCGAAAATAGCCTAAGGTATAGGCCTAAAGTGCTAGATTAATCCTGCCTTCTTGCTAAGGTAGATTAGTATTATTTTGTTAATGCATTGCCTTTTATATATGGTGTTAGTCGTACCAAGAAAAATCTGCCGGCTCAGTGGTTCTGCCGGCTCAGTAGTGGAATACGTTATTAGTTATAGCTATATAGGTAGGCCATAGTTAGGTACTCTAGTACTTATTAGTAGTAGAGATATATATTAAGCCCTATATACTTAGTTCTAAGTAGTATATTAATTATACTCTTTACCATAATAGGCCTTATATAGTATTTAAAAACCTTCTTACTCTATAGCTTAGCCTATGCTATTATATAGTAGGTAAGTATACTTTAGTATTTTTCCTACTCCCTTTTTACTACTTTTTATTACGGCACTGGCAGAACTTAGTTAGCAGAACTTAGTAGAACTTAGTTAGTAGAACTTTATAGTCCTCTATATTAGCAAGTTGCTATAAAGTGCCGTATATTACGGTTATATAACGCGAAGATCTTATAAAACATTAAGCGGCGCTACTTTTCTTCTACTTTCCTTTCTCTAGCTTTAGATCCTTATTTTTAGACAACCTAATTATATAGGCTTGCGCGTTTCTCTTACTGTACTTATACCTTAATTAACTAAGTCGCTAATATTATCTAAAGCTTATCCACCCTTTCTTCCTAAGAAGGAACTTAAATATATTTAAAGAATAAGAATTAGAATAAAAACTAGAATAAGACTAAGAACCAAGAACTAGAACAAAAAAAATATATATATATAAAGAATATAAACCCTAAGAATAGGACAAGTATAGACTAAAACCCCTAAAGAATTTACCCAGAATTATTTAACGTCCCTATTACTATACTAAGGAATATAGTAGCCAGTAAAGTAGCTATAGGAGCTTTAAATACCTTAGATAATAAAATAGTTAATATCTTAAACCCCTAGGCAGAGCTAGTAGTAGCTAATACTAAAATTAAACAACTACGAAAGCTACTTAAAGCTAAAGATACCCTTACTTCTATATTTAGTAATAAATTATTAAACACCTAGAGACTTACTATAGTCCTTAAAGCCCTATCCTAGCGCCTTAGCAAACCTGCTAAGCCCTATATAGCACTATCGCGAACCCCTTATTACTTATAAATAGAATAGACCTATAAGGGGATCTTATAGATAGGGGGCTATAAGGACACAATTAGAATAGGATAGATTGGTAAGAGAGACGAATCCTTAAGGAGGTAAGGCCTCTAGGATTGTGGAGACTATATACTACGGGTATGTGCCTCCGGCATGTAACCGGCGACTATTTAAGGGGCGTTTGGGGGTTATCCTAAGGGCAACCCAAAGTGTCCGCAATAATATCCCTTATATTACCCCCCCCCTTCTTACGGTCGGCCCCTAATCGCCATTACTTTATAGTAGGGAGATTATAAGGGCTTATCCTAAAAGGGGTTTAGAGAGATATCGGAGAGACGTTAGTATGCTACTATATATTATCTATCTATCTAACCCCTACTTTAAACTCCTAAAAAACCTTAATAAGGAAAAAACATAACTAGAGAAAAGATATAAGGATTGCTAGGAAACCTATTAAAAGCCTACTAAAAGTATACTAGTGACTACCTAGGCTAATATAAGGATTTTTATATAACTTTAATTCTAAGCCTTTATGCCGGTCTATAATCAATCACAGGTATTATAGATAATTTAGTGTTTTAGTATAGTTCCGTAGAACCTTTTAGTATAGGGTTTAACGTATAGAGCCTTGGCTTGCTATTATCTTTAACTACTAAGATATAGTCTATAATCCTTTCTTATAATCCTTTTCTTATAATCCCCTATGTTACTAACGCATTACTTACGCATTTGCCCTTAGGCTATTAAATGCGGTTAAGGTATTAATTAATTAGTTAAAGAGACTTATCTCTTAAGATTTAGTATATATAGTTTTAAATCTAGTGGTCCTGTGCTGTATATTTAGCGTAGCTTTACTACCTAGTAAATAGGGACACTTTATAATAGTAACTGTAGCTATTATATAATTGTTAAGAACGTCTATAACGTTAATTTTTAATACTATAGTATCGTTTTAGGTATAATTTAACCTATATACGTCTTTAATTGACGTTTTAATTGCCTTTCCCTAGCCGCGTAGTTAGTTTTTGTAAGGAAGTAATAGTTAAATAACTTATACGCGTGTTTCCTTCCTTTTAAATAGCGCTATTGTAACGGAGTTATATTAGTAAGGTTGCGGCTATTTACTAGAAGGGTATTAGATGGTAAAGTATAAGGACACCTTTGCTTATCAAGTTACTCCTTTTCCTTAACACCTTACTTTCCCATTATTAACCTTCATCCAATTTTAGACGTATCTTTAATATATTATTAAGATTTTCTTTTTTTCTATTAATAATTTAATATGCCTCTTTATTCTCCTACTAACTGCTCTTTTAAGCAGATTTTATAGCGTATTTTAGCCCTACCTTTATATATAAAACCCTAACCTCTGCTAACTTATAACTAGTGCTAGTCCTACCTAAATGATTTTACCTGCACGTCTTTAAAAGACTAGAAATCTAATAATAGGATTTTAGAGGCTTATAATAAGACGTACTGTGTTAGATCTAATACCTTTAGTCCTTATAATTAATACATGCGTATTAAGAGCGGCAGTTATATTAAGGTAAGCTTTTCTATTCTTAATAGATTTCTATTACTAACTTTAAGCTTTAATAGCCTAGGCCTAAGTAGCAACGTTCCTTTAATGTTCTTAACTACTATATTACCCGGGCTCTCTCTTATTCTAGCGTAAATGCTAAACAACTTAGCTAAATTTAAGACTATGCCACGGCTATCTATACTGCCTATAATTCCTAGCAAGCTAGCTAGTAATGCCTAATATAAAAGTAAGGTTAGTATATTAAGGATAGGGTAGGGGATAGGGGTAATAAGAAGAAGGTTGCCGTCTACTATAGGAAGGAGTTTATGTATGCGCGTTAAGTTTTAAAAGAGCATAATATAATACGGTATTAGGTAGGTTACCCTTTAGGTACCTAGCGGATAAGTAACTAATAGTTGCTATAGTAAGGTCTTGGTGGTTCTAAACTATACTAGCTAGCTAACATCTCTATTTATTTTAGGCTTAAGCGTATCTTTTTTAACTAAAAGCCTACTCCTTAAGAGCTTTATTAGTATTAGTTTGGACCTAATATTAGTATTAAGCGTTTAAGAGTCTCTGCTCTAGCTACACCTTATTATCCTACCCCTACTAAGGGGTCTAGATCTTATTCTCGTTAGCTATCCCTTAGAGGGCCAATAGATACTAATCCTACTCCTAAGGGTAAGGCATAGTGGCTTTTTAGATTAGACATTTGGGATTTATTCTTATATATAGTAGCAATTAAGGACCTTAATTAGGTGCTTAAGAAGGCCTTAGAAGGCTTTTAAAAAGGGCTTAGAAGCCCTAAAAACAATATTCCTAGTATAGATTAATTAATGGGTATGCAATTCTAGCAAAATACCCTATTAATTCTATGCTATGTACGTAAAAAGGCTAAGGACCAGTTCTGCCTTAGGCTATAGCCCTAATCCTTATAGTTTCCAAAGCTTGTCTGTTCTATATCCGATTTAACCTATTTACTTTTTTTAAGAGCTTTCTTTATAGGTCGCGATAACACTATAGTATTAAAGCGCTTTTTACGATTTACAGATTATGGACCTTAGTCCCAATATTCTTTTAAAATATCTTTATAATAATTAAGGTAATCCTCTGGTTCCTATATAAAGTTTTTAATAGGCTAGCCTAGCTATTTAACTTTAAATTAAAGCTTGTTCTTAACAGACTTATAATATAGTATAGCTTTAACCTCGTACCGCTCGCCCACTACCTTAGGGTGTTTAATTGGGCCTAAACGAAAGTTCTTTTCTAGTAGTAGTTTATACTATAGCTCTAGTAGGTTTATATAAAACACTAGATATATATAGGCCATAGATAGAGGTAGCTAGAGACGGTAGGCTAGCTTACTAATTTATTTTTTAACTTAAAAGGGACCTAGGTATCTTATATTAAGCTTCTTTAATAGTTAACAGGTCTTAATATTCGTTAAATATAATAAAACCTTGTCGCCTACTCCGAAATACTTATTTTAGTATTTACGGTTATACTAGAGTCTCTACTACTCTTAGGCATCCTATAGGCTCTACTTTATATACTTCTATTACTCCTCCCATTTTTAGAGGTATCCTTATACTCTTTAGTGGATATCCTTAAACTTCCTAGTAGGATCCTATAATTAATTATACGGCCTTAACCAGTAATTATTGGGTATACTATTAAACTTAAATAGTCGGACGCTATAGGTAATCTAGATTAGTACATACTTATATAATGTGTATTACTTTAAATTGTAAGCGTACTTCGTATACGGAAGTAGCTCATACTAGTTATCTTGCTAGTAGTTTAAATACATCCGTAGGTAAAACTCCAGTTCCTAGTTCTAGCGTTCCGTTTGCCCATCTATCTATAAATAAAAAGCCGTACTATAACGGTGGTCTATCTTTAAATAGAAGTATAGATCCGACTAATACTAACTTATAAAGACGCTGCCCCTATTAGTAATAATAGAGTGCGGCTAATCTACTTTAAGAAAGCATTTCTCCTTAATTAGGTTAGTAAGCGCTTATACGTTAATCGTTTTATTAACGGGAAGGTATTAAATATACTTTAAAAACCTATTAATAAGTACAAGAACCAAATCGTACATTTATCCTTAACCATCTTTAGATAGTAGGAGATCTATAATAAAGTCTATAACGTAATATTACTATAGCTTACTAGCGGGGAGAACTAATTTAAATAGACCCTATAGCTTATACCTACGGATCTTATATACTTAACACTTCTCGTAATAGCTAATATACTCCTTTACTTCCTACTTAAGCCTTAGTTAATAGTATTTACGCTAAAATAATTCCACTATCTTTACTTAACCATAGTGGCCGCCTAAAGGATTATTGTAATTCTTTATAAGAATCTTCTGTTGTAGATTTACTTCTTATAGCACCTAAACCTTACCACCTCTATATAGTAGGCCCATTGGGTCTAGTTCCCAATAGTAATACCTAGCAGCTTCCTTTCTGTTACGTTTCCGGTTTACTTCTATATTAAAGATAGCATAGGAAGCGTCCTTTTATTACACCTTATAGATAAAATCCGTTAACCTTTCGGACAGTTCCTAGGTAAAAGCTATTTTATCCTATACTGCTCTAAGTATAAGACTAGATAGTACTATATATCTTATAACTCTTCGATACACGTCTATTAGGAAGGCCGCTATAAGGTTAAAGTCCTTTAGTTATTATAGGGCTCCGAGTTCTAATTGCTCTATAGCTTCGCTATTAGTTTAAAGGGATAGCTTAGTAATTAGGGATAGTATATTACTAGGTTCTAAGAATATATTAAGGACGTCTTATCTAGGTATATTTGGACCCTTATTAGCAACGGACTGGGTACTAGCTAAAATATTAGTAGAAACTAATAGGGCTTATACTACCTAAGACTTAGTATATAGAGCTATAAGTACTTAAGCATTTTATACCTAAAGCTTGTTCTATAATATAGGGAGTAAGATATCTATTATCTATTTTCCTTCTCCCGTTTTAAAGCCTTTAGTATAGTCTAGCCGTTATAACGGTTTATTAGTAGGGTTGTTTCCCCCTAACTTATATTTAATCTTAAAATTAAATTACGCGAGCTCCTCTACCTATCTAGCTTATTAAGGTATAAGCTCCTTTATAATTATAAAGTAGCGTAGATTATAGTAATCTAAGAGTATATAAGTAGTATAGCTCGCATACTTAAGGTGGTATCGCCACTATTTAAAGCAGTTAACTATAGCCAGCAGTTCTTTATTATAGGTATAATACCTAACTTTAGGTCCCTAGAATTTTCTGTTATAAAATACTACTAGTCTTTAATAGAGCTGGGTAGCGTCCGGATGGCTATTAGGTTGTAGTAAAATACTAATAAAAGCAAAATTTAATATATTAATTATTATTATTAATAGCTAATTTAGGTTAAAATGCCGTAGTAATAAAGCTTTTATAAACTTTACGCAAAGTTTTTAAAAGGCCTCCTAAACCTTTCTAGGCTATAACTATAGCTTATACCATTTAGTTAGTCCCTTTTTAGTTTTCTTTCTTACCGCCTTTAAGCTTTTTACTCTTTAGGTTAGGTCTTAGGAAGCTTCCGTAATATAATTAAATAGGTATTAGGCGACGTCTAAGTAGTTATAGATAAAGCGCCTATAGTGTAACGGAACCTTGTAGTAGATACTACGGTGGGCTCGTTAATGGGCTAGGTATATAGGTATCGAATAAAGTTAACAACGTAATAATAACTGGTGGAGTGGTTGCCCAACAGATTAACTCTAATTGTATTCTAAGAATCACTACAAGGAAGGAACTATCTAGGTAGGGACTAAGGGTCCTTAAATACATAACTATACTCCTATAAAATCCTTCTTGTACGTAATGTATGGGTTATACGTAAGGTACGTAAGTTCCTTTTATTCCTCTTATTTAATACATAGCATATTATATAACCTTAGTTACCATTCCTTATTATATGGTTTTACCGGTTCTATACTAGACCGTGCTCTTATTAACTAACTAGCTTCTTCTAACTCTTCCCTAAGTAGTTATAATATTATACTTAAAGCATCCGTAACACTATCTCCCTCCTTTTTATCTTTATCCTTAAAGATACCTAGTATCTCTAGGTTGTTTACTAGAGGTATAATATCCGTTTAATTAATTTAGTTAATATTATTACTTATTATACCTAAAGCCTTTTCTTCTTTATACGCGTAATATTGTGCCCATACCGTTGCTGCCATATTATTGCTTAGTGAAATTATACTATCTCCATGTTCTCGTTGTGCGAAAGAGGGGTTAGTCTGTGTTGCGCTGGCGAGTCCTTTGTCTTAATAACCGTCCTCTTACTTAGAGTGTACTAAAGTAAACGTTTGATTGTTTTGCGATGTTCGTTCTACTTCTAACGCTAAGTATACGCGTCCTATAACTCTTAATAGTCTTTAAGTTCCCTAAGTAATATGTTATAGGGTCTTGTGTTTAATCTGCTGCTACAAAGCTTAATGGTGATCTAGTATAGGCCCTTGCTAAGCTTAAGCGATCTTGGGATGCGGAATAGAAGGCCCTAGATGCTTACATTACGGCGTCTACCTAGCTGCTTCGTCTTAAGAAGGTCCGTAAGAAGGTTTGTTTTAAGGAGTAGAAACTTATAGAATAGGGTCTATAGGAACTTGGTAATAAAAGAACGGGTTCTTTTCTAATAGAGAGGGAAATAACTCCAAGTAGTTTGGCAGTCGATCCTCTTAGGTCCCCCTTAGGTAACTTATTCTTTGGCGATTTTTCTTTATTATCGCTTTCTGACCTATTTTCTTCTAATACTCCTATACCTTTCCTATAGCGTTCTTTAGGTTTTTTAGTAGCTCTTAGGTAGTCTCATTATAGCCTATCCACTTTACTTTATACTATATTTTATTGTCTATGTCCTTATAACTAATGATCCTTAAAACTTACTATTTATCTTCTTCCTATCCTCTGTACGTGTCTGCTTCGTAAACTAGTGGCTTAATATTTCCGTATACTAGCTCTAGCATTGCGATATGCTATATAGGGTAGATTTTTATCTTAGCTGGTAGGTTTAACTTAAATATAACCGATAAAATTCTCTATGTAATTTTAAAAGGTCCTAGTCTAATATAGTTTAACTTCTTGCTTAGTCGTTAACTCTTAAAATTTTTATATAGTAGCTATACTTTATCTCCCTCCTTAAGATCTGGTCCCTTAGATCTCTTAGCGTTATAGTACTTTTTTATTCTTTACTATACTACCTTAGCTATTTCTGTAAGGTCTGTATGAAGATTTATTAAATTCTCTATTCTTTACTTGGCTGTACTACTTGTCTTCTTTACTTAATATAGCGATAATGAGGTTCTTGGCTTATATCCGTAATTCGCCTTAAATAGTGACGTAACCTATCTAGTAGTTCCCTATAAGGTCTCCATTATAGAGGGGTTATTACCTATACTAGGCTTTATACCTATCTTGCTATTAAATAGGGGTTAGATCTAATACTCCTTTAGGTATAAAGCGTATACTATTTCGCCTGGGGCTATATTCTCTAGGATATCCTTTAGGCTTATTAGTAATATACACCCTTCTAAGTCTTTATTATTCTACTATTTAAAGGCTCCTGTCTTAAAGCGTATCTTAAAATCTACTTTTATAAGCTAAGGGTATTTAAGGATAAAGTTATAACCTATAAAGTTAGCCGCCCAGAAGGGTTACGGGCTAATTACCTTAGTGCGGTTGTGTATATCGACTACTAACACTATAAGCTTATAGGCACTATATAGTTTAATCTAATGCTTATTTAGGAAGCCTATAATAGGTTTCCGCTACCTTTATAATAGGATAAGTTTATGCTTTTTTACCAAATTATATTGTATAAGGTTAATTTTAGCGCCGCTATTATATAGTGCTTGGAACTAACGCACCTTACCTATAGGAAGTATTATTTCTAGCTTAATAGCAATACAAAGAGTCTCTCCTTCTATATCTTACCCTAGTTGCAGCTAGGAAAGGTCCGCGACTAGGGCTTTTTTTTTGATTATTAGTGCAGTTATCGCCCTACTTATTTTTCTAATAGGATCTACCTCTAGAGTTTTCTCTTAACTTCTTAGAGTGTTTTTATAAAGGTGCCAAACAGGTATTAGGTTGGCCCCTAGAGTCTTTCCTATTATTTAAGGTTCCTAACTTTAACCCTTTTAAAGTTCTCTTTAAGAACGGCTTCTTTAAAGGTTGGGCCTGCCCTATATTACTACTAGAGTGCCCGCGCTTTTAGTAACCCCCTAACTTTCTACTAGAAGAGGTTTAGTTCCTTACTATATCTTTAGCGTTTAGAACTACTTGTTTAAAATCCATATATATAGTAATCTATAATAGGGCTCCTATGCGCTTTATTTTGTCACGAATTACTAGCTTAATTCTAGCCTAGATAAACCCAATCTTCTCCTTTTTATAGATGCTACTGTTCTTATTTTTAAAGGGCTCTAGATCTATTTATTAAGTATAAGTTTCTATAAAGTTTATAAACTGGCGGAAGTTATAGCGGTTAAGCTGTATCTTATTCTAGAATAGCTTTATATTATTATATTATATAATATACGGATTTTAAGTCTATTTCTTTAGGAAGGTTTACAGCTATGGCTATATAGTAATTTACTCTTTATTAAGCTAATTAAGTATAATTTAGTTTAGTAATTAGTCTTTAATCTTACTAATAATCCAGCGTATATACTCTTTAGTATTATCTCGTATTATCAGCATCTTAAAGAAGTTGTTTACCTTATAAACCTAATCATCTAACTACTAGGCGTTAGGTCTATAGCGGAGTTTTAAACTACTAAAGGCCTTAGCCAGTTAGTCTATATCCTTTTTCCGTTTATAGCGTAAGTAACTCTCTAAGTCTTCTATACCTCTTTAGGTAGGTACTAGGAAGCCTTTAGCCTTAGCTAGGTTATAAAAGATTTTATTTAGCTTAGATTAAGCTCTACTAGATCTAAACCTGCCCCTAAAGGTTTTTAATATGTTTATTAATAGCTCCTTCCCGTATAGCTTTTAAGAGCCTTATAGTAGCTTCCTAATATCTATCTTAGAGAACATTGGTTTAGGGCTCTTAACTTTCCAACCTTAGCCTTAGGGAAGCTCTGGCTATAGAGGTAGTATTAATACTAGTAGCTAGTATAGATTTCCCTACAAGGCTTAAGTCTTAAATTAGTAGTTAGTTTAAATTACCTAAAGGGGTAGGCCTACTTAGCTTATAAGCAGTCTGTATACCGCCACTATACTAATTATAGGCCGGTGGTCTTCCAGGAGGGTTCTAGTTAATTCCCTAGTTAGACATGTTAGTATATTCCTCTAGCATTTCTAGCTTAAGAAAAGATCTTAAAGTTACCTCTAGCGCTTAATTTTCTAATTGGCCTAGGTAGGGCTAAAGGGGTTCTAGTTACTTTATAGTAGCGTTATAACCGTTATAAGGGTATTTACGTTTTCCTTAACGGTAACTATAGGTATATAAGAGTCTTTAAGCTCCTAGAGTATCTAGGTATTAGGGCTTATTTAGCCGTCTTACCTAAAGGGTTATATTATCGCAATCTCTCGCTATTAGAGGGACCTTCCTACCTTTACGCGACAGCTTTTTATAAGGTATCCGCGGAGTTTCCATTTAGGTTATTATAAGATTTTAAGGGAGGATAGTGGTTATAAATAAAAGATGTAAATAAACAATTTGGTCCTTAAAGCCAACTACCCTTCTAAAAAAGAGTAGGAAGGATTTAAATATAAGGGGATTTTATAGATAGGGGGCTATAAGGATATAATTAGAATAGGATAGATTGGTAAGAGAGATAAATCCTTAAGGAGATAAGGCCTCTAAAATTGTAGAGACTATATACTACGGGCACGTGCTTCTAGTACGTAACTAGTGACTATCTAAGGGGCGTCCGGGGGTTATCCTAAGGGTAACCTAAGGTGTCCGCAATAATATCCCTTATAAGACCCTATATTTAATAACTAGAAGTTCTAACTACAAGATAAGCTTAAAGTTAATACCAACCACTTTCTTACCCCTTAGGCCTAAATGGCTTATATCTTTAGCTGTACTAGTAGGGATGCCTAAATATACTTACGTCTATAATACACTAAGGGCTTAGTAAACCCTTTTACCTTTAAAGAAGAAATAATTAACTACTTATCTTTTATTTATAAGGACTCCTTTAAGGTATAAAACGCCCGCCTTAATTATAAAGGCCCAAATATAAAAACAACGGAGACATTTTCGGTCTTTTATGCCCGCTTTTTATACTTAGTAGGCCAGGCCTAAATTTCCTAGAAAGATTTAATACTAAACCTATTTAATAAGCTTACCCTAGACCTACAGCGGGCTATATTATTAGTTTTTACTACTATATAGACGCTAAAGGAACTTACGAATTAGTGCTTAGCTATTAACTAAGGTCTTTATTAAATTAAGGTATATATTAAGCGGTATAAAGCTAAGAACCCTTTAAACTAGACTATAAGTAATATAAGAATAGCTAATAGTGCCCTAGTACGGGCTGTAACTCCCACGGTACCAACTATTTAGCCTACTATTAATGTAACCAACTACCGGACCTTGCATATTACCCTATTTCACTAGCGTTAGCACTACCCTCGTATGTCTCGGATATGTTTAAAATAAGTTATAGGCTTTAGAGTTAGGAGTCTACTTTCATATATTTATACCAGTTAATTTCTATAGATTTATAATTAAGTCGCTTATTTAATTCCCATATACTATAAAAGCTTACAATTAATCTAGTAGCTAGTTATATAGCTAGTCCTACCACAGGCCCGGTATATATTCGGCCTATATATAATAACCCCTATAGATAAGCCCTTAGTAATTAAGGAGCTTGCTTTTTATATAGTTAAAAGAACTACTTTATAAAGGACTACCTAATAGCGGTAAAGATAAATAAGGTTTTATTAATCTAGGAGAATAGCATAAAGTTAGAAAAAGAGGAACCCTAGAGGAAGACTCCTCTTTAGGGTTAAAAGGAATTAACATATTATATATTAATCTAGGTTAGCTAGGTGGTAAAAAAAAGCTACACTATTTTTTATACTTTATTCCATAATATATACTAAGTTTTAACCTCTACTTTAGCTAACTTAGGAGTAAATGCCTTTACCTTAATTAATATAAAGTGTGTTGTAAAACTGGCTAACCTTTTAAATATGTCTTTAGAAGAGCTGCCTAAGCCAATCCTTATTTATAGGTATAGTAGACAGGTAAAACTATATATTATAACTATCTTACGGATTTACCTCCATATTAATAAATAAAGGTAAAATAATATCCCCTTCTTTATTATAGACCTTAGAAGCTATAATATAATCCTAAAACAAAAATAGCTAGCCTATTTAGGCTTACAGCTAGATATATAGAATAGGTAGCTTATCTAGCCTAAAACTATACCCCTAATACCTCCCTTTTTAAAAGAAATTAGTATTATAATAGAAAACCTTATACGGCCGTAGATAAATACTACTTACTAAGCTAATGCTATATAAAGAGACTAGGCTTTTAAGAAAGATATATAGCTTAATCCGCAGCAGATCCGTATATTACGCCGCCCCTAAGTTACCTATTATATACTACCTACAACTAAAATATAGGAAGTTAGTAAAGAGCTAATTAAGACCCCTATAGAAAACCTAGGCCCTATACACCTATAAAGAACAATAAGGAATACTAAACGCTATACTAAACTTATAGACCGGAAGGATAATTTATGGAAGATAGAACGCGAGCTAAAAAGTATTATAAACCCTAGACTATAAAATATAGTCCGGTAAACGGCTATAAAGAAACTTATAGACCTCCCACTAATTAATATTTACTATATTAGGGCTATCCCTTAACCCGTCAGGACCGAAGTGAGGAAGGTCCGTGCACGAACATTGCGTATTGTTTGGCGCGAGGCCTTGATCTAATTAATCCAATTAGCTAGCCCTTATCGATAACCGTACGACCCATTTTGACGGGTTAAGGGATAGGGTTTTACTAGAATCTAGTCTAACCTAATACTATTGCCTTTACGACTAGCTTATATAAAATTAACCGCTTAATTAAGGAAAAGAAAACTCTAGCCTATAACTAGCTTAATAGAGAGGAAAATAAGCTTATAAATAAGGAGCTAGTAGAGCAAAAACTACCCCGTTAGTACTAGGAGCTTAAAAATATATTCTCTAAGGTAGTATTTAATATACTTCTACCTTACTAACTATATAACTATAAGATTAAGATTAAGCTAGATAAGGAAAACACACTTAACTATAGCCCCCTTTATTAGCAATCTACCGTTAAATTATAGGCCACTAAGTAATATCTTATTAATAACCTAAATAAGGGCTTTATTAAGCCTGGTTAGGTCCCCTTTACCTTATTAATTCTCTTTACCAAAAAGCTAAATAGAGGGCTTTATTTCTATATTAACTACTAAAAGCTAAATAATATAACCTACAAGGACCATTATCCGCTACCCTTACTTAAGGAGACATTGGCCTAAATAAGTAGAGCTAAAGTTTTTATAAAGCTTAATATCTATTAGGCCTTCTACTAAATTAGAATAGATTCCAAATCTAAGGACCTTACTATATTTTAGACCTGTTATAGATTATATAAATATAGAGTACTTTTCTTTAGGCTAACTAGCGGACTAGCTATATACTAGCGATATATAAATAATGTACTCTTTAACTACCTTAATAACTTCTATATAGCCTACCTAGATAATATTATAATTTATTCTAAGAATAAGCTTAAACATAAGGAGCATGTCTATAAAGTTTTGCAATAGCTCTACAAGGCTAGGCTCTAGGTTAATATTAAGAAGTTAGAGTTTAGCGCTAAGCGTATAAAGTACTTGGGATTTATTGTTAGTATAAACGGAATTAAAGTCAACCTAAAAAAAACGGCAGTAATTAACTAATAGGAACCCCTATGGACTATAAAGGGAGTATAATTGTTTTTAGGCTTTTATAACTTTTATTAATACTTTATTAAGAACTATAGTAGAATTGCCTAACCGCTTAACCGCCTTACTAGAGAGGACTAGCCCTTTAATTTTAATGCCGTATATAGGAAGGCTTTTAACAAGCTTAAAGAACGGCTAATTTCAGCCCCCTTACTCGCCTATTTATACCTAAAATAACCCTTAATGCTAGAAACCAATGCCTTAAATAGTACTATAGCTGGCGTCTTTTCCTAGAAGTAACCGGACGGAAAATAGCACCCTATTATATACTATTTAAAGACTATAATAGATACTAAGCTAAATTACCCTATCTATAATAAGGAAATGCTAGCTATTATCTTTAGCTTTTAGTACTGGCGTATATAGCTAGAGGGGGCTCCTTAGCCTATTTAGGTAGTTTTAGATTATAAGGTCCTAGAATACTTTATAATAACTAAGGCCCTTATAGCTGGTAAGCGCGCTAGGTAGACGTCCTATCCTAGTTTAATTTTCTAATTATATATAGGCTAGGCGCTATAAACTATACGGACGCCCTTATAAGGCGTAAGTAGGACCTAGATAACTAGACGGCCGTAAAGATCTTATTATAAACCTAGACGTTACTATAATTAGAGCACATTAATCCCTATATAAGTAAAACTAAATACAAACTCTTTATGTGCTAAAATATGCCCTATTAACTTCTTAGAACTTAACTTTATTAATAAACTACTATAAGTAAACCGTATAGCTCCTTCTCTATAAAAGTACCGTAAAAAAGTAAAGAACGTTACTAGTCTATAGTCCCTTAAAAATGGACTACTAAAGCACTAAGAACGGCTAGCGGTAGTAGAGAAATAAAACTTACAGAATTAGCTTATCGCTAAAGCGTATACTTAGGTCTCTACGGCCTACCTAGAAAAAATATAACCCGTAAGATTATTAGTAATCGTTACTACTAGTCCAGAATAGTTATAGATATTAACCATTACGTACGAAACTATAATAACTGCTATAGGTTTATAATTCTACGAGATAAAATCCTAAGACTATTAAAACCACTCCCTATACTAGAACGCCCCTAGTAGCATATCTCTATAGATTTTTATAAGCTACCTATAGACCGTAACGGATATAATATAGTTATAATTCTAGTTAACCGTTTTAGCAAGCGCCCGTTCTTAATTCCCTATTATAAAAATGTTAATACTAAAAAGGCTATTACGGACCTTATATCGGCAGTAGTAAAACTACTAAGAAGAGATATAAACGGACTAGTGGTGAAAGCACGGGAGGTGCTAGAACTAGTTAAACTATAGAATAAGGGGTAAGCTAAGTTATATAATAAATTATAAGAGGATATCTGTTAATCTATAGGATTTATAAGATCTACTTATATACCTTATTGTTGGTATAACTTTTACAACGTGCAGAATACATATATTATAATAATATGTACTATACAGTGTTATAAATGGATGATTAATTCTCTAAGATCTACGCGTCGCGAGAGGTAAGGCTTGTCGCGTATTCTCCTATACCTCTGTCAACCAATTACAATTTTCCATACCCGGCATAGAAAATCGCCATTGGCTCGCTTACCACTAGCGCCTTAGCCGCCCTCACGATATGTCTAACACTTCTAGCTATACTAGGAATACTTTAGAAAACGTAAAGATCCGGTATCCTACAACTGTGCAATTCAAAAATCTATATACGCACTTCTCCTTCCTTCCTTCCTTGCTGTTACAGTACAGATTGTAATAGTACTAGGTAGTGTTACAGGTGCAGGCAGATTGCTATAGGTTGCCGCAGATTGCTGTAGATTGTGGTTACATAACACAGAGATTATATATACCCTCTTTGCTATATTTATACGTTGATTAACTAGGTCACTAATATAGTGCGTTCTACCTATTCTACTATCTTTAACTCAATTCGGTTTGTGTTAATAAGTCGCTTAAGGGCTAATAATAGTTTGCTTTTAGTTATAGCGTCCACAGGGTTATTATCTCTATTAATCCATTTAACTTCCGCTATTTCGCGTCTTTTATATAACTGGCGTAGGCACATAACATTAATTATAAGTCTCTTCTCTTATGTAGTTCCTAGTTTAACAAGGCATTTATAAATTAACTTAAAATTAGTGCAAAGAATAAGCGGGAGGCTAATATTAAATTACAATTTAATTATGGCCTTAATTGTAGCGCTAATGTTAAAACTATAGGTTATAGCATATAATTTAGAGGCTAGTACGCTTCTGGTAATTCTCTTATACTTAACTAAGGACTAGTAGACAATATTCGCCTTATTTAATAAGTCTGCTAGTACTAGGATATATCCAATCTATAATAAAAGGTCTTTATTATTTGTGAATAAGGAATTAGTAAATATAAGTAGTTAAAGTGTCTTTATGTCAAGCTTAACAAAGCTTAAGCCTCTTATTAAGTTCTTAATTTGCCACTAAATTCTCTTATTAAGTAGTTTTACGTCTTTCTTATTAGGGTTAATTACCTAGGCAGCGTAGGATAAATTAAAAGAAGCTTTAGGCTGGTATATAGACGCAATATAAGCTCCTCTTACTCATTAGGCGATATATTAGTCCTTAGGTGTAAGTGCTATGCGAATAATACCTCTAGAACTAGTTATTATAGTAGCTTCCTTAATATTAATAAGGGTTAAGTTCTAGCATTGGCGCTCTTATATAAGCGTAATTATATAATCCTATTATTAGACAATGCCTCCGTTAAACTTAATTGGGTGTTCTAGTATAAGTTACTCGCGTTTTTTAGTTAGGAACTTAGCTTTCTTCATCTTCTCCTATTCCGAAGCTGTAAAAACTAAGTTAGCTAGTAGGAGGGTGTTATTAGTCTGTAAACCAACTATTCCGAAACTTATAGTGTTATTAAGGTAAAGTAGGTAGGGGTTATAAGTAGATTGGCTTATATTTAGTTCTTTAATATAGTGGTTATAGTAAGTCTTAAACCAATAATTGCCTACCTTAGGAATGCCGTATAAAGGTCTAACGACCTTTAAAATTGTGCCTTATAAGACTCTAAGTACTATACTAAGTTTAAGAGGTGCTTTAATATAAAAGTCTCGGTTTAGTTTTGTAGTTAATTATATATAGGCCTATAAAATGTCTCGTAAGTAGAGATATATACTATTGTTCTAAGTTATAGCTGTAATACAAAGAATAAGGCGTTAGCTAACTCGTTAAATTATAGGTAATTAGGTTAGTATAAGGTCTTTCTCTAGGTCGTTATAGGCCTGTATAACTAGTCTTAACTTCTTAAAGGCTTTATTAGTGCTAGGGTTCTTAATCTTATTAACAAATCTAGAGTTAAATACTCTATTACCTTATGGTATATCCTTAGGGTTAACTAATTTAAAAACTCCTTTCTTAAGCAATCCCTTAATCTCCTTCTGGCGTGATACTATAAACTAATTAGGATTTATAAGTTAATCATTATCCTCATCCTATAGATAAATTAAGATATTTACGGTATTTGCTTTAATAGGGTACTTATATAGTTTACCTCTTCCGCGTTTAACGGGTTAAGGTCTAGGCTTAGTTTAAGGTTAAGGTTCAGGCTCGGTTTAAGGTAAAGGTAGTTTAATATTATTATTCTCTAGTTACGTATCTTCTGTAATTTCGGGGTCTACTATATATAGTTTAACAACTATACTACGGAAGTTGGTGGGTTTGTAGGGAAGTTGTATAATATAGGTCTCATTTTTAATGCTAAGTAGGTTGTACGGACCAGACTAGTAGCTAAGTTAGCCCGTAGGTCCTTCTCTCTATACCAATATAGGTAAGTTAAGTAGTAGGTTATAAATCGCGGTTGTCTTGGGTCCGTTGCGTATGTTAAGGGTATCTGCCACTTAGCGCTCAGCTCTAAGCTTCTTAACTTCTTCCATAGCCTTTTTAAGAGCTACTGCTCGTTTTATAACCGTAGGATTGGGTACGTCGGATTCCACTATACGTGGGTAAGCTCCGAATACTAATAAGGTAGGTATAAGACCATTAGGGCCTATAGAGTCGTTAATTACTTTAAAAGCCATTTATAAAGCCATGTCTTTATTAATATCTGGTAGTTCCGCAATAATAATATAGTATATACGACGGAGGGGGCTATAGTAACGTTCTACTATTTTAACTAAATTATAGGCTTCGACAGGTACGCCTTTTATAACTATTCCGAGTATTATAGCGTATTATTTAAATTCTTTACTTATAAAGTTCTTGCCTACGTCGTGTATAATAATATTAGGGGGTCCTAGGTATATATTAATCCAGCACATTTATAGTATATCCCATATATGCTTAGCGCTAATACTTTACAGCCATCTACCGGCTTAAAATCGTGTTCCTTTATTAACAATATACAGTAGAGGTATGCCATTAATATACATAATATTAACCATAAGGCCGTCGAAAACGGACTCTACACCTATATGTGGTGATGGCTACGAACCTAAGTCTTCGAAGTTCAGACTTAGAGCCAACGCAGAGACGTCATATAGCGTGCGATATGACCTAGTGGTGGTGGTTATAGGTATTATGGGCGGTGGTAAAAAGTTTTTATATAGGATGGTGAGATCTTAAAAACAACCACTAAGTGCCCCTTACAGTAATAACAACAACACTATTCTCCTATTAAGGCACCTATACGATCTAATATAAATACGCGGCATTTAATAACATCCCCTAACCCCTAGTAGAGAGTATTAACGACCTCTTATATTAATAAACGAGTAATTGCGAACAAGCAACGAGCAAATATACGGCCCCTTCTAACCCCTAGGGCAATCGCCCGCGGAGTATACGGTCACTCGCTATTAACTATTAAATACTACCTAGCAGCCTAAATAACACCGTACGGTTTTCCTGTCTCCTCTTAAGGAGTAGTAACCCTTAGCGAGGGCCTAGTGACTAGGGCCTAGGCATAAAAGATACTTAGGCATATACGTCCCGCTTGCCTTTTAGTATAATAGTTTATAAATAAATCCCCCTTACGCCTTTAATAGGCCTTAGGGGGGGGGAGGTATGGCGTATATAGCAATAGGTAACAAGAGATAGCATATAGGGGGTGGTTAAAATACGGAATACAACCACAAGTATACAGCAATCGAACGGCAAGGCCTAGCTAGGATGTAGTAAACCCTAGCTGGGATAAGCTAGAGAAGGAAGTAGTGGTTCCTAAGGAGTTCGAATATCTAAGGAGGATAGGACGTAGCCGTAGGCCCGTAGGGCCGCCGCTATGGACAAACATGGCAAACCGGGGTTTTTTATCCTACTGAGGTGGCTTATAGGGTTTTTCCTCCCCCAAACTGCAGGGTTTTCTTCCTGTAAATTATAAGTTTTCCCCCTGTAACGGAGTAGTCTGCGTGGGCCTAAATAGGATCCGTATTAGACGTTAATTAAGAATTACTACTACTATTAACCATAATTAAGTAGTTAAAATTAATATTATTATATAAGGTAAATCTAAATCTACTAGGCAACTTTCCATATTTTTAATAATAGTGGCAGTAACGTATAAGATAGTCCAAAGTCTTGCTATTAATGTCATGCCCTAAGCGTTTAAGTATTTATACAAGACGCTTAACTAAAGGGTAGCCAAAGCGACGATGTAGTCGTCTTAATTTAATATTAGTTAAGTAGCAAGGGTTTTAATTAAATAATATAGTTAAGTAGTTACATAGGGATGTATTCTAAAGGAGGAATAAATAGCTAAAGCGATATATAACTGGTACTTCGCTCTAAGGGGTAATTAATATATTTTTTAGGTTGTTAAAGTACACTTATAGTTAATCTATATCTGCCAGGCAGAGTAAAAATAGGGTATTAACTTTAACAATATAAAACTCAATTGTGCCAATTGGGGTAGTTACTTTAGTTAATCCAATTAATAAGGTTAATCTAATGCCGAATTATACATTAACTATACCTTATGCGGTGGTATTAAGTTATACACTAGTATTAAGTCTTTAGAATGCTAGGAATTGGCCATATCCTACTATAGATCGTTTAGATGCTCTTATATTAATTATTATACCTATAAAGTAGTCTGTAGTATAGCGGGACATAGATATGGTTATATTATAGGTAAAGGGGTCCTAGTCGGTCATAAGAGGTATTATATTGTCTATAGTTATAACTAAATAGCTAAAGGCTTTATTAGCTAGGGTAATAGCTATAGAAGTTGCTTTATACTATTCTACTTGGCCGAAAGAGGTATAGAAGTGATTAATGTCTAGTTAAGAGTTCTTATCGGTTGCCTTATAATTTATATTAATAGTTAATGCTTAGAAAGCTTCCTTAAGCTCTTCTTCTAAGTCAATATTATTATCTTTATAGTCCATAATATATTAATTAAGTCGTTTATTAAATCGGTTGTCAAATTTACCAAACTTGTCTCTGTTGGCGGTTCTAAACTTAGCTTTAGACTCTTCTTATTCTTCTTAAATATAGTTCCATAATTAGCAGCCTTCCTTATTATATATAAAGCAACGTGGTTTATAACATAGAGAGAAATAAGGGCGGGTGCGGTCGCGGTTATAGTTTCGGTCGTAAGTTCGGTTTTAATATTAGTTATAGTTTTAATACCAATTATAGTTATTCTCCCTTCTAAAGTACCGACGATCTATATAGTAAGCTTAAGTTTAAGCTTGCTTTAGGTTCTGTTTTTTATAAGCCATAATTAAGGACTATAGTTTATTAATAAGGGGGCCTAGTTCTTAAGGTGGGTCTAATACAGCAAATTAGCATGCGTAAATTCCCTAGCAAGACGTAACAAGTTTATTAGTTAGAAATAGTATTGTTTATAGTTCTGGGGTAAGGCCATACTATAGTTGGGAGAGTATATTAATTAATATTTGGAGGCAATCGCTAGTCGATTTGTCTATATTCTTGTCCATTATCATCCTTAATAAGATTATATTCCATTTACTAAGGTTCTTACATTCTAAGCTAGGGCCTTTAAAGAAATTGCAAAGGTGCCTGTAAGTGTCTTTAAATAAGAGATTACTAAGTCCGCTGTTAAAGTACTGGTTTAAGGCTAGACCTATTAACATAATTAGTAAAGCTTTATTATAAGCCTCTTATAGAACATCAGATTAGTTATAGATGTTATAAAAAATAGTAAGTTTATAATTAAAGCTGCCATTTATACCATTATATTTAAGTTCCTCTATATACATCTTTACTGCGTTAGAAATCTCTTTACCCTATTCTAGTATAGTTGGCATCTATAGGAGGGGAGCGGTTTAGAGTTGTAGGGTTATATACGGTAAAGGTCCTACTAGTATTCCTCTAGATAGTGGTGGGGTTATAGTCTAGACACTTAATAGTTATTGTGGTTAAAATAGGGTTATGCGAACTGTTGGGTCTTATAATACTTTATAGTTAAGACCGCGCTTAAGTATATTATTTATTTTATTTAACTAAAACCCATTTCTATTTAGCTTATCATACACCTTATCTAAATTCTCTTAAGTCTAGGAATATTAGCGTTCTTCCTGGGTTAATTCAAATAAGAGTTGCGCATATATTATACGTTTCTCCTTTATGCGTACGTATACTCCTCTATATTGTAGGAAGGTATATATGCTTTAAAGGTACTATACATTTACTTTTAAAAATATATTAACACTAAATGTTTTAAAATCGTCTTAGAAGGAGAACTAAAGTCTATTATCTATTAACTTATACTCGTTATATTCCCATAACTTAAACAATATAAAGTCTATAAGGTCTTTACTAGTTACTATTTATACATTAATCCCGTTCCTCTATTATTCTATTTCTGCCTTCTAGTCTATAGGTATAGCTATCTTAAAAGAAATAAGGAAGATGCGTAGAATAGTTTAGGGGACGGTTTAAGTGGTCGTTTAAGGGACAGTTTAAGTGGTGGTTAGGGTAGTCGCGTTCTTAGTATGGTCGCGTTCTTAACGTAGTTACGTTAACTATTAGTATAGTAGTCTGTCTCTAGTTAAGGTAGAGCGTCAGACGTCTTCTAAATCCAGGGTAGATTTAAGGTATTTCTAGGTAAGATAGAGCGTCAGACGTCTTCCAAATCTAAAGTACTTTAATTCTCTTTAACTGAAATAGGGCCTTTGCAAGGTAGAGCGTAAACGTCTTCTAAGTAAGTGCGTATCTCCTAATCTGTGCGCGCTCACTAATTAGTATTAGTATGACTTTTACAACGTGTAGAATACATATATTATAATAATATATACTATACGGTGTTGTAGATAGATAATTAATTCTCTAAGATCTACGCGTCGCAAGAGGTAAGGCTTGTCGCGTATTCTCCTATGCCTCTGTCAACCAATCACGATTTTCCATACCCAGCATGGAAAATCGCCATTGGCTCGCTTACCACTAGCGCCTTAGCCGCCCTCACGATGTGTCTAACACTTCTAGCTACACTTATATACCTTATATACTTAGTATTTCTTAGGCGCAGTATTATATATTTAAAGGACTACAGTCCCTACCTAGATAGCTCTCTTTTTTATAATAAATCTTAGAATATAATTAGAGTTAATCTGTTAGGCAACTACTCCACCAGTTATTATTATGTTATTAACTTCTTATTTACCTATATACCCAGCCTATTAATAAGTTTACCGTAGTTTTTGCTATAAGGCTTTATTATATATTTACTACTAAGGTTACAGTATTAATAAAGTTAAACAATATACTACTAAAAGCAGTAGTTATAACGGCGTTAACGGTAGCAACTATATCGGGATTAGGTAACGACACTAGTATAGTAGATACTAACTCTTAGCTAGTTACGGTTGGATAATTATAAATAATAGTTAATTAATTAACAGATAATAATAGGATATTTAAGAAAAGGATTAATGGGATTGGAGTAGTAAAGATTAAGCTACCATCTATTAAGCGATTCTTAGGTAAAAAGTTAAAACTTAAGGGATTTCTTATATAAATACATTTTAAGATTATATAGGAGGGAGCGAAGCTAGTAATAGCTATAGACTAAATAGCCTACGCAGGACTATTCCTAACGGGAAGGGCACTTAAATAGTTTAAGCCTTATCTTACGGAGATATAGAAAAACGGTATAGTAACTACTAACCAAGAAGTATAATATATGTTTGCTAGTTAGAACAGGTTTATAGAATATTAACGCAAATGTTTAGAGACCTAGAGGCGACTACTATAGCGGAATAAAAGCTTTAAAACTTAATGTAATGGACCTTAGTAATTAAGTACACGATATAGTTTTAAATATTAGCTATATAAGTTAAATGGAATAATAAGGCGCTTATAGCATAGTATAAACAAGGACTTAAAGTAAAAGTCTAGGACGTAATTATCCTAATAGAAGATGCGGATACTCTTAGGGAACTAAATTAATTAAGCAATTAAGATTAATAATAGGATCTACTAAAGAGAGTAGACTAAGAAGGGTTAAGATAAAGTTTTATAGTTATATAAGGCGCAAAGTACGCAATAACAAAGTTAAAACTAAAAACTATAGTATAGCGCAGAGCTAATAGACCTAAGTAGTACTAAAGAAAATAGGAAATAAAATAAGAAACTATGGAAACCTAAAGGGTAAGGATTAAGTAATTAAAGGTTTAAGGAGTAAAGGCTAAACTAGGGATCTTAACAGTAGAAGACATTTAGGCGAACTCTATAGCAAGAAAAATGGTTTAAAAAAGGAGCTTATATAAATTATAGAAAATAGGGTTATTTTATTAGAGACTATAGAAGTAGTTAGAGTTACTATATAGTAAGAGGAATAAGACTAGTAGATAATATATATATATAAAGGAATAATAATATACTGCAAGGAACAAAAGACTGTTTAATTAAAAGTTTTGCGTTTTATTATAATAACGTATACTAAATTTATAAGGACGCTAAGTATGGCGTAAGCTATTAGCTATAAAAGCCAAAATTATTAAAGTTTAAAGGAACTAATAAACTATTACGCAGATTGGATATTAAGGACGATAAATTTAATATAGGTAAAACATTTAGCAATAATAAGGTAATAAAGGTAGCTTACTAGGAGTATATAGACCTTAGAGATATTATAAAAGAGGTAAAGGATAATTCCACTATAGAATAGGGAATATTAGTAGGGATTAAGACCCTACTAAATACGATATTTATCGCTTCGTAAGATATAAAAAAAAGTAGGATAGCGAACCACTTTAGCACTTAATAAAGGTAAAAGGCCAAAGGCTTAAAATTCTTAAAATAAGATAAAATATGCTTAAGGTTCCTAAAACGGGATAAGATAAGCTTAAGGACCTATAATAGACGATAACCGATAGAGCAGAGTAATAGCTTAGTTTAGTAATATATAAATAAGCTTAGGACGAAGTTTTTTAAAGGTATAAGATTCTTAAGACGAGATAAGTAAGATTTAAGATTTTTAAAATAAGATAAAAATACTATAGAAGCCTAGTTAGACTAAGGCTAAAGCTAAGCTTAAGAAAGAAGTAAGCTTAAAATTAAGAGTTCTATAGAACTAAGACTTTAACACGTAAATAAGGACTATTAAGAAAATTAACACTAAGATTAAGAAGTAAGAAGACTTTAAAGATTTACTTATAAGGCGAAAAATAAAGGAAACTATAAAAGAATTTAGATAGAGAATCCTTATATAGTAAGAATAGAAACTAGACTAAAGATCTAGTATACTAGGTTATATAAAGGACAGAGCACCTATATAAAGAACAATCAATAGGCCTAAAGTAGGCACGCTAAGAGTAAAATGGCTTACTAAACTAAAATAAGAAGAGGATTTAGGGATTTTAACTAGATTTAAAGAATAATATATAAAGGGCTGTTATAACGCAGTAATAAAAAGATACTTCCTTATAGATAAGCCGTATACACTCTAATAGCTATACTAAAAGTAGTATAGGTAGCGATATAATAATAAGTGGGAAGATTTCTATATATAATTAGATAAGTAAGTGTCGGTATACTCGCTTTATCAACGTGCACGAATATCACTTATAGTGGTACGTATGCGGTGTTAAAGTTAGTAGTTAATTGTTAATAGAAGAAAGGGGTTGCTCTAAGGTTAGACAGTTAGTCTTACTTTATAGTCTTATAACTACGTCACGTGATTAACATTCCGACACTGGAGCAACTCTAAAAAGAAGGCTAATCTACACTCTAAAGTTAAGTCTTCTAAACTACTCGTAGCGTATACGCAATAGCTAGCTCTTCCGTCTATAATACGCAATAGCTAGAGATCTAATTAATATGTAATAATCTGCCAAATTCTGCCAAAATTCTGCCAAATTCTGCTATGCCGTTAAACTAGCCAATTAGGATTTTCCATCCCCGGGATAGAAAATCGCTATTAGTTCGCCCGCCACTAGCGCCTTAGTAGTTAGCTTTATATAGTCCGAGCTTATTATACCTAGTTAAACTAAAGCTGACTCCGTTTATTTAACCTACCCTACGGCCTATAATTTAACCTTTATTATAGCGTCCGTAGGGTTAGTATCTCCATTAATATTAATTATTAAGCGTTTTTTTTGCGTAGTTTCTCGTTAGATAAGACAGTCGTATAAAGACTTTAAATTAGTGTAGAGAATTGCGGACATTGCGAATATTGCGGATATTGTTAATATTGCGGATCTTGCGGATATTGCGGATATTGCGGATATTGTGGATCTTATAGATATTATAGATATCAAACACTGCGGATATTAGACACTAGTGTCTTAGCGGTGCAAATAGGTAAGCGTATGTAAGGTATTATAGGTAGTCCTATAATACTATCTTAGCTACATTCTAGGAGCTCTTAGGGCTGCTAAGGGTAGCCTTTAGCTAGGCCTTAGCTACCCCCTATAAGCTCTTTAGGCTTACAGCCTCCTTCCTCCCCTATTGGTTCGTCTCTCTCTTTCTTCTATATAAGGGTATTGCCTACTCCCTACCGTACACCTAGGCAATACCTTACAGTTCGCTTATTTAACCTACCCCTTTATTATAGCGTCCGCATGCTCGGTTGCGGCTGTAGTTTTAATTGTTTTAATCGCGATTTTGGTCCTAGTTCCGACCTTAATCTTAATTATAGTAGCAGCGATCCGTGGAGAAGGTAGTATACACTCCCTAGCTAAGGTGTTCCTTTTCCTATATAACAATAGAAGATCTATTATACTTTTAGTTATTTATATAGATCTTTATAATCGTAGCCACCTCTTTACTATATCTAGGTTCTTACTTAGGTCCTTACTCCATACTAGGCACGGCTGGTTTAGGTAGTATATATATATATAGCTGCTGCGGTTACTATAGCTGCTGTGGTTACTACGACCATAGCAATTAGTCGATAAAAGTATAGATTTGGTTGTAATTGGAGGATTAAGGACCAGGAAGGGTAGTAGGGGTAGTAAGGGTAGTAGGGGCAGCGGGGGCAGTAGGGGCAGCGACTGGAGTAGCTGGTGGTGCAGTGATTAGGACAACTGGTGGTACAGCGGTTAGAGTAGCGGTTAGTGCAGCTTGCTAGGGTATAGATATAACAGGTAGTTAAGGTGTCCTAGGGGCAGGTATCTGCGTTCTAGGCGGTATTATAGCTAGATTAGTATTTGCAGTACTAGGCCTAGGTAGTATTGTAACTATAGCCGTAGGCTAAGCCAATAGACTGGGAGGGGTAGTAAGGGCAGCAAAGGCAGTGATTAGAGTAGCTAGCGGTGCAGCGATTGGGATAACTAGGTAAGGATACTTAGCAGGAAGAGAACCAGGTGGGGTAGTAGTAGGGGTAGCAATTAGAGTAGCCGGCGGTGCAGCAATTAGAGTAGCCGGCGGTGCGGTAATTAGGGTAGCTAGCGGCGCAGCAATTAAAATGGCCGGCGGTGCAGTAGTCGGAATAGCTGGTGGAATTAGTAGAGCAGCTGGTAGTAGGGTAGGAGCAGTTGCTAAAGGGAAGGTAGAGGCGGTTACCACAGGCGATAGTTACTAATTCTGCGTAGAGGTAGGTTGTGATAGGGTATGCTGCTATTAGGTAGCAGTTAGTGCAGTAGACCTAGGTGGTATTGCAACTATAGCTATAGGTTAACCCAATAAACCGTTATAGGTGTGGTTTAATCTGTCTTGCAGTACTCTTATAGCTAGTAGTTCTGCTAACTCCTTAATAGTTGCTACGATCTCCTTATCTATCCATTAATGCTGCTCTTCTTCTTATATAACTTTAAATAACAGCTCAGATACAGTAATTCTGCTAGTGCGTCTGCCTACATAAATACCTCTTTTAAGGAGATGTCTTTGTAGCTTGGATCTAATATCTATATATATCTTCTTAAAGCTTTCTACTATAAACCCCTTAAACTGCTCCTAAAAGATATACCATAAGTCATTATCCGTAAGGTCTTGTGTTAGATATATTATTATTTCTACAAACTCTACCAGTTTGTCCTTTATAGCCTTATCTGCATTAATTCCATATCTATATTTAGCAATTCTCTCCTTCCAATTAATTTCCATATTGTCGTGTGTTCTCTACAGCTGTAGAAAGCCGTAGAAAAGGTATATTTATGTATGTTGTGGTTTAAGGCTTAAGGCTTAAATAGAGGTTAAGGTTAAGGTCGAGGTTGAGGGTTGTGTCGAGGTTAGGGGTGTAGTTGAGGTCAATGGTTGTGGTCGAGGTTAAGGTTAAGGTGAGGGTGTAAGGGTGTGTATGTGTCCCCTTAACAAATCTATAGTTTTTAAAGACTAAAGACGATTCTTAGTAAAGATATAATCCTCTAGGCAATCTAACGCGTTAGCGGTTAAGCTAATGCGTGGTCTTAAGCTTTGAGGGTAGTGTCTTCCAGGTATGTACGTGTCCTATTAATAAATCTATAGTTTTTAGACACTATAGACGATTCTTAGCAGAGATACGGTCCTCTAGGCGATCTAACGCATTAATAGTTAAGTTAATACATAGTTTTAAGCTTTAAGGGTCCTCTAGGCGATCTAACGCGTCAATAGTTAAGCTAATACATAGTTTCGAGCTTTAAGGATAACGTAGCTCTCTCTAAGTAAAGATATAATTCTCTAGGCGATCTAACGCATTAGCAAGCTAATACGTGGTCTTAAGCTTTAAGGGTAACATAGTTTTCTCCTTTAACTAAAATAGGGCGATAGCTCTGCGATTTAACGCGTTAGCAGTTAAGCTAATACGTAGTTTCGAGCTTTGCTATTGCGTATTTCCTAATCTATACGTCTACTAATCAGTGTTAGTATACTCGCTTTATCAACGTGCACGAATATTACTTGTAGTGGTACGTATGCGGTGTTAAAGTTAGTAGTTAATTGTTAATAGAAGAAAGGGGTTACTCTAAGGTCAGACAGTTAGTCTCGCTTCGTAGTCTCATGACTACGTCACGTGATTAACGTTCCGACAGTAAGTTATCTAAAACCACCCTATTATAGAAAAGGCTATAAGTTATATTAAAGGAGCCTTAATTATAATGTTAAAATATTTAAAGAAATAATTAGAGGACTAGAGAAGTAAAAGGTAAATTTTAATACCTATAAATAAAGTTATAAGGTTTAGATTAATATAATAAAGGTTTAAACTTAAGAATAAAGATAAGTTAAGAGTTAACCTAAAGTACCTAGCATATTATACGCTATTATGGATTATATATATAGATAATATATATAATATATATAAAAATCTAAAAGAAAAAAAATTAAAAGTACCCTATAAGAATATATTAGGCGCTAGATAAGTAATAGTATAGAAATGCTAAGTATATATATAAATAGTATTTAGTAAAAGTTTAGGAGTTAGGGGACTTAATACTTTAACTAAAAAGATTTTTTATAAAAGAATGCTTAGATAGATAATAGTAGTAGGAATACTTAGAGAATATATATCTATAGTATATAAAGGATAAAAAGTAAACTAGGTATTGGCCAAAAAGCAAGCTAAGTGCAATAGGATTAAGCAACTAATAGTTAGGAAAAGTAGAGGCCTATAGGACTAAAGGGAGCTAGTAGTAAAGCCTTAGACCCTTAAAGGAATTTAAGGACAATACCTAAATTTATAAGTTAATTAGTAAGATTAACAATTTAAAGCGCTAATAGATAGTAGAGCAGTAAGAAACTATATCTTACTAGTAGTAGTTAAGAGAATAGGATTACCTTATAGACAGAAGGAGTAACCTTACCTATTAGTTATAATTTTAGGAGATCTAATAACCTATAAAGGAGGGATTATTAATCTTAAAATAGGACCTATTTAGATAACCATTAAAGGAAGATAAATTAAAATGTCTTTTAATATCCTACTATTAGGACGGGATAAGGCAGTATTAGATATGCCTTAGTTATAGGAATATAATTTAAAGATCGATTAGGTTATAGGTTAAGTTAATATTAGGGATACTTAATAATATAGAATGCGATAATAGACTAAGCTAGTATAGTACTAAGTTAGAGCGATATATAAGGAAACTAAGAAAGGGTTATCCTATATACTAAAGAGATACTATAAATATAGTAAGAAACTATAAAGCCTAGAAAGTAAAAAGCTAGTAGATTATATAGTATAGGACTATAAAATAGAGTTAGAACTAGAAGTAAGTTTAAGGTTCTTCCTAACCTATAAGCTTACTTAAGAGGAGTTAAGAGCACTTAAAGAGTTTGTTTAAGAAAACTTATAAAAAGGATATATTAGACTATTATAGTTATTAATAGAATATCCAGTATTATTTATACTAAAGAAGAATAGAAAACTTAGGCTATATATTAACTACAGATAGTTAAATAGTATTACTTAAAAGGATAGGTATCCTTTACCCTTAATTAGCGAAATTTAAGATAGGATAGGTAACGCGTAAATCTTTACGAAGATAGATCTAAGGTAGGCGTATTATTAAATTAGAATTAAGGAAGGCGATAAATAAAAGGTAGCCTTTAGGTTAAAGGAAAAACTATATAAGCTATTAGTTATATAATTTAGATTAATAAATACACCAGCGATATTTTAAAAAAGGATTAATAGTGTATTAGGAGAACACCTTAATGAGTTTGTTATAGTATACCTTAACGACATTATTATCTACTTAATAACTAAGAAAAAATACGGAGAATACATTAAATGGGTCTTAAAGAGGCTATTAGAAGAATAAATACTAGTAATAATTAAGAAATGCGAGTTCTTTATAAGGAAGACCAATTTTATTAAATTTATTATTAAACTAGGTTATATTAATATGGACCTAAAGAAGATAGAAACTATAGTAAGTTAGTAAGAACTAGAGAATATAATGTAGTTAAGGTTATTCCTAGGGTTTTATAACTACTATAGAAGGTTTATAGCATAATAGTTAAAGAATATTAAATCGTTTACTAGGCTTATTAAAAAAGAGAAACTATAGGTATAAAGAAATAATAAAAAAAGCTATTTAAGGAACTTAAGGAATTATTTACCTAGGAGCTAATCCTTAAGATCTATTAACTAGAACTAGAAACGGTTATAAAAATAAATATATTGGACTTTATACTAAGAGTATATTTACTATAGAAGTATAAAAAATATATAGCACCTAGTAGTATACTATAGTCGTGTTACGGAGTAAGTATAAGCGGCGATAATATATAGCAAGGTAGATATTATTAAGCTATATATATAAACTATATAAGAAGTTAAAACGTTACGTAAGGAGAGAAGGTAGGAAAATGGGAAGAAAGGGTATATATTGTTAGCTTAGTTGCTTAGTTAATATATACACGAAGCAGAATAGGATTTAGGTAGTAGTCCTAGCAGAACTTAGTAGGATTTAGTAGAACTTAGCGGAATATAGCAGAATATAGCAAATTGCCGTTAGATTGCCGTAAATTGCTATCTCGTGCATCAGGAAATTTTTTTTTTGGCTCGTTGTTGCGGTTTGCAGCAAATTGCCGCAAATTGCTGCAAACTGTACGGTTGCGGTGGTCGTATATAGTCCTGTGCGGTTTACGGCGGTTTACAGCAACCCGCACAAAGCCTATATTTTTTATGGCAGTTTGCAGCAACCTACGCAAAGCCTATATTTTTTACGGCAATCCGCGCGAAGCCTATACATAGCCCTTGCATTTCACACATTTCGCACATTTCGTACGTTTTGTACGTTTTGCACGTTTTATACGTTTTATACGTTTTATATATTTTATACATTTTGTACGTTTCATACGTTTTACACATTTCGTACATTTTATATATTTTGCACGTTTTCTATAGATTGCTATAATATACTTTTAAATATATTTATATTATAACTATATAAAATATAGAGCTATCTACTTAGAGCCTCTAAA
>Ga0307515_10002099_pt1 | contig 43779 bp, 36 predicted proteins | sample 17_EM_MG_FD_194513 | JGI IMG/M metagenome (GOLD analysis project Ga0307515, IMG submission 194513) | Populus trichocarpa ectomycorrhiza microbial communities from riparian zone in the Pacific Northwest, United States - 17_EM | ecosystem: Host-associated > Plants > Roots > Unclassified | place... | reverse complement strand
AAGCCGCCATTGCTAACCAATCTCATTCCATTCAATCTCTTTGTTATCTTCCTCACTCCTTTCCTCCCTCATCAAAATCCATACCACCGTAGTTTCCTTTCTCTTTCACCACCTTCTCAATACATTTTCTTAGTACCTACCTCTCCAGCTAGAGTTTCCGCAATCCAAACCTAGCTTCTGTTTCTTGGCCTTCCTTCTTCAGTGAAAAGATTGCCTCTCGCTCACTGTAGAAGACCCTGAATTGAAATTAATACTAAACATTCTCTTTCTTCTTCTTCAGGCGGTTTAAGGTCACAGAAAGTTTAGCAAAGGTCTTTTACCGTTCTTCCATTCCTTTCTATAACATTGCTTCCTCTTTGTTTATTGTCTGTTGGCTAGCTTCTTCTGTTTTTTTCGTTGATCTCGTTTTTTGTAAAAAATGGAATATATATAGGGCACTGTTGAAGATGAACAAAGGAGGAGGAATGAAGAAAATGAAGTACGTGGTGGTGACTGGAGGAGTAGTAAGTGGGCTTGGGAAAGGAGTGACGGCAAGTAGTATTGGTGTGCTTCTCAAGGCCTGTGGCTTTCGTGTTACTTCTATCAAGATTGGTCTGTTCTGCTGCACCTTTCTATCTTAAATCTCCTTTTCTTTTAAATGTTTTTTTAAGCTTTCTATTACTAGAAAAAATATAAGAAAAGAACCGCTACTCCCTCCTGTGTTTCTTCTCTCCAACCAAATCTCATGTTCAGTGTACAGAAATCCTACCCACCTCTCTGGACTTGTCACCAAAACTTCTGCTTTGGGGGTTATAAAGTTAAATGTTCGGTAAAAAGATAAGCATGTGTAGATTTCTTTTGCCTTTTTATTTTCAATTCCTTGAAATGGGCCTATGTTAAGTTTGCTTAAAATTCCTTCGACAGTTTTCTTGTTCTCAAGTCCTGTTGCTTTGCACTACTTCATGATCTTTTGATGTCGGTCTTCTTGATTTGCAGTCCGTTGTTAATTAAAATAATTATTATGTCTCAATTAGGATCAGGAGCTGTCGCTACTTTCTCCACTTCTTTTGAGTGCTTTACATTGCTGTTCATGCTAACAATTTCTTGTATTTTTTGCTCAATTTTACGTCTTCATTCAGATCCATACTTAAACACTGATGCCGGAACAATGTCGCCCTTTGAGCATGGAGAAGTGTTTGTCTTGGATGATGGTGGCGAGGTAGAAAGTTCCTTCATTTTTTTTAATGTACTCGAGAAGATTTGTTAAGGGGTCTTTGAGAAAGCAATAACTGTAGCTTATGCATGCTAAGCATGTGGATAAATTTCCTGGACTCCACATCCTCGAGAGGATATTTCTATGATTCAAAAGATTGGCTTCCATATGCCTTTTGAATTGTAGTCCATGGCATTAAAATTTATGGAATCTGTCAAAAATTACTGCTGGATATTTCTCATGCCCCTCTATTTTGTTTATGATTACCAACTATGATCATGCTAGATCATATCCATTAAACCTGTAAACTAATAAATTTCTTACTCGTCACGAGTGAAAGTAAAAGAAAATGGCTGGAGTGTATGTTATTTCAAGGAAAACGAAAAAAAAGGAAATCAGAGTAATGACTTTAATGAAAGGTAGGGAATTGTTCTAGACTGAGAGAACTGACTTATTTATCTTGTTTTGAAGGTGGACCTGGACCTTGGAAATTATGAGAGGTTTCTAGATATCAAGTTGACACGCGATAATAATATCACCACCGGAAAGATTTACCAGGCAAGTGGTTTAAACTTCATGTTTCTTAAGTGTATCAAACATCTTTTTCTGAAGAAAACAAAAATCTCTAGAATTAGCTGACATCTTGTTACTGAAGTTAATTGTTCCTTTGTCTTATTGAACTGTAGGCTGTTATTGACAAGGAAAGAAGGGGAGATTATCTGGGAAAAACTGTGCAGGTTTATATCTAGCTGAATTTATCTGTTACGTTGTCCTGTAGCCTACCACAAGCTTTACATGTATAGTTCATCTCCTTTATGTGTTTTTGTAAACTGCAGGTTGTCCCACACATCACAGATGCCATTCAAGAGTGGATTGAACGTGTGGCAATGATACCAGTAGACGGACAGCCGGGTCCTGCTGATGTTTGTGTCATTGAATTGGGTGGAACTATTGGTACAGTAACAACAACTTTCTTGATGAATAATTGGTCATGAGCTGTTCTCCATTTTTTTCTGTGTCACTAGAAACTTTCCTGTGGGCAGGTGACATCGAGTCCATGCCATTTACTGAAGCTCTAGGGCAGTTTTCATACCGTGTGGGTAAGACCGCTACTACGTAACTTTACATAATGCTGTGTGAGACTCTTCTTGCCTTTACTTTTTCTGATTAGTCGGCTTCTTCTAAATGATGCTTGTTTTCCAGGCGCTGGCAACTTCTGCTTGGTTCATGTCAGCCTTGTGCCTGTTCTAAGTGCTGTTGGTGAACAGGTAAGCACCTTAAAGTATTGTCTTGGGATATAATCAGTGTAAATAAGATGATTGTCTATGTGCATATATACTTATCCTATACGAAAGAATTATAAAAATCAGTGTATTTACACTTTGCAGAAAACAAAACCAACTCAGCACAGTGTTCGTGGGCTGAGAAGCTTAGGTTTGACACCAAATATCTTAGCTTGTCGCAGCACATTGGTAACTTAATCTCTCTCTCTCTCTCACACACACACAGACACAACCACATGCACACTTGTAATGATTGTAACCTCTGTGAACTTCAGATTATGGACTTGCATTTGTTTTACAGGCACTCGAGGAGAACGTAAAGCAGAAACTCTCTCAATTTTGCCATGTCCCTGTAAGTTGATCACAAGGAAAAACCTTTTCATGCATGTTACTCGAATATTTACATGTCTATTTTACATGTTTTTCAGGCAGAAAATATCATCACCCTCTATGATGTTCCTAACATTTGGCACCTTCCTTTGCTTTTAAGAGTGAGTAGACTTTTAGCACTTTTGACATTCAGTTCATTTCTTAGCTTCTAATTCTCACAACTACCATGTGTCCCTTCTCATTTAGGATCAGAAGGCTCACGAAGCAATTTTGGGAGTGCTGAACCTTCTTGGGTTTGTCCAGTGATCCAACTTAGCATTGATTTACCCTCTGCAATGCTTTGCATGATATCTTCTATTTGCTGGCATCCTTAAAATGATTGTCTTGTAATGTGCAGGATTGCTAGGGAGCCTAATGTAAAGGAATGGACCTCTAGGGCTGAACTCTGTGATATGTTGCTTGAACCAGTGGGTCCTAGCAAATTTCAATTCTCATATTTAGCAACTGTTGCCATGTTCTGCCTGAGATTTATGTATTTAAACCATGAATTGCAGGTTCGTATTGCCATTGTTGGGAAGTATACAGGGCTTTCAGATTCATACCTTTCTTTACTAAAGGTTCGCTTATCTATCATTACCTTCTTAAAGCTTAGGATTATTGTTTCTGCGGGAAGTTTCACGTGTTCATGTGATTAAGTCTTTTGTGAAAGTTTATCCCTGAGGTTGTTGCTGCTCTTCCTTACTTTCAATAATACATCTCAAACTTTTAACCTAGCAGACCATATCTAACAATTCAACTACCTTTTAAAACGTTGTGCGAATGTATATGTGTTTATGTCCATAATAAAGATAAGATAATGGAGTCTTTCGTGGTGGTAAAAGCTATTTTACTGTTGACAGGCTCTTTTGCATGCATCTGTTTCTCTCCGCAAGAAACTTGTTGTGGATTGGATTCCAGCTAGTGATCTTGAGGATGAAACTGCAAAAGAGGTTAGTAATTTGGAGTACTGATATCATATAAACTAATCTTTATACCGGGTTTTGCTTCTTAACTTGAATGCTCCCCCCTGCAGAATCCTGATGTTTACAAGGCTGCTTGGAAGTTGTTAAAGGTTTGTATTGCTAATGGTTGAAAGCATGAAGCTGATTTTCTTTTTTAGTAGCAGCCCTTAAAAGTTCTGGTAGCTTTCTTTCATAGCCATCTGACCAGCCTACGTCTTCAGGGTTCAGATGGTGTTCTTGTCCCAGGAGGGTTTGGTGACAGAGGCGTGGAAGGGAAAATTCTTGCAGCCAAGTATGCCCGAGAAAACAGAATTCCATTCCTTGGAATCTGTCTGGGAATGCAAATTGCAGTCATTGAGTTTGCACGATCCATCCTTGGCCTGCAAGATGCTAACAGCACAGAATTTGATCCTGACACCAAGGATCCCTGTGTTATATTTATGCCTGAGGTTTTGTATTGTCCCCTCAGTTTAGAACTATGGTGCCAACTGGTTGTCTAAGTTTCCTGTTTAGCCTGACATTTTACCTTATCAGGGATCAAAAACCCACTTGGGAGGCACCATGCGTCTTGGGTCAAGGAGGACATATTTCCAAGTTATGGACTGCAAATCAGCAAAATTGTAAGTGATTTGAGGGCTTGATAACGATATTGATATGGTAGCGCCTATATTCATGTATGATAAATTTTGATGATGTAAAAGGCTGTTATTCATATCATAAGACTATGAAAGTTACAGGAAGAAACTTTTTGCTTATGACATATTTATCATAAATCAACCTGAAATATGTATACAACAGGTAGATCAAGTTTATTTAATTGTGAATTTCTGATACTGGCTAAACTCTGGATTCTGGATTCTGTCAGATATGGTAATAGAGGCTTCATTGATGAGAGACATCGGCATAGATATGAGGTATGGGGTGTCGAGAACTCAAGATGCATATCTTTGCCATGTAAGTAGATAGTTACTCGAGATAATAAGAAGTCTTGTTTATGCAGGTGAATCCTGATATGGTATCACGCCTGGAAGATGCTGGTCTCTCATTCACTGGCAAGGATGAAACTGGTCAACGCATGGAGGTAGAGAGTTTTGGACTTGCAGACTTCCGTTTTTGCATTTTTCAAATTTCTTTAGGATCAATAGTTATATACAGTTATTCTAAGTTAATTTGCCTCATTGATGTAACAGATAGTTGAGCTGCCTAATCATCCTTACTATATTGGTGCTCAATTCCATCCTGAATTTAAATCAAGACCCGGGAAACCTTCTGCACTATTCTTAGGTACCTCTCTCACTCTTCTCCATATTGCAAGAGTAATATTTTTTTCTCATCTTCAACCAAAAGACTAGTTTTCTTCTTTTCGTCAACTTAATTAGTTACTAGATAGGATGCTTCTTATTTCTAATGTCTAACTTTGACATTTGATAAACAACCTTCAAATTGCAGGCCTGATAGCAGCAGCATGTGACCAACTAGATTCTCTCTTACATGCTCACAAGATTCCCAATGGAATGGCCAAAAAAATTAGCCTCTGCCAAAATGGAAATGCAACTAAGTTTGCAAAAATACCGACAGATGGTATCTACAGCAATTGCAATGGTGTGCATGCCTAAGCTCTGGTCCTGCTCTTTATTATAGGACCTTTTTTTTTTCTGAAGCGATACATGTTCTGATGATGCTCTGGTAGTATCTTAGGATATGCTTTGTACAGTAATTTGAGTATTTGGTAGGAGTTAGCTTTGAGAGGGATGGCGGATTGAACAGAGCTTGATCCTGGTAATGGCGGATTGAACAGAGCTTTATCCTGGTCTTTTATACAGGACAGCCTGTTGTAATTTACAGTCGTACCATGCTTTCCAAGCCTTCAGTCTAAGATGGTGTTTTTACTGTGGGATTGCAATGAAAAATCTCTCTAGTTTGCCTATGTCAACACTCATTAACTTCGTAGGAGCATTCCTGCCTCTTTGCTTTCTCTATAATTCAGGCCTCTTAAACTTATATTGATGAAGCCTATGAATAAATCAACGAACACGGAAGTAGTTTCACTTTCAGATGGCAATTTCTAGAGGACCGAATCTGCCTTCTAATAACAGCTCAACGATGATTGTCAGGAGAGCAGAATTGACGTTTCCAGTCTCCAGAAAGAAACCAATGCTTGTCAATTGTCAAATGGATGGTTTTGGTTTTTTCTTTTCTGTCCTTTTGCAGGAAGGGAAACACCTGTAGATAACAAATCCTCGTTAAACTGAAAGCATGAAAAAATATTAAAGAGTATCCTAAATTAAATAACTGTAATAAGTTGAAACAGCCTCCTGGAAATGCAATAGCTTGCCACTTGCCGCCAAATGAGAGATCTCAGGATGCTGTTTTAACCTTGTGAAGACAGGATAGGCTCCAGAGAATTCAGAAGGGGGTCATGTTCCAGACTGGATATCCCTCATTCCTTCCAAACTAACCCGAAAATAGACCACGGATTAAGCCATAGGATTTTAGTTTGAGAGAAGCGCGTGGACCAGGATACATGGACAATGGAAGGAGGAGTTGAATAGCAGTCCCTGCTCTCTTTTGTTTCGGTCGTGTAAATCAGCGGGAAATATCCTGAAACTTTGTACATACGAGAATAACCAGCCTGAAGCCAAACTGGACACCAATGACATGTTCTTTTGGGAATTATGAATAAACACATACGAGAACATCTCAGTTAATTGAGCTTCACATGCTATTGCAATCAACAAATGAAAACCAACAGGCCACGACAGACCTTACGTACGATGGGGCAGGGAGAAAAAAAAATCCAAAGCTGAGCATGTAGAGACAAATCAATATGAGAATCTGAAGAATATGTTAGGTGTAATATCTTGATTGATTGAAATGCAATTGCTTGATTCAGAGAGAGGGAGCTTGGTGCCGGGAGATTGATTGATAGGCAATAATAATTATGATCTTAAAGTGATTGTAGAATATAAATATATTGATACTTTACTATTAAAAAAAGAGAGGAGATTCTCCATTGAGAGGCATTGGTACCATTATCAGAGCAAAAATTCTAAATTTTATATTTAATTATTTGGGATAGTATTTTTCTTGCCTGTGTTGTGAGATATTTTTCTTGGGTTTCTCTCTTGAGATGTTTTCTTGGTTTGAGGTTATAGGCAGTTTCTCCGTGTAGAGAGATTCTTTTGACATTAAGGTCTATTTTTTTATTGGTTTAGTTTTTTTCTTTTGATTTATCATAAAAAAAGAAAATTATATTGTTTGTTTTAATGAAAAAAATTACTCCATTTGTAAGTTTCAACCCAAGATGTTTGTGAATAATAAAAATTGTGGGGTCACTTAGATTTCAAGGAGATTGATTTCGGAGAGAGTAAAACTCTCATTAATTTCAAGGAGATTGATTTCGGAAAGAGTAAGGAGGCTTGCTTTATCTATTGATTATTAGGTTCTACTGAACCATATATGGTAAATAATTTTTTTTTCACCCACTACTGTTTTGGAAATGTGGAGTTATCTATGAAGCATTTATTCTCAAAATTATATTGCCCGAAAGTTTTAATTGGAGTTAAAAATTGACAATTATTACCAAGATAATCTTTTTATTAAGCAATTCTATTCTAGATTTATTAATTTATGGAGTGAATATTCTAAGATAGTCCATTCTATTAATTGTTTCTAAAGAGACCTTAGTGGCATTACAAGTTGTTCATCAGCTACAATTACATGAAGAACAACGCCTAGTTAACATGACTTTAATTCAGAAACGATGACACTTGAGATGGTTAATTTGGCATATCCTGCTCAAAGCAAAGGAAGATTCAGGTCACAAACTCAGTGCTACAATTGCAAGGAGTTTGAACATATTACAAAACACTACAACAAGAAATTCACAATTATTGCAAAAAGAAGGGGCATGTCATTAAAGATTGTCGAGTGCAACCTCAAAATCGACACACTCTAGTCTTTTATAATGTTTTTCAGTCTAATTTCACAGCTGCTTCTTTGGTTCCTTCTTTGAATCAGCAGTCTGTAAGCAATTCTTCATATCTACTTTCACACTTGAAATGGTCCAGTAGATAATTGTTTCTGCCTTCTCTACCTTTGGCATATAAGGTAAGAGGAATCTACTAGTTTCCTGGTTGGCTGACTCTACAACGGTAATCATATGGTTGGCAATACAAATGTTTTATATAATATTCCTAGGTATGTTTCTTTCACATGATGTCAGAAACACTTCAAAGCTGAGGTTAGCATCCTCTTCCAATATGGAAACACTAAATAATTTAAGCTTCCTATTCCCAGATGCAGTCCCTTCAATGGTTCTCAACTAAAGTTGGAATTCTCGGGCATGATTCCTTTTTCTGGAGTGATTACAAAAGACTCCCGTGATACTTGTCCTTAAGAAGTTAAACATGCAATTAGAGAGAAATTCATTGATCTTCGATTCTTATTTAAAGCAAGAAACAAATTTCTTGCCCTGGAAAGGAGGATGCAAGCTAGACATCAACATTTGGTTAAGTCTACGATTCAGCCATACCCCCTGAAACTTGAGTAAAAAATGAAACTCCACCCTAAACTAAAAGTAAATCCAACTTATAATGATGAGAACCAAGGATTTTTCAAGTTGGAGTAGAGTTCTGACATGAATTTTGAGTTTTAATTAAAGCTATTTATTTTAGATTAGGATTATTTTTATTAGTGTTGCGATTTTACCTTTATTAAAAATATTTTTTAGACTTATATCCTATATAAATAACGGAGGTGTTCTAAACATTCTGATAATAAGAAATTATCAAAAACCTTTCCAAACTTTCTGTAAACATATCTTTCTCTCCTCGAGCATGGCATCATGTAAATCCCACTCTCAAATCCTGATAGCTGCGGAAGCTTCTGGGCCTTTGGGGCGTTTTGAGCAGCTGTGCTCAAAACACCAACGAGGCCCACAACGTGTTTAGGATAGCTGATTGCCGAGACAAATAAAACATTTTTAACATCAACATATAAAAATAATTAAAAACATTAATTTTAAACAAAAAAAAATTAACTTCTAAAAAAATACCATTTGAAACACATCTCAAACAGCTCTAGCCCTAGATAATAAAGGATGACTGCCGAGACACATATCCCTTCCTTCCACTGATCGCTTTCTTCCTTCCTTTTTTTTTTTTTTTATCTCATGCATGTAGAGCATGCTAGCGGTTTTTTTTCCCTCGCCAAGTTATTCAACTAGGAGAAATAATCGCCAAAACATGTGAACACTTGTAGATATTTGTACCTGATTCAAGATATGCTAATCGGTAACATCCATGTCAACAAGCCTATGATTTAATAAACACTCCTGTCCTCCTCCATCGAGAAAAAGGTTTCAAGTTCGAGTGTCACTCAAGAAAAAGAATTTGAAGTTTTCAGAACCCATGACTCTTGTCTTCGTCCACCGTCATTTCATCTTATACCCTTTTAGCTCACGTCTTATTGAGTTAATCTACCCTTTAGCCCGCTGTTGTAATCAGTTCTCTGTTCATTGAAGTAGTTAAAGATCCAATGACAATGGCGTCTGCTGGAATTTGAGAAGAAAGACAATGAATGAATGAGTCCTTAATCAATCCGAGTACAAAAATCTACACGATCATTCCTCCTAGGCACCTGCGAGAAATATAAATGAATTACCATAATTAGATTCATCTAGCAGTTGTTAGTTGAGATAAGTTTATGTTTTCAGAGACTAGCAAAAGCTTTTCTACACAATTTGGCCTGACCGCGATTCTGGAGAGACAATTTCTCGGAAAACATATGTTAATCTACTCCCAGAACAATTAATTTTTCAGTCGGTTTGGGACACTAAAAAATTAAATGTAATTTTCTTGATAGATACAGCACAACATGTGGACTTTTCCCACGTCAGTAGCCCAAAAGCAAGATTAAATTGAAACAGTTTTTAAATTCTGTAAATAGTTTAAAGGATATTCAAAGCACTTATCCAACCAAAATTTTCTTTATTAGGAAGAAAAGCTAAATCAATAATTATCTCCTCACCAAGTTTATGCTCATGGTTATGTTCCATGTAAAGCTGGGCAAAGGAAGTTGATTTTTAAGATTTCTGAAAAAGGCTTGCCTATCTCCGCAGGAATCCCATTGCTTGGTATACATTTTTGAGAGTGGCATCTGCAATCTCTGAAGCTTTTCTGGCACCTTCCTCCAAAACACTATCCAGATAAGCCGAATCAGAATGTATTTCCTCATACCGAACCTGAAAAGGTTGAGAACTTCATTGATGATGGGGACACCAAAATAAATGATTATGACAGAAAAAGTGGAGGCCAAGTTGGTTCTCAGCACAACAATGAATAGATGCTCTTTGGCACATTATATAAAACATGCCATCATTAGGCGGAAAAAACAGCCATATATGAATAGATTATTTTACTTATAAAAACTGCATATGAATTGTCAGTGATCAAAAAATGCAAACTGTGCCAGAACATGCAACAGTAAGGTCAATAACTGATAGAGGCAGCATAAACTAATTGGCACCCATTTTCAGGGATTTACAATCAATTAGCGGGTTGGGCATCAAACTATCTATTTCCAGCAGTCTTCAATGCAAGTTCATCAACCAGCAAGTTACATGGCACTAGGCAACATAAAATCAGACTGCAGTTTTCCAAAATTTCTCTAGGTACTTGTTAGTTGGTGAAAATTCCCAGGTTCAGAGTAGGACAACATACAAAACCAAGTTGGGCATGATCAATGATACTGCACATACAAGTGCAGCAGCAATCAATTGTATTACTAAATAGATGTGCAGCAGTACTCCTGAGGAGGGGGGCAGGGATAGGGAAGGACAGTACATGTAGATTACTAACAATATCTGTAATAAAATATAGAAAGGCATAGAAATGACCCCTCCATACTTTCTGTTCTCTAAAGTACATCAGCTGAGATCAAACTAGGTGCAAATGGGAAAGCAACTGATTTTCATGAACTCCGGTCAAAAGCCATATGCTACAATCATGTTGCACTGGAACTGGCATGTTCAGTTACACAACAATAATCACTTCAGTATCTAAGACAACTTGTGTAACTAAGTATAGCATTTGTCCCTGACCCTAGTGAAAGAGAAAGGCATGTATAGAGGTAGAAACCTGGATGGGATGTAGATGTTCAATCAAGGCATCTGTTAGGAGAGGTTTGAATGAGCCCCAATTCAAACCCTGACATTCCTTTGCTACATCCTACAATCAGTGTTCAGCAGACATGGTCAGAGTGGAATATCATAAGACCTCACAACTGCCCAGAATTACAAGATCAATCATTTCCTCAAAACACAGTTGCCAACATTCTTCAATCCCAAGATTAAAGAAAAGATTGAACATGAAACACAAGGTCAGAGAATCATGAACAGGCATAAAGCAAGGAATTGACCAAAGTAAATAAGATGTGAATTACAATACCTCTTTCGTCTTGCCTGAAACAAGCTGATATACCGAAAGAAGATTGTTGCATTCAGGCCTTTCAGGATTGTCAAATTCCAGGCTGCATGAATTGCAAGTGGAAAAGCAAAAGGCACAAGATGAGAGGGACCTTAAGATACAATGCTCCAGAAATGTTCTTGGATCAAAAGATATAGAAAAGAGGGGAAAAAAGCTATCACAATTTTCTAGATGGATAAAGAACTAACGCTGGAAATGAATCAGTTTTGCAACGCTTGATCTTGTTTGCTATTACCTACAAGACAAAAGGAGCTGTTGAGTGACTGTCACTTTTTCCAGTAAGAGTTTCAAAATTTATAAGCATGAAATTCAGAGAACCATAATCAAAATATCGTTCATCATACCTCGAGATTTAATGATAACACAGTTTATGGAAAGCCAATTTTAAAAGTCAACATTTTGACAGGAGCAAAATCATCGAGGTTTTAATATTTCTCCCACACTTTCAAGATTTAATGATAACACAAAGTTTATGGAAAGATGAGTCCTGCTAATTAGTTATTGAATTTGGCAGGACCAAGATGCTAAAATTCTTCATTTCCACACCACAGAAAAATATCAACCATCACTTGAGCTCTTGATGAAATTATAATCATACCTTATAGTGTTTATAGTAGCAATCATTTCTTATATTTAATGTCACACTGTTCAGAGCAAAATACATGTAAAGGAAATCACTGACTCAACTCACATCTTTTGGATCAAGAAGATTGATTCGAGACTGGTCAGAAGGTGCAGACTTCGACATCTATAAGATTAAACCACAAGAAAGTGTTAGTAAGTGTGCAATCTCTTCTATGGACAAGAGAAAAGAAGTTTACGAGTTATTTGTTTGGTTAACTTGCTGCCTTTCTGCCTATATGGTCAGAGCATAAACTGCTGCCCATTATTAGAAACTTAAATGCCAAATCATATTTTTTCTGCAATGGCAGAAACCAAAGGACAACTTTGAATTTGTGTACAAGAAAATCAGTGCACCAACATAAAATAATTATCAATAAATTGTTAAGACACTTCTTCCAAACAATGAAATGCCATTAATTGGTAAACAACCAATTGTGAATTTGGGTAGTGGTAAAGTGGCTTAAGTGCATTTGCACCCCTTCCTCTTCAAGCTGTGGGTTTTGTAAATGCAGGCCTTGCATGGATTTATTGCTTCAGATGATGACAGTAGAAAAGGAAATGGAAAACAGAATAGGAACAGAAGAAAGTCCATCCCCTAAGAAAATCAATTGGGTTTTGCTCACAAATCAAGTCTGTATTCAATGCCTTGATTGATGCAAAGATAAATTTCTCGAGCCTGCCAACTTAAAACTACCAAACCATAAATTAAAATAAGTAGAGCACCTTGGAAAGACCATCAGTTAGTGACATAACTCGGGCTCCAGCTGGTGGTATAAGTGGTTCAGGGACCTACATGGGAAAAATTATCACAGAAAAATTGTCTCATCACTTGTTATTTCATCATGAAATGTAAGATAACCAGAAATCAAGAAACAGAACCAAGCATCAACCTTAAAGATAGCACCTCCTCGCCTGTGGCAGAATACAAAAGTAGTCAAGAAATGATGACATATAGTCTAGTCTTTTAAAAAACGTAGATATATTTTGTAGCTCTAAGTAGAGATGTAATTTTTACCCTCCCAATTTTTTCCACTTCCTTCCTCCATATAAATAATTAACACGCTCAGCCAGTTCACGGGTCAACTCCAGATGTTGCTTCTGATCCTCACCAACTGGGACAAAATCAGACTGCAGAAGCATGCTGCAATTTATAAGGATTTTGCATTCAGGTTGATTACCATTTTTACACCAACAGAAAGGTAAATTAGGACTAGCGAATGAGATAATCAATAACTATTCCTGATCAAACATATCACACTCATTGCGCATCAGAAAATTCCTCAACCGCCTACTTTCTCATTATCTGTGACACTAAATTACAAAAGGATCCAGATATTGTTATAAAACTTCTAAAAGATAAAAGTTTCACAAAATATGTGCTCATGTTGGAAACCACCTGATACAAGAGAATATCAGAAGCCATAAGAACTGGATAAGTCAAAAGAGCAACCCCGACATTTTCATCCCCCTGCAGAGGAAAAAACCATGATATAAAGTTAGTTTAAACAGCAGAAAGGGTTATAACAATAGCATAAAGTAAGAGAAAATGTAGAGTCTGCTATGAAGACCTTACATCTCCTGACACTAAATGTGAAGCGTTGACGCTAGTGATGGTTAGTAATGATAATTGTTGTTCTATGGTAATACAGAATGCAACTAGACATGCTTTGAGAAGATATGTGCAAAAAAAAAAAACATTTTGCCCTTTGGCTTCCTCCACTAAACAAAAACTAGATGTTTCGTGTTTTTCAAAAGAAAGGATCCTTGGATATTGCCAGAACACTGTTCTTTATGCTAGATGAACCTTTTTTCTTCTTTTTTTTTGCGCTAGAAGAGAACAGTTTACATATTCAATTCCTCTGTCAGTTTTAATATATGTTTACAGGTTGGACAGAAGTCACAGAACTCCATGCACATCAACCTGTTATCTTATGCATGGAAATACCAATGTCAATGATAAGATACACATGGTATAACCAAAGAAAATATTCCATAGAACTTGATATGAATGGGAATAGCTGCTCAAGCAACAGGATATCAAGTGTTAATATTGAGCTACACACCCACCGCCTTACGGGATTTCTCTTTAAACTGGATCATTCTGTTAAGCCAACCAATTGGCGTGGCAGAACTTAGAAGCCACATAAGCTCTACATGTGCATGAACATGAGACTGTACAAAAACAGAAGCCTGCAGGTATATCAGGGTAATCAGACTAATTTAATAAACATTAATGCCAAATATCTACTCAAACTACTGAGTAAGCAGCATTATCAAGGATCAATAGCTGCAAGACCTTTGAAGCGTCTATACCACAAGCCAAATAAATTGCTGCTGTATCCCTTGTTGCCTTAGACAATTCTTTTGTATCATATGGTAGTGTAATCTGGAAGTTCAACAGAAAATCTGTGACGGTTAAGAATTGTCCAATTATGTTGTATAAGAACAAGAAAAAATGATGTGAAATTTAAAAGATCAAGGATATGTAGTCCCCAAGAAACCGAACCCCACCAAGCATGAATCAAGGCATAAACAAGAAAATCAGGTTAGAATTCACATCTCCACCCCTCTCAAGTAAAAGAACATGCTCATTATTTCGAGAAGTGCCAATGAACAAGATGCATTAGACTCCTACTTTTCACACAGTTTCTCAGAAAAAGTCAAGGATGCATCAGGTTCCTCATTGGGGTGCTTTTAATAATAAGCATGTCGCTCAAGTTTTTGCTTACAACAGGTTAGTTGGGCACCCAATTTTGTGTAGCACTAATATTGTTTTAAATTAGTTAAGATTCAGCATAAAGACAGATCTATGGAAAGAGTTCTCGTATAAACAGATTCATGGTAAAGGTCCATCATCTATGAAATTCTAACCTTAATTCCAGGGGAGCATGAGAACACAGTAACATCAATCAATTAACCCAACCTGCTCCTCAACAAAAAGAGAAAAAGGAAACATCCAGATGTTCCATCTAGGGGCAGTGACAGCACTTTCTACTTTTTTCCCCAAAATCATTATTAGGAAAAAGAAAAGGGAATATTTGGTTTGATCAAATTAACACTGTTATAATGGGAGAGTTATCAAGAAAAGAGAAGAGGATGAACCTTTAAAACTCATTAGGAAACGTTATCTTTTTCAAGGACAGGATAGAGATATGAGAGTTTTGGAGGGAATTTAACCTTATCCTCCTTCCAAAATAAAAGATCTCAGCATCACAAATTTGGGTGTTGAGTAGGTAAGAGAGTTTGATGTATATACTTGTTCTTTTCATGGTATCCTTATGATTAACTCCACCCTGAAGGATATAGTAATACTTAACTAATTATACGTCTCATTTTACTCTCTTGCCAAAAAGAGGGGATGGCAAACCCTTTTTCCACCATCATACATTCAAACAAAGAACATAACTTCCCTAGAATTACTTCTGCAGCATTACTGTTTCTTTGAAAGAATCTCTCTCCCCCAACCCCCCACCACAGAAACACAATCCAAAGACATGACAGGCAAAAGTATTGTTTAAATGTATATATGCGCCCCCTGTGCTCTACATGTTTTTCAAGAAAGGTGATTCTTTAAAGTTGAGCAAACACAACAGTTTCAACTTGAAAATATATAGAAATAAATAGCTCCCAAATTCAGAGTGAGGCAAATCATTCTATCAAATATGCCAAAAACATAAATGTCCTAGCACTAACCCTACATGAGAGTGTAAATTTTGATAAGAACCATTTCCCAAGATTGGCTTGGGATAACTATTCTCTCACTCTCTAATTGGTTAAATCAAACGATCCCTCTCTTCACCAGCTTTCTCCCCAGATTGAACTCTCTAACCCCTTCACACCAAAAGGCACCTTAAGTCTCACATTTATCTATTTATGATTTGATTTGGGCAGCGAAAGCAGGCAGGCTATCCCCTACTATAAGTATCTTAATATTCAAAAAAATAAAGCATCGACAAGTTTCCCACATAGCCAATAAGTGCATAAGTCCTAACATTATAAAAACTGCAAGGCTAATCAATGGAAATTCAAAAACTTAATAAAAAGAATGCTAAACAAATAGGACTAAAGCAATGTAGAAATCTAAACAAATTTTCCTAATTTTTAAACATCAACCAAAAGAGCATAAAAATTCTTCCTTCAGCTCAGTTGCACTACATAGAATCTATGAAATCTAAAATTACTCTGAATATGAAGTTTGGAAACTACATACCGCATGGAGGTCTACTATGAAGAAGAGAGTCTCGTATGTATTCTGCAACAGTTATAGCAAATCATGTCAAGAAACTGAGTCAGTTTTTTTTTTTTAAAAAAAGGAAAAGAAATAGTAGCCAAAAAAGAACCTGAAGAGCAATCCAGTTCTTAATGGCACCAAGATAATTCCCTAGGTGAACAGATCCTGTTGGTTGCACTCCAGACACTATCCTCTTCCTGTCAAAAAAAAAAATCGAGTAATTAAATAAAAAAAAAAGCTTATAGCTCCGAGCTAGCAAAACAAAAAGGCGATAATTCGAGTCATATATTACTTTACAGTCACAGAGGTTGGAGAGTTCTCAGGAGAAGTTTGTTGAGAGTGCGAGACGTCGCAGTAGCAGCGGAAACCGTTGCTGTATTTTGAATTTTGTCGAATTCGCACACTTTTACTTGCAAAACCATTCAATTTTGAACTGAAATCGGAGAGGGAGTGAATGTGCGAGTAGAGAGGCGACATACTATTTAAATACGCAACAAAGTAACTGCATGAAATATAGAGCGTAGAGAGAGAGAGTACATTGAAGAAGAGGAGAGTAGAGGAGCGGGGTTTGAAAGGATGAGAAAGTGTGACAGAATAGCGCGTCCCATTTTCGATTCCCTCCTCTGCCTTTGCGAGCAAGCGGCTCAACTCCACTTCCTCCTCTCACTTGATAATAAGAACGATAAAAGACCTCTTTTCAAAATTACAAAAACCCTATTTTGCCCTCTATGTTTTGTTTCGAAAAATCTCGCCCCCTGTAATTCATTTTCTTGTTCAATTTACCCCAACGTTTTCCAAAATAGCGAAAGGCCACATGTTTCCTTTTTTTTTTCCACTAACAAATCAAAAACCGCATTGAGTAATAAACTCTTAGTGTATATAGTATTATAGTATAGGGTGTTTTTAAAAAATATATTTTGAAAAAAAATATATTAAAATATTTTTATATATATAAAAAAAAAATTTAAGGTTTGATCTCCAACACTCATTATACTTTAAGAAATTATACATTATATCCTGAAATTTATATAAGCAATAATACTTAATAACCCTTCAAAAAAAAAAGCAACAAATATTTAATTATTTATATAATTGCTATTATTTTTTATTTAATAATTAAAGAGTCATTCTAATATTAATAGTACAATTTATCATCAAAATAATATTACAACTTTGCCAAAAAAAAAATAACTAAAATAACTAAAACTTGGTAAATGGTATTTCATCCCTTTTAGACTTTTTACCAGACATTTCATTTGCATAATCCAAACTCCTGCATTTATAATACTTAGATTTTAATAATTCAGATGTTTTCATTCTCATGAACAACAACAACAAAAAAATATACAAATTGATGCGTAATCTAGCCAAATATATGCATTAGAACCTATCTCATGCGACAAAATAAACAATTTTGAATTATTCAGCAACAATACATATACTCAAGATTCTAAGAATATTTCAGTTCGGATAACGTAATTACTAATATGATGATCACTAGAAATTTATATTATTATTAACTTCAGGTCTCGTGGGATTAATAAAAATATACGCAAACTAGCTCGGACACCCACATTAATAAAAAAAAATTTATAAAGACATATATGAGATTTTATTAGAGCAGATATTTGGATAAAACATTCAATTGTATAATCATTTGAGTGTTTATTAAATTAAAGATTATAATCGATTGAAACTTAGACTATGAAATCAAATTAGTTTCCATATGCAATTTATAAGGGCTAGATTGATATTTCCTTTCTCTTTCCCTTTCATTTCTCCTACATAACCAACCCTATGAACTTATTTTTTTTTATAAAAAAAAAAACAAGTGAACACTTTACTTGAGCTATCTATATCTATCTACTTGATAGCAGTCATTCCTTCTCCCCCCCTCTCCCTCTCCAAAAACCATGTCCTTCACCGCATCCAGCAACCTCCTTCCCAACACACCCATCCTCTCCTCCCGCAGAAAGCAAAGCGCCAGCCTCAATCCACGCGCTTCCTCCATCAAATGCGATCTCTTTTCCCCTACTTCTTCCCCTTCACCACTAAACCCTAAACCCCACTCCAACTCCAACTCCAACTCCAACTCCAACTCCAATTCCAAACAACCAAAAATCAAGAATTCCCTCCTTAAAGCCCTCACCTTCTCCGGCACCGCCGCTGCCGCCAGTATCTTTTTCCGCCTAACCCCCGTCATCGACAGCGGCGGTGGAGGCAATTGTGGAGGCGGAGGAGGAGGAGGAGGAGGTGGTGGCGGGGACGGAGGAGCAGGAGGAGAGTTCTGGAAGAAGCTGTTTTTTGTAGCGCCGGCGAATGCCGATGAGTCACAATCGGAAGATTGGGACTCACACGGATTGCCAGCCAACATTGTTGTTCAATTAAACAAGCTTAGCGGTTTCAAAAAATACAAACTATCGGAAATTCTGTTCTTCGACCGGCGAAGATGGACTACTGTAGGCACGGAAGACTCGTTTTTCGAGATGGTTTCGCTCCGTCCGGGCGGAGTTTACACGAAAGCTCAGTTACAAAAGGAACTTGAAAGTCTAGCTACTTGCGGAATGTTCGAGAAAGTGGATATGGAAGGAAAGACAAATCCTGATGGAACTATAGGGATCACAATTTCCTTCACTGAAAGCACATGGCAATCAGCTGATAAGTTTAGGTGCATTAATGTTGGATTAATGCAGCAATCGAAACCGATCGAAATGGATTCAGATATGACTGATAAGGAGAAGTTGGAGTATTATAGGAGTCAGGAGAAGGATTATAGGAGGAGGATTGAGAGGGCAAGGCCGTGTTTGTTGCCTACGCAGGTACATCGGGAGGTTTTGCAGATGTTGAGGGAGCAGGGGAAGGTTAGTGCACGGTTGTTGCAGAAGATTAGGGATAGAGTGCAGAAATGGTATCATGACGAGGGGTATGCTTGTGCTCAAGTTGTGAATTTTGGGAATTTGAATACTAAGGAGGTGGTTTGTGAGGTTGTGGAAGGGGATGTTACTCAATTGGTTATTCAGTATCTGGATAAGTTGGGGAACGTTGTTGAAGGGCACACACAACTTCCTGTTGTCAAGAGAGAGTTGCCCAAACAGGTGAATGGAAATCGGCTTTGAATTTGTTTTTTGTGTTGCCTCTGTATGATAGCTAGGTGCCGATTGATTGTCTATGAATGTGGATGCTTCATTGAGTTTAGGGCACAATCTAAGCTGTAGTTCTAGATTAGTTATTGTTTTTCTTTGTTCAGCAGTAACTGTAGATACCTGAGTACAGAGCATTGGTATATGATTACATCAAATCAGGTCTCTGAATAGTAGTAAATTGTGAACAGACAAGATTGCTGCTGCTTCTTGTAGGATTGAAATAATAAGCATGCATCTTTAATGCATAAATCTTCATCAATCTGCTCTCCTCTAAAACTTTTCTCCATATTATGGACAAAAGACATGAAAAGACAGATTCTTAAATTCTATTTCCATTTGATGAATAACTCTTCAACAATCTATTGTGATCCTCACACATAGAAACTCTAGAATCCATGCTCTTTGTGCTTTACTGCATTACCAGTCATGTTACAAATACTTAATGACAGTGTTTGGTGAAATAGATAAAGGATGGTCTATCATGATGCTGCCCCTCCATTGACAATGCCTCCTTTTTTATACTGCTGACTTTTTAATATAATGAACTTTTGCTAATTGCTCATTTTGTAGGTTGATTTATTTTGTGTTTTTTAATTGGTAACAACAGCTTCGACAAGGTCAAGTTTTTAACATTGAAGCTGGGAAACAAGCTCTGAGGAACATCAACTCCCTAGCCTTGTTTTCAAACATTGAAGTCAATCCAAGGCCAGATGAGAAGAATGAGGGAGGAATCATTGTTGAGATCAAGCTTAAAGAATTGGAGCCTAAATCGGCTGAAGTCAGTACAGAGTGGAGCATTGTTCCTGGACGTGGAGGACGTCCCACATTAGTATGTATATCCAGTTATGCAATTTGAACTTGCTCGTAGTTATTAGGGTTGTAAAGCTTAAATGCCAAAATTCCTATTTAATGCCATATCCCTCCTCTTCAGGCTTCATTCCAGCCTGGTGGAACTGTTTCCTTTGAACATCGGAATATCAAAGGGTTGAATCGGTCCATTCTTGGTTCTATAACCACCAGCAATTTCTTTTCGGCTCAGGTAATTTCTCCTGAATATACATTTCCTTTTTCTCAATAATTTTCAGGAATGGTTTGTTACCAATTTATGTGAGATTTCATTACTGAAATGTCTATGGAGTTTCCTCAGGAGGATCTGTCTTTTAAGCTTGAGTATGTTCATCCATATTTGGATGGTTTATATAGTTCACGAAACCAAACTCTCCGTGCAAGCTGCTTCAACATCCGGAAACTGAGTCCAGTCTTTACTGGTGGGCCAGGAGTGGATGAAGTCCCTCCGATATGGGTTGACCGGACTGGCATGAAAGCTAACATTACAGAGGTGAATGTTCTCCCATGTCCAAATCTAGGTGGTCGAAAACATCTTTAAATTCATTAAAATGATTTCCTAATGAGTGGATATATGTTACGTGTGGAACAGAATTTTACCCGTCAGAGCAAATTCACCTATGGGATTGTGATGGAAGAGATAACAACAAGCGATGAAAGTAGCCATATCTCTTCAAATGGTCAAAGAGTATTGCCAAGTGGAGGAATTAGTGCAGATGGACCTCCAACAACTCTCAGTGGCACTGGCGTTGACCGGATGGCATTCTTACAGGCCAACATCACGCGTGACAACACCAAGTTTGTAAATGGAGCTGTAGTTGGTGATAGGAACGTATTCCAGGTCAGAAAATCTTTTGTTAATTTATGGGTTGTTTGGGGAAACACAGCGTTACTATTGTGAATGGTGGAGCCAGTTTTTAAATTTCATAGTTAGGTCTCTTTTTTTCTAACCAGAGATTAGCTGATCCGATGATCTGATTAGTTGAAGGACGATTCCATTTTCTTTCTAGGATTGGTTGAGAACAAACCAGACCTGGTTGTTTGAGTTGCCATAGACCCTTATTTCTTGTTTTTAAGAGCCTCCTTGCTTGGTTTGTGAGTTTGGTGGATATTGTATGGTTTGATTTAATCATTGGGGCTCATGCAAATTTGGGGCTGACAATGAGCACTAGGTTTTTCCTCCTGTACAAGAACAATCGGCTACTCTCATTCTTGTGATTTTCATATGTAAACTCTTCACTGCCTGGGTAACCTACGTATTTTATGTATGAATTGCAGGTGGACCAAGGCCTTGGCATCGGCAGCAAGTTTCCATTCTTCAACCGTCACCAGCTGACATTGACCCGATTTATCCAGTTGAAGGAGGTGGAGGAAGGTGCTGGGAAACCACCACCACCTGTACTAGTACTAAATGGCCATTATGGTGGTTGTGTTGGAGACCTTCCAAGTTATGATGCTTTTACTCTTGGGGGACCTTATTCTGTGAGGGGTTACAATATGGGTGAGCTGGGAGCAGCCAGAAACATTCTTGAGGTAAGTTTTACTGGAGACAACATTTTACCTAGGATCAAGATGAACTGTGTTCTATCTGGTTCTTACTTGATGTTTCTTCTGAAAATGGAACCCTTGCAAGAACTAATTGTTTGCAGATGGTAAAATATGATTGTTCCCGCAATCCATAGATTTGGACTTGCTGTCAGCTATCTGATCCCTCTTTTCAATGTTGCTTCCAGCTCGGAGCGGAGATACGCATACCTGTGAGAAATACGCATGTTTATGCATTTGCAGAGCATGGCAACGATCTAGGAACTTCTAAGGATGTGAAGGGGAACCCAACAGAGGTCTACAGGCGAATGGGTCATGGTTCATCTTATGGAGTTGGTGTCAAGCTGGGTTTAGTTCGAGCTGAGTATGCTGTTGATCATAACACTGGCAATGGTTCAGTGTTCTTCCGGTTTGGAGAGAGATACTGAAAAGCTTGATTATCAATTTAGGCTGGATTAGCACATTTCGGCCATCAGATTTTTGGAATAACTGCCAGAGTTTTTGATCATCTGAAATCTCGTGTGATACTTAGAAGAAGTAGATACATGATTCAATTTGAGTGGATCTTATCTAGTCAGTTTTTTGGGAAATCATATGCTCTATGTCTGGCTTTGCAGGAGCTGAGAGATGTTGAGAAAACTGTGATGCCCCAATTATGTGGTTTGTGGACTCAAAAGACATTTGACTTTTCTAAGCATGTTACTGTTTTGTTTAGAGTGAAATAAAAATTATTTTTTAAAGTGTTTGTGTTTGGAAATGTATAAAATAATATATTTTTTTAAAAAAATATTTTTAATATCTACATATTAAAATAATCTAAAAGTATATATAAAAAAATTAATTTAAAACTAAAAAGAATTTAAATCTTTTTAAAAGTATGGTTATATTGTAATATCAAATAAAATATTAGTTATTGATGTGCAAAATTCAAAAGTGATTTTGTGGTCAAGTGATTCTCTTTTGTTCGATTTGTTGTCTTTTTTCCTGCCTTGAGCTCAGAGCATTTTCTTCATATTGCTTGCGCGATCGGCCGAGTTTTCTTCTTGTGTTTTATTTTTTCCATGTCGAGATAAATGTTCTGGTGCGGGAGCCCTGCGTCTTTATATATGTACTGACCATTTTGACATGTGCGTTTGCACGGGCATGAATCGATTTTCTTAAACATAATTTATCATATACAAAATCGTGATTAATTTTAGAAATAATTATAAAAACTCTCCTATAGTTTGATTTGAATTACATTTTCTTTCTACACTTTCTTAATTTATACATTCCATCCTGTAGTTTATATGTTTATAATAGTTTATATCCTTAATAGTACATTTTATTTGATTTGTTTTATCCAGAAAATAAAATGTAATTTATTAAAGCACAGAAAGAGTGAAATTAAATTAAACTATAGAAAGTTTTTATAATTATCTCTTAATTTTATCATTGAACATGTCTTTTTTTTTAGATTTCAAAATATCACAAGGCAAATGTGACACAGTTTAAAAGATATTCTTCATAAAGTGAGAAAACTATTTTGTTAAATGCCAAACCAATTAATAATAATAGTTTTCATCTTTCTTATCTTTTGCTAAACAAAAGAAAACCTTTTATTATAATAAAAATCATATTTTTCATTATTTTATAAAATAATAAAATATCTTAAGTATGGTAATAAATAATTTTTTAATTGATTTTTGGGAATATATTATTTTAAAAAAAAAAAAAAACACTTGCATTAACTCGTGTGTACCAAGTCTTGGTGTTTGCAAGTCTTTATTGATAAATTATCCCAAAAACAAAAAAGCATGGATCGTGCAGCGAATTCATGGATTAAAATATTTGTTCCCTAGCTGTTCTTAATTCTGACTGTTATTCAGTTTGCACTTTCTTGCGCATTCAATTTTATGTAAAGGATGAGAGATTCAGTCTCTGTGCAGACGCGGTTTAAACTGCGTTATGTTAAAATTATTATTTTTTTGGTTAATTTTTTTATATTATTTTTTTGATATGTACATCTCAAAAATAATTTTTTTTAAAATAAAATAAAATATTATTTTAATACATTCTAAGCGAAAAATACTTTAAACTGTGACCACCATCACAATCCTATGTTATTTGCAAATATTTTATTTCATTGAAAATAAAATAAAATATTAAGTTTAATTATTTATCTTTTCTTTGCAAATCTTTATTACATTGAAAATAGACTCCAAAAAATTTCAATATGTTATTTTTATATTTTTAATACATCCTCGACATGGTTATGAAAACATTATTAATTTTTTTTATTAAAATTTTATTTTATGATTCTCATAAGTTTTTGGTCCAACGAATAAATATTTTGATAAACAAATTTAAAAAAAAACAAATAAATTTTAAATAACACGTTCCCTTATTTTTTAAAAAAAAAATTATATAGTGCATGCTTTTTAATTAGTAGTTATTTTTTAAAAAATTGATGATTTTTTGAAGATATTATTTTATTTTATAACTAAGTTTTATTTTCATGATGTATTTATAAAAATAAAATTAATTTTTTATTAGTTCAAGAAAAAACCTCCAAGATAAAATGAATAAAAACATTATAAAAACTTGATATTTGAAAAACAATATCCATAATATAAGCATATTTCTTTATCATGTTCAAAATTAATTTGAATTCATACCCCGGCATAACATATGTTATGCGGGAAATCAAACTAGTTACATTCTATTATACCTCTATAAATTTCTAATCTATGTATTAGTTCCATTCTATTATATCTCTATAAAAATTTTATTAAGCATATAAATACTATAAATACTATGTATAGAACGGTCAAAGGGTCAAACAATAGAATTACGAGGGCTTGAAACACTCTGAAAAATACAACGGTCAAATCAGCAATTTTAGTTGGTCATAACTTCTTTTTTTTTTGTGATAATAGCATTTTTTTTTTACAATCTTTCATAATTATTTTTAAAATTTTATTTAATTGGTATATTTTATTTTATTATTTAATTAAATAACATTCAATATTTTATTTTATGAGATTTTATAACATGGCGCTTTTTTCAGCCCTCACAGTAATTTTGTTCGTAATAAAAAATACTTTGGTATAATGCGGGCAATGATATTATTCTCTCAATAATGCTAAAACCGATAGTAAATAAATAAAACAGATACCGGTTCATGTCCACAATATATGGGCCTGGTTCTGGGCCCATTAGTCTGTATAATAAGGAATAACCTCTCAAAACAACATGGCATCAGGCTAGTTTCTTTCGAGGTGGATCCAGAAGGAGGTAGCGCCCACGAGACTTATATATATATATTAATACTATTCAGATTCGGTGCTCCCTATAAAAAGCAACTCTATGAACTCTGGAGAATTGAATTGATTTGAATCTGCAGAAAAATCGACAATTGAAAAGAAGAAGAGAGAGATGGCTCTTAACCCACAATTGTATCCAAACGGGATGGCCGTTCCTTTCGAGAACGAGTTGTTTGTATTGGCCAGAGACGGCGTCGAATTCGAGGTCGACAAAATCCCCGGGTTTGTTTTTTCTTTTTCTTTTTTTACTCACAAATGTTCTCCAATTTTATTTTATTTTATTTTTTATTTCTTTTGAAATCTTAATGAAGTCTATTTTCTTAAAGGGAATTACGAATGGTCTTTGTTGGTTTTAATGGGCTATCCAACCCTTTGCTGCTGCTGCAGATGCGGAAAAGTTAAAGCTAAGGGAACAATCTACTTGTCTAATATACGGATGGTCTTTGTTGCATCTCAGCCTGTTGGAAATTTCTATGCTTTTGACATGCCTCTTGTAAGTAACCGATGAATATTTATATTGGTACTCAATCGTCTATGTAATTCTTCTGACTCCCTCTTCCTTGAACCTTTTCATTTGGTTGGTTGAGTCTTCTTTCCCTTTCTTGTATTACTTTAGATATAGCTCATGCATTGGATTTCATGTTGACAAGATATTAGCTGTTTAGTGTTTTCGTCAGAGGTGATTGGGTTTCGATTAGCTTTTTCAAATCTTGCATTTTGTAATAATCAAATTTAGGCAATGCTATTACCTAACATCTGATACTTCTAAAGCTCTTGGCAAAGAAGATGAAGCTGTTTGTTTTTAGCAGCTAAGCAGTGTGGTATCCATACCGATGGTATATTTCTCATTACATACCCTCTAAACTTGTTCAATTGGTAATTTCTTCTCGCTGAATGCGTTTCCCTTCTTGAGAAGTGGAAGCAGACATCATAACAAAAACCAAAAACTGGAGTGATTCGAACAACCCTTCAGTCATTTTTATATTCAAAGTTTTTAGGCCATGGTTGATTCCAAGCATGTAGATTCTACGTTATTATTTTGAGGTCCGTTGGATATCTACTCTTTGGGCTTTCATGTGACCCTTATTCTGAAATTACTCTGTCATGCAGCTCTTTATCCATGAAGAAAAATTCAACCAACCTATATTTCACTGCAACAATATTTCAGGTTTCGTGGAACCTGTAAGTATAACAGTGAAAAGGCTTTCTTCTACGATCACCACTTATTTCTGTGTAAGCTAATTGTCTTGATATGAAACTTCAGGTAGTTCCAGAGACTGAGAATAGGGCTCTCTACTCCACTCACTCGTTCAAAATTTTGTTCAAGGAAGGGGGCTGTGGAACCTTTGTTCCACTTTTTCTCAACTTGATCTCGGCGGTGAGACAATACAATCAACAAGTGAACTCTGCACCAAGACCTTCGATAGATCCTCTGCAAGCAGCGCAAACTCCAGTTGATGAAATGATGAGACATGCGTAAGTGACATAATACGTTATATAATTTTTGTTTGTAAGATTAAGATCTCTTGTTGATTAAAACTTGTGATATGTTTTGCAGATATGTTGATCCTAATGATCCAACAAGAATCTTTTTGCAACAGCCTACTCCACAGTCTGAGCTGAGGCGTCGCACCTACCAGCCATCCTCAGCTGAACGTACAATGTGATTTGCTATTTTCCAATTTCCAAGCGAAAGACTGTGTGTATAATCAATCCAAACTAAATACAACTACTGTGCTGTGTCAATGTGCATTACCTATCCATTTATAAAGTGCTAAATTACTCTACATCCTTTTATTTGTCTTTGGTAATTATATGTGTAATCCCCACCCTACGGTACTCGCATTTAATGTTTTTGAGGATAGACCGGCGAAGAATATCGAGATTTGAGATATTCAGTGTCGGTCATCTTGCCAGCTGAAGCTGAAAACATTGAATTTGATGGTGGGCGCACGTTTCTAGGTCTGCCACATTCTTGTAAGTTGAACTTGAAAATGTTGATGGTGGAGATCGGCAACACAGAAATATTCCCGCCATTTATCTTTTAAAGTGCAACTTCTGCTGGTCTTGAGGGAAAAGTGTGTTTCAGGCTTTGCTCTTTGTTTTTATTTTGGTTGTTGAACACGAGGAAGTTTAGCGCAAGCTTCTATCTTGAGTGAGGTTTAATGGTCTTTGCAGATTTCTGCTTTAATGGTGGCATTAACAGAACCAGTTTTGATGCATAAAAATTAGTTGAATGTTGAAAGCTGATTTGGCTTGGATGTCCTATAAATGCATGATTTCTGCATAGTTGGTTGAGCTTATTTTGTCATTGCTGTGATTCTTCAAACCATAAAAAGTTTAAAGATTTCTTTGATTATAATTTGTTCCCTGGTGGCTTCTAATCATATGCTAGCCTCAAAAAGAATTTTTAACGGAATCTAATTAACCAAATATGTTTAAATCAAGAGCAAAGTACAGAATAGCAAGCCCTTAGGTTTGGACTGCCTGCGCTCTTGCTAGGCCAGCCATCCAAAATGCAGAGGCTTGGCGAATTACGTCAGGGCTCTGTTGTCCAGTTATTTTTGTTCTCATAAATCGGTTGGCTTCTTCCATCCCATAGTTGTCCAAGCAGATACACATCAACCCTTCATTGTACTCTGTTCGAGCTGGAGTGAAAGGTTAGTCCATAAATGTTAGGTTACAGTGCAGCTGGGAAAGATGTGAACGCTTTCCTCATTGGGTTCATTGTAGCAATAGCATAGCATGATCAATCTTTAATCTGTACTTTCAGCGGTAGTTCATCCTTGGTGGGGAGCATATCATAAGACATCTTACGCTTGAAATTCTTCACCTTTGGAGGTATGATCAATTGTGGAGGCTTTCCCCACCGATAAAAACTGGGCTCGACACCAATGTGCTTTGTTTATCAAATCCAGAACGGCAGCTGGTTCTCCCTCTCTACCGGGGGTCAAGGACAGATTACAGATGACGGCAACAGTTGAGATCTTAGAAGCTAAAGAGCTAATCTTTCACCACATCTAAAGGCCGGATTTGTTTGGCAAGAAAATGCTTCGATTTCCCTACCTGACTTGAACTCTCATGGTATAGAAAGATCTGAATCTCAGAGTAGGATATTGTCATTAGTATGATAAGCTGCAGAAATTAATATGATAAACTTTCTTGGGTACGTCTCTCTTGTTCTAGACAACAATTTTGTTTTCAAGAACGCAATATCTCGTTGATTGATGACAACAGAGAACTTGCTCCAATCCAAGACATCAGCAAATGGAAGATCGCGATTATTTGAAATTACAACAGGAATGCATCCATAGTGTATGGCATCACTAACCCTTGAAGTGTTCACTTCATAGCCCTCTAACATGGAGGCAATATTTTCTCCCCTTAAAGCCTTCTTCGTAAGGGAATGTTGAACTTCCATTAAATATGTCAAATTGAGTATAATTTCCCCACAGATTTATCAGCTGCTGCCGGACTTGAGAATTTCGGACGCGTCCAGCAAAGTAGACGAGTCTATAGCTGCAACAGTCGGTGTTTACATCAAGATACAGCAACTCTAAAAAGAAAAGGAAACAAAAATACATCGAAGTTTGCAAGAAGACGGAAAATAATACTCTTAAAATAAACATCTCTAGATGTAATTATTTTGGTTATGGACATGTTAGTGTCAATATGAGCTTCTAGTTCTCATTCAAAATTTATGAAAGGCATACTTCCCACACCTCACTCACTTGTTGTCATGTAATGTAAACCAATCTTAGTTACTAAGGTTTGAATCTTGATTTTATTATTGAAGCAAGCTATTCTATCAAACTAAAATATCATGCAATATCCATTTATTTGGTTGCAAATTACAATAATCAAAATTTTTAAATAAATACATAATTGATTTATTAATTTTAATTAATCACAAAATAGTTTTTCGTTTTAATATAGATGGCTTTTCGTTCATTAAAATTAAAAAAAATAAACTTAATTTCAATACTAAAAAACTAATCCGGAGATATCATGGGATTATAAAATAAAATAAAAACTAAAAAAAAGGTGAAATATAATCCTTTCAAATGAATTATTTTTAACCATAGTTATTAAACTTGGTCCAGAAGTTGACCCAAACAAAGGGTTGGATCCTGGATCAATCCAGAAATTTTTTTAAAAAAATATTTGAGGTTTTAATATCTTACATAGAAAAATTAAGAAATAATTCATGTGGATGTAGACTATATATGTTATAAATAAAAAAGTTTAAAATATTATTTCAAAAGGTTTTTTATTCGAAAAATTATTGTCTTTTCTTTTTAAATTGAAGTATTTAAACAAAAAATGTTTCTTATTCTACATTGAAAAAACACAATTTTCTTCTCGTGAATATAGTATATATATACTAATGGACTTCCAATCTCACATTAAAAAAATAAAAAAATTTTATAATGAACTTTAATATGAGCTAATAACTAACAAGGAAAGAATGGTAGGTTTGCACATATAAGATTAGGCCAAACAAGAGGAAAACCTTCTATTCCACTCCTTAGACAACATCCACATCTTGTAAAACAAAAAAAGCACGTAGCAATCTCTCAAGAGAATTTGTTCCACCTCTTAACAAATAGATATAACAATCGGGTCTTTGTCGAGTTGTAGTGAGTTACGCGGATCCTAGATTTACTTGATAGGTTGCTCGGGTCTCAACGAGCCAATTGCAACCCTAATTTTCTTCTTTTTCTGGCCTGGCCAAAGCTCTAAATTGTCCAGATCTCAGGTTAATTTATCAGGTCGGGTCAAACCGGGTCTGATAACTATGTTTTTAACCAAATGATTTATCTGAATTTAAAAATATTCTATTTACTTAATGCCATGTTATGTCTCGGGAACTTTTCCTAAAAAAAAAAATGAAAATTTAGTTTCACAATGCAATTTTCCCTTGTGACAACTGGCAGAAACTTATAGGATATAGAATAGAGCCAAGAGAAGGAGTGTTGGGTTTTCCAATTGAGATAGTGCGAGGGATGAAAATGAATAGAGTGATGGAGAATTTAATAATAAAAAAATTTATAGTTATTTTTATTTAAAAATATATTATATAAATTTTATTAAATTAATTTTTAATATTAATATATTAAAACAATTAAAAATATAAAAAATATTTTAATATTAAAAAAATTCAAAATATTTTAAACGCCACCGCAGAAACAAGAACATCCCAAGCAAATGATCAAAGTTCAGGTAGACAGAGAAATTATTCAAGACATTTGAGATTATTGATAGATCCTTGAAATTGAAGTTTTCAACCTGTTATTATCAGAAGAAGGAAATCCCACCTCCGGCCTGCGTGCTCCGAAACAGACGATAACATATACGTAGTTGAAAACAAGGAAGGAAGTAGTTAGTTGTCTAATTCTTACAATCGGACTTAAGTTTAGTTTAGTTTAGCAGAAACAAACAGTAGTACCGTACAATAACCATTAGGAAGGGAGCTTAGCCTCTCTTTGAATTTGAATTTTGGATCAAATGGAGAGTTGCTGCATATGGAGTGCTCATCAACATCTGATTCAGTCCCACCATCGCTTCATCGGTTTTTCCAATCATAAAAATCAACTTGTTCATTTACTGGCGGCAAATGGTCCCCGTAAATGTAATACCAGAAGCAGCAGAATCTTCTGTACTTATGAAGACCCCGTCAAGAAACCACCACAACCATCACCATCTTCTTCTTCGTCGTCGTCTTCGGCAATCCAACTTTACAATCAGATTGAAAGGTTCAACCCCCAACATCTTTTTCAATGATTTTCTTGATAACCCACGAAAGAAAAAAAGTCAACTTTGTTATTTTTTTTTCAATTGGTTTTTGTAGATTACTTACGGAGACCTCAAGACAATCACAAGATTATTGGGGTGGTTCTAAAGACTGGTCTGAAGTTGAGGTGTTGTTTCTTTCACTTTCACTTTTGATCAAGTTTATGCCATGCTTGTTTTCTTGCTTTCCTTATCCTTAGTGTATCGATTTTGATGCAAAAAAGACCGAAGATAAACCATCTGTTGAGAAAGATTGGTTAATTGAAAATTGAGTTGTGAATTATTCATGGATCCTTTTTTTTTTTTTTTTTATCTAAGTGAGTCTGGATTGAAAGAAGATAATTTGAGTACTTTAGACTCATTGGCTAACCTAGAAAGCCTTTTCATTTCTTGGACGATGCAGTCTATAAAAGTAGATGATAGTTATTCTGGAAATGCTCTTACCTTTTTTTTTTTTTTTTAATCTATCTCCTGTAAACCGTACTGCCACCTCCCACTTAATTTTATGAAATGAAAAGTGTGAGGAACTTCTTACTCCTAAATGTGGCCGTGATCAACTATAAAAAACCACCAGACTATCTTTGGTACTTCCATCCACCAATCAACAATTAGGGAGTCGAGCGGGCCCTTTTTGGGGGACAGAGGACTTGAACCCTCAGGATTTATTAAGTCAACGGATTTTACTTTTACTATTTTTAAACGCAATGAATCAGGGTGGAAGAGAAGGGTTTCCTAAGTATAGAGAAAATTTGGACTTTGGCCTTTGTGAGATTAATTGGGTTCCACCAAAAGAGTCTGAAATTTTCTCTCATGCCATCAATTGTCAATTGTGACAGAAATCTTAAAAATACTGGAAAACTAAGGTTCTGGAGGGGATTCGAGTCTAAAATTTCTTCTTGTAAAAACTCCATGTGAAGATGTTGAGATTTAGAAGCTCCAGTTACAATGTTACTTGGAACACCTTTAATCTTAAGGGATTGGTCCCCTAGTTTCTGAACTCATGATGATGTCTTGAAGCACACATCCTGACTTGGACTCTCCCTTCTAGCACCCTGCAAGTACCTGGGTGATGTCCTCCAACTATTTATCCTTGTTACTTCCTACAGCATGTAAAGACAGGAGCCTGCATAATCCAAAACTTGTCAAATTCACGAATTTATTAAATTACTTTGATAGTTCATTCCATTTTTTTTATTAGATAGTTCTGATATCATCTCAGGGATCATGGGTTCTTAAACCAAAAAGCTCAAGGCCCAAGTCAGTTGTTCATTTCATTGGTGGTATATTCGTTGGAGCAGCACCCCAGCTTACTTACCGTTTATTTCTTGAACGCTTGGCAGAAAAGTGAGTGGCTACATTTTGATACTGGTAGTATTGACCTTCAATTCCATAGTCAACAAATATGCTATTTTACTTGGCAGTCGAACTTGACAGACTTCGTGATGACTGAGGAAAATTAATGGTCATTTTTTTTCTTTTGGTGATATAGGGGTGTTTTGGTGATTGCCACACCATATGCTAGTGGATTCGACTATTTCTTCATTGCTGATGAAGTGCAGTTCAAATTTGATAGGTGTCTTCGGTTTCTTCAAGAAACCGTAAGTTGTTTATTTATTTACAATCTGGAAAATAATATTTCCTTTCGGTCTGTTGTTTCATGGAGGGGATAGAAATGTTTAGGCTAAAAGCTCTTAATTTTACAGGTACAAGATGTTCCTACTTTTGGCATAGGCCACTCTTTGGGAAGTGTCATTCACCTTTTGATTGGTATGGAATTTCTCCACATAGTTTATATTTGAGAGGGTGCAAGAAAATGATTTGATTTACAGCTGCTTATTATGTTGATTTGATTTCCTGTTTATCAGGATCACGATATGCTGTGCAAAGAAGCGGAAATATACTGATGGCATTCAATAACAAGGTACTTCACCAATTGAATGTCACATGAGGTGGGAAGAGAAATGGGATGAGCTTGAATTATTATGAACATAACTCTAATAAAGGTTCCACCCTAGAAATATGACCGCCCTACTCAAATGAGGTCATTTTGAAAGCACCCAAGGAACTGAATTAATCCTGTTTCAGCGTTTCACTTTACTGCTGCCTCAATCTTGAATTCCTTGACGTCTCTGTATATGTTCTCTTTGGCAGCATAGTGATAGGACCGAACATGTTTATTTTTGCTAGCATGCATGTTGAACAAAATTTCTGTCATTCTAAATTGTCTGCTGTTAGAAAGCCTTTTCTGAATGGTTTCGAGATTAACAAAAATTTCTTTCTTGATATCACAGGAAGCAAGTTCAGCTATCCCTTTGTTCTCACCTGTTCTTGTCCCAGTGGCCCAAAGCTTTGGACCATTTCTATCACAAATCGCATCATCACCGACCGTTCGACTTGGGGTGAGATTATATGTCAGCCGCTTTCAGAGCAATGTATTTGAATAATGCCTTTTCGAAAGCTTGCGTTTTCCATTTGCATTTTATGAACTTTTGAAGAATGCATTTAAACATCAGGATATTCATGAAACACTAGGTTAACTTTGTATTGAAATCCTGTGTTGTGTCTTTATATAACACTCTGAATCGGTCCTGTCCTCAGTATGGATTTGGCAGAGTTTTGCTTGATGTAAGGATAACAATGAGAGTTTATTGATTTGTTAGCTTTTATGATATTAATATGTCTATTCCATTAGGAGTACCAGAATGGTTCCCGGTGAATTTACATTTATGTACTATTTTACCACATGCTTCAAACTGGTTTCTTGCATTTTCTATCGCATTATGAATATGCACTTGGATTGGTATCTGAGAGGTGGATTGGTATCTGAGTGTACCTCTGCTGATGTTGTAGATGTATCGTGATCTGTTAATTTCATCTAGATTTTTGGTTTATTTATATTTTTATCCTCTTACTTCAGTTGCTAAGCATTGTTAATTCCCTTGATGAATGATTCTATCTTTTAAACCCTTCTTCACATAAAATTCCCGCAGGCAGAGATGACAATGAAGCAACTAGAGAACTTTAGCCCTCCCATTATGAAGCAAGTTTTTCCTTTGGTTGAGCAACTTCCTCCCTTATACATGGACTTGGTTAATGGAAGAGAAGATTTCAGTCCCAAACCCGAAGAAACTCGTCGCCTTGTATGTCAACCTTCAACTATCAAATGTGATAAACTTCAATTATATTGTCACAATGCATATTGTAATTATTAACCTTTTGTTGGCTGTCTATGGTAAGTAGAAGATTTATAATTTCTGCCATTTTACTGGATGGTACAGTCATGTTTTGGTGGTCTGATTTAGCATGGTGTATTTTACTTGCCATGCCTAGGGTTAGGTGTTTGGGTAATAGATTATCCTATTATAGGGTGGCTTTTCATCAACCTTCTTGTGATATTTTTGGTGCTGTACTTGCAAGGTGTGTTTGCATATTACACAATCCATGATAATAGAAACCTATCATAATCTCCTGAAATTACTGCCACCGACAGCAACTTCCTTCTGTGATTTTCAATTATTGACAACCTTTTCTCCTTTCAGATAAAATCATATTACGGCATTTCTAGAAATCTTCTGATAAAGTTCAAGGACGATGCAATCGATGAAACTTCAATGCTAGCTCAGGTGCTTAGTTCAGAAGCAGCCATTAGTTCAATGCTAGACATGTCAATTCGCATGTTGCCAGGAGATCATGGGCTTCCATTGCAGCAGGTAACTTTTGGAACTAGATATTAAGACACATAGTGTTCCTGCTTTTATATCCAACGAATGCAATTTTGTGAAGGCTAGCAGTTTATGTGATGTCTCTTTCAATCAGGTGTTCCCAGATGTCCCTCCTGCAATGGCAGATGCAGTAAACCGAGGAAGTGAGCTTTTTGCAAATCTTACCATGGGAACCCCGTGGGAGACAGTTGCCAAAGAAGTAGGCAACACACTAGGCGCAGACTCGAGCATCCTCCGTGCACGAGCATCAAAGGATGTAGACCAACTTGTGGATGTGATAATATCCTGGATGGCTTCAAATTCAGGGCCGAAATTCTAGAGGCAATGATACTTGTACCAAGTAAATCAAAGAGAGTCAACAATAGGGAAGATACTAGAAGAATCTACAGAGACGGGGCCTTCTTATGGTATTATATTGTACATTCGATATGTCTTGATGCATGACAAATCATACAAGTAAATAATTAGGAGTTAGTAGGTTTTTTTTTATATTTTTTAATATGTATGTTTAGGTTGTGTGAGAAACATGCAAGTGTCTACAAAGCCATTAGAAAAGAAAGTTGTGTATTTTAGGTCACATGACAATGTGTACTAATGTTTACAGAGGAAAATTTGATTTCCAAAAGGGCCAGAAGGAATTTAAAAGGTTGTTCTTTTCCTTTCTGTCCCTTTCTTCTTCAGTAGCATTTGACATGGATTTGTTATGCTGCACCGGGATCGTATGAAGGAGCACTATGCTTCAGGAATTAATAGTTGGTTGGCTCGAAGATTTGTTGGGAGCTCCTTAAACTAAATATGCTCATCCTATTTTCATAGAATTCTTGAACAGTGAGACCCCTGCCTCTAGTTTGCTGGTTTTACGAAGGAAGATATCGGGTTGATCAGGTGTGTTGACAAATTTGAGCTCAGTATCTCCTTTTTTAGCGCAACGCATGAAATGATGTTTTGTCTCCCTGAATTAAATGTTGAACAGAATTCTTGGATTGGATTGATAGCGCTTGTATCATCTTATTTTCTAGGAATATGCTCAAAGAATTGTCCGAAGTCATTGAATGTAGAAGGGTGTGGGAAAAAAAAGCACGGAAGCTCCATGCTGCCAGACTAACCATTTTGGTTTTCCATCTATGCATCAGTGAAAATTCAATTCAGGATCGTATTCTGCCAAATGTTATAAATTTGCTTGTTAAATATAGCATAGTTAATGTTCTTGTAGCATTGAGAATTCAGCTCTGAACTGCTGTTCACGCTACAAGAATCTTCAATTCTATCAGCACTCCAGTGCCATATTTGTAGCAGTAAAAAGCTAAGTATTACAAGAACCAGACACGTCTGTTCTTTTAAATTTTCCTGATTAATGGAGGGCAATCCCTTGGTACGAAATGCCAATAAGAATTACTATCGCCTTTGGAAATTTAAAAACTTGATGGGCATAACAAATGCGAAAGCAAAGAGTGTGGCGAATGCAACAACTGCAGCTGCAACTACTCCGAGAAGTTCATGTCTCTAAGCAGAGTAATTTCAAACAAGTTCTTCCACAGTCTCGCCCGTCTCAAGTGCTTCCTTTACGTCTCCAAACTGTGAAGCAACTAATCCATGCAAGGTCCACGCCAGTGGATTTACCCTAGCATACCATCTCCACCATGCAGGAATCCACTGTTATAGATTGAAGTACATATGTCCTTGATACTAGAATGCAGTATATATGGAGAATTGTTAGTAGGAATACTTGCATGTATTACAATTACATTACCAAAAAAAAAAACCCTAATTCAGGAGGCATCTTTACTGTAGATGTAGAGAGAAATCCACTATGGGTCTCGATCGAGTCTGGGAGAGTTGGGCTGGCGAGTTCTGCGTTGTGGCTAGGAGAGCTATGGGGCTGCCTATTTGTATATTTAATGTGCCGCTGCAAATACAAAGTGATGAGAGATACTGACCTCTCTTCATAATAATGTTCATCTATCTATCTAAACATATATTTGATGAAGTAAATTATATTTATTAAAGAAAAATCCACTCATATATGAAATTAACTTTAAATGTATTAGAGGAATTGATGGTGATTATATATGCACATGCACATGCACATGCACATGCACATGCACATGCACATGCACATGCACATGCACTCCTTAAGATGATCAAGCATGTTTTGATATGTAATTTATATCTGTAATTGTTGGATGGGAGGGATCCCTCATCCCATCATGATTCACGTACTTTAGATAAAGTTATTGCCTATCGTGTGCCCTATAATTAGGTTACAACACCTTACAGCATTTCTTCGTAAATTCTAATCTCTTTTCTTTTTTTGTATTTTACTTATTGTTTATATATGGCATACGTGATGACAAGCATATATACATGTATATAAAAGGGTTTTTTTTCACCTTTCATTCGTTTCTCTTTTTACCTTTTTTTTATGATATTTGTTTTTTTTTTTAAAATATACTCATTAAACAGTCCATTCAATTTCATAAAGAATGTGTTCAATTTAAGTAATGTGCTTGGTGATAATTTTAATTCAAATAACACATCGGTAGATTATCAAACAGCTGAAGTGATTTTAATCACAGCACAACACAGCAAACACAACAAGGACCGAACATGCTCTTAAAGAAAGATCATACATGACTGAAAAAGTGAAAGCCTACCTCTTTGTTGGTTGCTGCGAGGTAACACTTATGGAACTGTGACGGATTTTTACTCAAAACATTCTAGCTGTTCTTACTCTCCTTTGTAACAAATAGCCATTCAGGATGATACCCTCTTGGAAGATTGCTAATTTGCTATAGAAAATACAAGAATCGCCCACAGCATATTTTACAAATGCAAAGTTTAAAATACGGCTCTCTCTTCTCCAAATTTCCTTTAAGAGGTAAGGTTTCGATCATTTTGTTGAGAAAGATCTTCTAACTCATGAGCCAGCTAAAACATACTCTGTTCCACAGAAGTCCAAGCCAAACCTGAGAATACTGTAAATATACATCAGTTGTACGGGCCGGTATTACGTATAACCTGATATCTCAGAAGAGAACAATCTAGGTCATATATTAAGGTCGACCAACTTGTCTTCTATAGCATCTGCTCCTCATGATACAGATACAATCCAAGCCCAAACCGGGCACATGCTCTGCAGAAAGCTATTTCCTCTGCTGCAGCAACTGGATCTTCAATGGCAACATCACTGGATGATACCGTCCCGGATGATTCACGATGAGCCTGTGTCAGTGCATAATAGCGGTGGGTTAAGGACATAACCATAACAAAGCACGTAGCAGTTTGCATATTAGTCAGTTAAAAAGCAGAACCACAAGAAAGCGTGCACCATCAGTGCCTATATATGTCAGCATGTAATATCAATAAGTTACAGAACAGACCCGCAACAAAGTGCGCACATCTTAGAGCACATGCAGATGAGAACAACTCAGAAATGCAGAATCAACTGCTTTATTTTATTTCTTCAACAAAATGGATCTGTTTCAATTTCTACGTAATGCCACTTCCATGTTAAACTGCAATGATGAACTAACATGTGCAACCAGTTATGAACAATGGCTAGAGCAAACAGTCCCCAAGCAAGGTTACAAACTTGGAACAGATTGACACAAGTAAGAACTAAGTGTATATTGTTCACCCGCTTTATGAGTAAACAAAGGAATTGACAGACAAATCTATCATGAACACATTTCTCCAGTATTTGTATCGAAGGATATTCTAAGAATTACTCGATTTCATGATTTCACATTACCATACATCATTCTGTGTCACTAAGTGCATGTGAACTCTACCCATCAAAGAGACTTCACATAGGATTCTCATGTTGGTACATCAAAGATTCATATCCAAAGATACAGATCATTGGTCAATCAGACTGGTTTAGTAGTCAAGGTCGAGGCCCTTAGAGACACAGGTTTGAATTTCCACAGCCCAGAACATCGGCTTTGGCCAAAATGAAAGGGAAAAAAAGATTCACACGTTGTTCAAAGAATATTAGATAACACTTGGTAGATTCAAGAACAGTGGAGCATGACTGGACATTACCTTAGATTCTTACCATAGACATATAGGGGTTCTTTAACTTGGTGGGGAGTAAGAATATATAGTGCTCTTAATGAGTTCCTGAAAATCTAACTCCAAAGAGAAATCTTGTGTACGCATAATACCAAGGTCCACAAAATGTTTCAAGTAAATATCATGATTACACCACCACCGTATTTCTCATCATATAGAAGGACATAAGTTCATAAGATATAAGTTGAGATTTGCACTACTTCAATGAACATATGGTGTGTATTATGGTTAGATGACCATTGAATTTAATTACCTAAAATATCCTAGAATATAATAAAAACAAAACTGGATAACAAGTTTTTCTATATCCTGAAGGGAAAAGGAGAGAGAAATTCATCAAAAAGTGAAAAATATGTGCAAGTCATTGTCTACTGGTGGTGGGATACTTAAGAGGTCACTTTTGCTATTAAAAATTTCAAGCTTTCTTTAAGTTAAGAATTTTCATCCTAAACATAATAGCTTAAAGATTTTCATGCATTACTTACACACATAGCTCATGGTCTAACACCCTTTCAAAGAGTATTCGACCATTTCAAAGGCTTAAGGCATTTCTTCTTTTACTCTCTTTCTCTTCTTCTTCACAAAACACTCATTCTCCCACCAAAACACTTTGCTTTTGCATCTCCAAAAAAGCCCCCTTGAAGAAGACAAAACTTTACCTCTTTAAATTATTAGGTAATTTCCTCTTCTCAAACTACTCCTTTGTCACAAGGTGAATTCTCACACTTTTCTACCTCACCTGCAAACAACATTCCATCCAATGTTCTTGAAATCCCTTTTGATGATAGCCCTCTTTATCCAAGATCTTTCTTTGTAAATCATAAGTCCTACGAAAGATATTATGCTCAAATGTTCTATAAGAGAAAGGTCGTTCATGGATGTCAAGTTTATCTTGATGGGTTGGGGATGTTTTCAAATGTTAAAGTGTTGATAATCCATACACAATGGAACTCATTTGTGGAAAATAAAAGTAAGAAAGTCTTTACAAAGATAGTGAGACAATTTTATGCTAATCCTGGGACTAATTCAAGAATAAATGAAAAGGTCTTTGAGGCATCAAGCATGGTGAATAAAAGGCATATAACCGTCACCTTGAAAGATGTTGCCTCTACCTAATGCTCCCTCTTCATGGGGAAGATATTTAACGAAGAAGGTCATATGGATATGAATATGACTTTTTCACCAAATAAGCAGTATGAGATACTATTGGGTAACAACAATGAAGAAATGTCTACGGGCTCTCGATCGGCCAATCTTCTGACTGTTTCGGATAGAGTCCTTTTTAAAATAGTCAATAAAGTCATTTTTCCCTATGGTAATCAAAACAATGAACTTGAGTAACTTACAAGCTAGGTTATGGCTAGCTTGAAGACTCAACAGAAAATCAATCTTCCAGTTCTTATACTCTGAAATATCCTGATCATTTCAAAATCTCCAAATTCATCTCTTATCTATGGTCATTTCCTTACAAAGTTTTTTTAGTCAACCAAGTCAATCTTCAAGGACCCTCAGTTGAAACCCTTATATATATCAACCACAGCTTCTTTCTCGAACATTTGTTTAAGTGGGATGATGTACTAACGAATTCATCTACAAAGAAACCACACCTTCATTCCTCTGCCGACTCTCTCATCTCTCAACTAAATGCTGAGTGATCTCACCTCTACAGTCCATAGCCAAAAAAGAATAAATATGGGATCTTGAAGTGGGGTCAAAAACAATTCACAGAACGGAAATAGATCAAGGAAAAAAAATTGCAGATATGTTCACCAAGATTTGTGCAGCTATTAAACTTGCCTTTCCTTATGGCATGTGTAGCTGTCAATTTTTGCAAGATTGGTTAACAGTACAATTGAAAAATTTGTTCCACCATGGTCTTGGTTTCAGGAAAGTGAACCTCTAGACATGCCAACCAGCATTGAAATAGAGAGATTTTTCCAAGAAATTTCATACTGTAAAAAAGAAATACTTAGCAGTCCTAGCAGTGCTCTATATCAGAGAATTTCTAAATTACATGAATAGCCCTTTTCTTCAGCAAATTTAGAATAAGTGAATCAATGAATGAACAGAAATATGCAAAAATAACAGCAATATAAAAAAAAGAATATGGACCGCACCTCTCCATCAGATCCTCGTATAGTGACACGGTATACCACAGTCACACTTCCATTTTCTGCAAATATAACATCACGTATTTCTCCACACCATCCTGCCAAAAAGGATTTTAATAGACTATTTGTTCACAAAAGACCAATCATGTATTCCAAGTTGTACTATCCATGACACAAGCTACTCAATTATAAACTTAAATGGCTTGAAAGGAAAACATGGATGGAAGGTTCATAGATTATTGCCCAAAAGAGCTCTCTTTTGACCACACTTGATTGTGCGGTTCCCCTGATTCAGCTTTGACTAGCCAGCCATCATGCTAATAATATGCATAGATATCTTGCTCCCCAAAGCGTGATTATTCCACTAACAGTAATTTTGGAATGTATTTCAACTGCTCCCGGCCCTAGTTATAAAACTACAAGACGGCATTTTTCCTTAGCAAGGAGTCAATCAATGTGTCTCTTAATAGGATGGATTTAGAAATTAACAGTATATGTTTGGGAGGAAATGGAAATGGCATTTGAACTAAAACAAGTGCAGCAGCATGCCAATTTTATTGCCAAATTACAGCATACGACATAGAAATGGATCAATGTAGAGATTAATGGCATTGTAGATAAGAAGTCAACCGCTAAAAATTAAAATAAATAAAGAGGAAAAGACAAACCAGGAGCATAGAAGCTGAGCATGCGGTTTGCGTGGAACCTACAAAATCAACCAGCAAAAATAAATCACCAGCACTCATCAAGACCATCAATCACAGCTTCATCAGTTGAATTACATTAAAAAAAGAACATAATCTATAATTAATAATAATAATAATGAATTTATGTACCAGGGGATAAGGGTGGAAGAGGAATTAGGAGGCTTAATGATGTTATCAGGAATCCTCTTATTGAGATCACGCAAGATCTCCGAGAGAGGCCGCGTAATACAAGAAGTGTAAGCAGAAGCCAAAGAATTATCAAGCGGGACCACATAATTGGAATTTGGCACTCCTTTCTTCTTCACTCCACCATCTCCTCCTCCTGCTCCTGCCGGACCGCTTCCACCACTACCGTTCCCACTGCTTCCAGCTATTATAGAATGCATGATCAATTTACAATTCCTAGTCCTAAAGTAATTATCACGACTATCAATCATGTTCAATCTACATGATGGAGATAAAAGAGCCGCCGGCGACGGTGATTTTGTGAGGAAGACGACGGAAGAGGAGTTGTGCACTGACATTATTTTGGTTTTTGCTTGTTTGTTGAGTGTCAGTTACGAAATTTTTGAGAGGTGCGTGCTGGATGGGAACTCCTTACTTACCCACCAACTACTGGTATTATTATTATTATTATTAGGTAGGCGTTGTTAACTTAGGTTTTTGACTTGGTCAAATTTACGACTTTGTTTGAATGGAAGGTTGTTATTACAGTTTAGCGCGATTTGTTGTCTGAACGGAGCAAGGATATCTGTGTAATTTCGGCTTGTTCTTGGGTAAGTCGTTGTTAGCATGTGGTGTATGCACGTGCTTCTTTCTTTTCCAGCTACTACACGCTTGGTGGTGGGTGGCTGTTTCCATGCTACCAATTTCTTGTCTGAAAATTCTCTCTCGCTCACACATGATTAGAGAGTGACAGTTTGACACTAACGTTGTAATTAGCTCAGGGGATTGGATTACACAAAAAAAGAATTTTCTTGTATTTCATGTCCCTTTCCTCCACTAAGAGGTCGGAAACAAGTGAACTTACGGGCTGCCATAACCAAAATACAAGAAAAGTACGCTGACCACAGCACACTCTAGCCAAGCTATAGGAGTAACATTGACATCTGAGTTGAATCTGTTGGCTCTTTTACATTGCCTTTTTGTTTTTGCTTCTGGACCTTGCTCGGTACTTTTGACCCGCGTGAAAGAGAAGAATGCTAGTCCTTTCACACCCATAATGAATAACTAGATTTGCCAACGGCATCCATGGAGGATAAGCTGTCCTCTCATAATGGGCACAAAAGTGCTCTTCACGGTCAGGCAACTATTTCCCATAGAATTCCTTGCCTATTTATTTAACTCAGAAAAGGACAGCACTTGTTGGGATGCGGCAGATTCTGCAGCTTCTAGCAAGTGCTCGCAACCCCAGATGGAAACCTACTTTCGTATTTTCCTCTGGATGAAGGGGGCTGAGAAGGAATTTCCAAGGATTTTAAATGAGGGAAAGATGTCGATCAGGAGCTCGATTTACACAAGCAGACCCATCGCACTGCAAATTAATACAGGAAGAAGTAAGACTGCAGCACAGCACTGCATATCAAGTGGCTGAGACATCTGGTTCCCGACACATCAAACCGCTATTTCCACTGATATATTGAACAAAAAGAACACTACTGGAATTAGCTCTATTTTTCATGAGCTTGCTTTCCTTTTTCTACATATCCTAGTAAATGAATCGACACAGCATACAACTTCTTGCAATCATATTAATACAGTGATCTAATTTCTTGAGATCAGATCCGAATAGAAAATGAAATGAGATTAATTGTGAGAGCAGAACAAACATAATTATAATAGTAGTAAATGAAGACAATCAAAGTCATGGTCATCATATAGGCATCTCCCATCTCAACTAAGTTTCGACTTATTAAAGACAAAGACAAACCTTAAAACATCTTTAAAGTGCACATGTATATCCATAAAAACACAACCATAGATAATGCTAATGTTCTGTGTAGATATCTGCAGTCTCATCCACTCATCAACCAAGTTGGCTCTGCTACATCTCAGACTCCAGGCCAGGCCAAAAACATATTTCATACTCCAGATAAAATGTAGCTGCATGACAAAAAGCAAGCATCATCCCCACATTAAGCTTGTTTTAACTTGGAAAATATCACAATCTCCATTATTTAAAGGGTAGAAGAAGAAGAAGAAAAGCATTAGATAAGTTGAAACTGATCATTCTTCCAAAACAAAAATCAATGTAACATTATTGGAAAGATAATGAGACTTAGTGCCATATGAGTTTAGAGATTAAGACCTTGATTATAACATTGACAGTGTTTTCTGAGCATTGGGCAAATTCAAGCACGGCGCAGCGCACGCTGGTGCAGGCTC
>Ga0307515_10002098_pt1 | contig 43781 bp, 59 predicted proteins | sample 17_EM_MG_FD_194513 | JGI IMG/M metagenome (GOLD analysis project Ga0307515, IMG submission 194513) | Populus trichocarpa ectomycorrhiza microbial communities from riparian zone in the Pacific Northwest, United States - 17_EM | ecosystem: Host-associated > Plants > Roots > Unclassified | place... | reverse complement strand
GTGTACTCTCTGGGGGTTTGTCCGAAGACTGCCGGGGCAAAGGGAGAACCGACGCCCCTGATACCTGAGATGACTCCGGGTCCTCGTTGACTTTGTGGGACTGGGAATTTTGCGAAGGAAACGAGTGCACGAGCCTCTTTCTATGCAGGAAAAAATCGGTCAATATACTCAATCCTAGGAACATGGTACCACCCACAGCGCTAGACATCATCGGGCAGAGTATCGCATGTGCTTTAAGAACGGTCTTAACCTCACAAGCAATCGCTAGGGGTATTTCACTCACCACCCGTATCGAGGGTGCGTTTTACAATCCAATTTTCGGGGGCAGGAATCCGAACTATAGGGCTGACACCCTGGGATGCGATCACGCCCACAGCAATGTGCATTTCGTCATCCGCGATGTTTCCGTGTTCGGCATCAACAATCACGAACTTGCGAGGACGTAAGTCAGGGACCTCCTGACGAATAAAAATGCTGGGCTCACGTCGAATCCCATTTGTGCGACCATCCTAGCGAGAGATGCTCCAGGCAACACGAGCCAGGAACCTGCGGTTCAAATAAAGGGAGTCATTATGAGGGTCGCACATCCGAGAGAAAAAAATCAGCGCGGGCATACCGACGACGGGCTTCACTGCCTCTCTGCCGTTCTGGAGGAGCTTGTGGAGGCCAAAGTTGCTGGGAGGCATTCTTGAGGGGATTCTGATACAGGACCCAACCCAGTAACTGAAGGGGGGAGATTATATATACCAGAAGGTGCGGACCAGATCCTCCCGATCACAATTCCATTTCGATTGGCCGTTTGTCCCCGGCACGCACCTTCCTTTTCAGGACGGAGAAGAAGCCGAGTCCCTTGTGCATGCGAATCAAATTGCCGTCACTGAACGCCATGTGCTATCGGTTAGCTGGTAACGAGTAACGGCGGGTGACTTTTCCCTCCGTCTCCCTCTACAAGTGCGCGAACACTATACCGGTCTACTCAGTGGTCGACACTGTAGAGTCCACTCATGACTTCTATCGAGTCCACCAACTCCAAGGCTTCTGCCTCAACCCCTGACGAAGCCTCCACCCTCGGAGACTGGGACGATAACGAAGAGTGTCGTCTCGTTCGTAAAATCGACTTTCGTTGTCTCGTGGGTCGTTTTTACCACTCTTTCGACGCGTGGTTACTGAGTCGCGTTCATCACAGCCCGCGTTGATGATTGTACGTTTACCCCGTTTCTATTTCGAGTTGCGAGGGAATGAGGGCGGCTAACGTGACTTCTCTTATCACGTAGTTGTTCATCTTGAACTTCCTTGTGAGTAGTTTCTTGCACCACGGCGGTGTTCCGATCCGTTTATTGACCATTTCACATCCAGGACGTCAGCATTCAATCCTTCGCTCCGTCTTTGGCACGACGCTGAAACTCCATCACAGCGCAGTAATTTGGCCAACGCTCGTCTCAAGGGCCTCCAGGAGGACTTGAAACTCAATGATACGCAATATGCCACTTCATTGTCCATCCTGTTCGCTGGATATATTTTTGTTCGCCTCCCCTATAAGCTTTAACTTCGCCATTGGCGCTGACCTTGAGACTAGATGCAAGTGCCCTCGAACTTGGTCATGAACACCGTCCCAACCCCTCGGCTATATCTCGCCTTTGTAACCGTCACATGGGGGTTGGTCTCGGCTTTAACTGCGGTAAGAGGCGACCCCACCCCACTCCGGCGATTCACACGCTCAAGTTGTCTCGTCCTACAGCTCTGCCAAAATTTCTCCCACATTGTTGCCTGCCGTTTCTTCTTAGGTTTTGTAGGCAAGTTGCCCGTATCTCCCTTCCATCAGCGTGGTCTGATTGCTGTCGCAGAGGCCGCGTTCTATCCCGGTGCTATCTATTACCTCTCCCGATGGTATACCAGGAAGGAAGTTGGCTTCAGGATCGCAGTGTACGAACCAATACCTCGGGCCCTTTTTTGGACTCACGTCTCTGTAGGTTGAACGTTGGTAACATGATGGCTCAGGGTTTGGGTGGGTTGATCGCAGCCGGTGTATTGAGTGGAATGGAGGGCGCCAGGGGTATCCGGGGATGGCGATGGGTTTGTTCTATCCAGATCTCTAGGGCAAGCGTTAGCTCATCATTTCCAGCTTTTCATCATCGAAGGTGCCATCACTATCGCCTTCGGACTCCTCGTCCCGTTCGTCCTTGCGGATTATCCCACTAGGTGGGTTCCTTGTTCATTTGAGGCTCTGGAGAAGAGCTGATATTGTTCCCGTACAGTACGAAATGGCTCTCCGAAAGGGAACTCCATATCGCTCAAGGTCGACTTGTGAAGGACGTTGGCCTACTCGACAATCCCGATGAAGTTGAGAGGTCCGGTTCAGGAGTTGTCCATGGATTGAAACTCGCTGTTATGGACATCAAGGTCTGGGCATTAGCGTAAGTTAGTGAGCCCTCTCTTAACCCCAAAATCTGAATGCATCTCCTGCTAGCTTGGTGTATTTTACCTACCTCATGGGTCTATCGTTTAGTCAATACTTCCCGAGCATTACCAAGACCCTCGGGTTCAATACTACGATTACTTTGTTGCTTACGTTCCCCCCTTGGGCGTTCGCTACTGTTTTCGCGCTCGCGAACGCTTGGCACTCGGACCGCACTGGAGAAAAATACTTCCATATCGCCCTCGGTTATGGCTTTGCTATCCTCGGTTATATCCTTGCCCTTACTGGTTGGTGGACATACCCCACTCACGATCCTATTCACTGACCTTCCTCTTCATAGCCAAGACCACCGCTGGAAAGTATATCTCCTTGTTTGGCATGTGCATGGGCTATAGCGGTATGTTCTGTTCGCTTCACATCAGCGATCACCCTAATACTTAACGCCTTTCTAGGTGGAATCCTCCTCCTCGGATGGGTTAGCACAAGTATCGCCCGTCCCCCGGTCAAACGTGCGGCGGCCATTGCGATGGTCAATGGGTTGGGTAATATCGGACAAATCCCTGCCTCGTATCTGTGGCCATCCAAATGGGGGCCGAAATACTGGCAAAGCTTCACTACCGAGATATGTTTACTTGCCTTCTCCCTGGTCATCGGTTTAGGTTCGTTCTTGTTTGTTAGGGGCTGATGAAACTTACTGATGGACGTCCAGCTTACCGCCAATATCTCGTTTATCTGAACGGGAAGCTGGAAAAGGGCCAGGTGGAGGCATTCAAAGCCGATGAAAAGGCTCTGGCAAAGTCCGCTGAGTATGTGGCGTCTCCTGCCGGTTTGTGAATCACCGTTTTATTGACTTTCTACGAAAGCTTAGTCAATGCCACCGCTGGTCAGGAGACACGACTCATCCGAAAGTTCCGATACCTGCTCTAGATTTTAGATCCGTGATCCTGTCCAGTCGCTGTTACAACTTGGCCTTTGGCCGCTTTTTTCTATTGCAGCTGCCGCACAAGTTTGTCTGCTTTGCGTACACAATCTTGTCATCCGTATCGGCGCATAAGAATGATCACGCGTTGCTCCACCCCGTCCCTCGTTGGAGCTCTGGTAACTAGCTGACCTCCACGAGGTGGGTTCGCGGAGTTTACGTGAACCAGATATCCTGCTTCAAGTCAGCGTCCTCATGATTGATCACGTACTTTGTTCCGCACTGGGGCCCAATTCAGATCCGCATATGAGATCGGTCGAAGCCCCAATAACATAGAACCTTCATATTCCATCGGATCTCTTCCGTGCACCGTGTAGCGGGGGCTCTTTCAAGTCATCGGGCCCGACACAGAAAGATGAGCGGTACAGGTGTCTCCTTCATTTGATCAGAACGCGAGTGCGATCTAGAACCTAGATCAACTGTCAGGCAGGGGAAAGGGGCCAGACGGATCTGCACTGTCTACCGTTCGGAAGCTATTACTCGCTGCCACCAGCTAAGTATCGATACATAATGTCTCGGGATCTAAGCCATATCTCGCTATCAACTGACCGCGAGGGGGATCAATGTTACACCTCTTGACTGTTGAGATCTTCAGTTGGCCGTACCGCTCCCGTTAGTCCCTCTCCCCACTGCATCCGGTCGGCGATCGTATTCCTCCCGATCGGAGACGGCAAGACGGGCTTGTGGATGCCGCCGGAACCGATCCGCGGAAGGAACTGAAGGGGGGGCCGTTCCTCGTTGATACACTCTCACTCGCTTTTATCATAAAAGGATGGTGTAAGGGCTGTCGCTCATAATTCACCACCCCCAGTTGAACGACCTTCTCGAGCCGCCGCACAGAATACTCCCCCAAGAAACCATGACCATCAGTATCACGACGAATAGATCTTGCGTTCTCTTGAGCGCATTGAACGTCGAGATTCGCGATATCCCTACTCCGCCAGTTGGTGACGATGATGTGTTGGTCAAGGTTGAGGCGACCGGAATCTGTGGTAGTGATGTTCGTGCCAGGTTATCTCATCGTCCCTACATCCCCCTTTGTTGACACCGTTTTTGGCAGTTACATACGTACTCTCATGGTGGGGTCGGTCACAACTTCATCAAGGAGCCACAGGTGTTAGGCCACGAGTCTGCCGGCACAGTCATCCAAGTTGGAACCAATGTCACAAGTCTCAAAGTCGGGGATCGTGTGGCCATTGAACCCACTCGTTTCTGCCGAAAGTGAGCTCGCCAGGTCTCTCCGGTGTGACTTTCCGAGGCCTGACGACGTGTTACAGATGCCACAACTGCCGGATAGGCAAGACCAACGTCTGTCGTTTCTTCAAGCAGGCTTCTATGCCAGGTAACCCCGGTAGTAAGTTTTATTGCTGATAAGGGGATCTCGCAGTCACAAGTTCTGGACAGCACTTTCGCAATACTTCGCTTGTGAATCGGACCTCGCGGTAAAAATACCCGACAGCCTTTCGTGGGAGGAGGCAGGGTGCATACAGCCCCTCGCCGTGGCAGTCCAGGTATGTGGCTACGGTAGGCATTGGGTGTGTTGGTGACCGATCGCAATGCTTTTAGCTGGCAAGGCGTGCGCGTTTCTCGGCCGGGCAGACACTGGCCATCTTGTAGGGTCTGCTGTGTTGATTCCCGCGACGTTCGCTGATCACGAGATACAGCGGCTGTGGCCCCCTGGGATGTATGGTTATGGCTGTTGCTCAAGCGTTTGGTTTATCCAAAATTATCGCGTTCGATGTCATACAAAAGCGGGTGCAGTTCGCGAAAGGATTTGGCGCGGACTACGTTTCTCTGGTTCCTCCTAAGCCCGAAGGCACGACTTACTATGAATGGGCGGAGGCCTGGAAGCTTTCTGCGCTTGCCGAGGCCGGGATTGACTCGTGGGGGGTGGATGTCGTTGTCGAGGCGTCCGGAGCTGAGGCGGCTATGCACGCCTGCATGTCATTTGTTCATATAGGTGGCACTTGTGAGTGTTTTCTAGCCCACCTTTGGCGGTGACCCTGAGCCCCCGGTTTGCTCCAGATGTCCAGGCAGGTTTAGGCCAAGCCGTGACGCCGTTCCCAACGTTTTCTATCGTTGCAAAGGAGATAGACGTGATTGGAACCGTACGGTATACGGCCGGATGCTACCAGGCAGCGATAGACCTCATGGCCAGGAAAAGGATAGATCTCCGACCGATGATCACTGCGGTGTTTCCGTTGACCAGGAGTGTGGAGGCGTTGGAGGCTGTGCGGAAGGGTGACGATTTGAAGGTTGTTATTATGAACCAGCTATAGGTAACATCCTCGTATTGTTTGGGTGACTCATACCCCCCATGTAAATTATACCACGACTCTTATCGACTTTCATCGCTCGCTGCTTACTGGCCGAAGGATTAAATGGCATTCGTTGATGGACCTCACGTGATCGGTTGCTTCCATCTTCCGCTGTCAGTGTCACCTCTTCCGGTTCTCCCGTGTAAGCCTCGTCCTCGTCACCGATCGAAATGTCCGCCCAACCTAACCTAAGGCATCCACTGTAAGTCTCGTAGGTGTAGTAGATGTAGTAGAGTGTAGCTCGATCGCTGACGTCAGCCAGTTCGACCGTGTTCTTGCTTCATGTCTTGTTGGAAGCGCCCCTTATCATCCAGGGCTTCTGGTATCCTCAGTCGCTCCCCTTCTTGGGTATGAACAACACAACCCTCGTGATGGTCAAGGTACGCAATTCTCACACAGACGATTGTCATCCACTTATGCTGTTTTGTCAAAACCCGCAGCTCTTGAACGCGATGAGCTTGGGCACGTGCCTCACTTCACTTCTGTGCTTTAGTCTTCCAGGCAAGTAGCTTCTCAAAAAGCTCCAACCGACTTAACAACACGATTCTCGCAGAGTACCTACCCGGAAAGCGTGCAGTGGCTTTAGGTCTTTCCCTGTATCACGCCACTGTGTCCACTGTCCTTTTCCAGGCTCCCCGTTTCATCCCTACCACGTTTGGTCCCGAATTCGAGGCGTAAGTGATCTGACTCCCGTGTCGCGCGCCTGCGTATAACCGCACCCGATTTACAGCTACAAGCTCACCCCAGAGATCGTCTGGGGCATCCTTCACGGAATCATCGGGCTCTCCTTCGGGTTCTGGTGGCAGGCTACCGTTGGTATGACGCAGAACGCTCGCAACATCAAGCTTCAGTAGGCGTAATCCTATAGACCTTGTAAAATACCCCAAATATCGCCGGCGGGCGAGCGTCAATGGATATCCGTGAAACTAGGGTCAGCGGCTTCCCCATGACGTGTGTCCGTATATCGGAAGCGCGTGGCCTCAGAACTAAACAACTCGCGGGTTCCTCGACGTCACATCAACCACGCCCCCGTTTTTATAGGGGATGAAACAAGGTTCTATGGGTTCACCTGCGGCCGGGAGGCCTCGAGGGTGTGCGGGTTTGATCTGTGAATGTCAAGATATGGACCAGCCGTATCACTCCTTGACATAGAGTTCGTGAGCAACCCCAACCCGCCAGGGGCTCTGTGAAACACGAGGAGGGATCCGTGTGCACAGGCACGATCGAGGGTACACTTAACCTTTGTGGCTGCATAGATGGAAGCAAGCTCCGTGGTTGGTTTAGTCGCCGATGGTCCCGGACAGTGGCAGTGCCGGAGATGGCCAGTCAACAGAACAAACCGACGAGCACGGCCTGGCGGCCTCGACGAGGTAACTCCGACGAAACTATCAAAGCAATTCAAAGGCCATGGCGCCGTATCCGAAACTTGCGTGGGTAACATCGTCGCCTGGAGAACGGGATGTACCACATGTATGTCGGCGCTCATGCCAAAGGAGAGGTGTGGCCATGGGCGAATAAGTTCGGTCGCCGGTTCCATCAGACATGTGGTGCAGAGGGTGGCAGAGGGCCGGCTCGTTACCACAGAAGGTCCTATGTGGGATTTCGCCTCCCAAGTGGCTTATCAAAGACTGGTCATATTTGTTATTCGTATCAGACGCCGTCGGCTTATGTATATTACACCAAGTGGGCATGAACGCCGATGGGAGGCACGTATATAAGGACACCGGAGTCGCAGACACAGGTGTGGCCATGGCAGACCGAGGAAGCCCGCGCGCCATTGAACACTGGCGGCATAAGCCGAAAGTGGACCCGAACAGCGCCGAGAGAACGGCGCCGAGGCCCATCGAGTCCACTGGGTGGGGGGAGTGAGGTGGGCGGTGACGGAGTGCCTATTGGTGTGCTAGGCCTGGACCATGGCTGAGATTCATGTGGCCGCGGGGTCAGGGTAGTGACGGGAAAGGACCATCAACGATCAGTGATCGACGAAAGGATCCCGGCCTTGGATAGGTCAGGGATAAAAACGTGGGGGGGAAACAGATTCGGCGGCAGATGAGAAACACGCGCTCAGTGGGTGAATATGAAACGGATTTCGAGGGAAAGTGAGAAGATCGGTGGACACAACGAAATGGCCAAAAGAGGACTAATGCCAGGCACTGCCGGGGAAGTCAGATAGGTTGCGCAGACAAAGGAGAAGGATTTTGGTAAGCGGTGGACACCGTGGAGGGGTGGAGGGGTGGAAAGAAGGGACGAAAAAAGTTTGTCGCCACGAACCGGAACAAAGGAAAGTTGATCAAACGTGTTGATGAGACGTTTGTGGATATTTGGGGGGATGTGGATCGAATCATCGATAACGTAAAGGGGGGGAAATATTCGCAGAACAAAAAAGTGGATTTGAGGGGATGAGCCATGCAACGACCGTGGAGCTATAGGGAATCCTGGTAAGAAAAACAATAGAACCTCATATTATGTTCTGGAAGAATGCAGAGCCCCCTCGGCTGGCCCGATTACTTGAACAGCCCATCAGAATTCGCGCACCTCGGCCTTTGCCGACCGTAGCTTCTCCATGCCTCAGAAAGGCACTCGCTCATTTAAAATCCCTCCCCCACCATCCCCCAACCCACTTTCCTCTCCCCTCCTCTATGGCAGTCATCATGCCCTATAATACCTCCGCTATACCCCTTCAGCATCGCCATCGGCGGACCGCGACCACTGTTCTCTCCGGCTACTTCGACCCACGACCACCCGCCAGAGACGTCCTTACTAGCGTCCTCAACGGCGTTCCGCCATATAAAGAAGTAGAGAAGGACCAGCTTTCCCGCAGGGACAAGAAGAAGGAGAAGAGGGAGAGAGATCGCGAGAGAAAGCGGGCCAAGGCTGCGGAGAGGTTGCGACAGAAGGCTGAGAAAGCTGGCTTATCTGTTCCTCACGTCCAACCAGACAAACAACCCTCAGCCTCCTTCTCTCACACAGTAGAGACCTCTGCCCCTCACCCTGCACCACCGAAAACTTCCTCTTTCTGGCGCGCCAGACCAACTATCCACATCGCTACCAACCAGCGCTCCACATCAGTGACTCCTCCACCCATGGTCTCCTCCCCCGCAGCGGCATCCCCCCGTTCCACCCCCGGCCCTGCGTCCTCAGTTACCTCAGTTACCTCCTCCAAGCGACCCCGAACCCCGGACGACGACGAGGATCTCGATCTAGACACGTTCAAGGAGTCCATGCGCGACCGTCCCAGAAAGAAACGCGTGGCAGTGAGAAAGGGCTGGAAGGGTTGGGTTGAGGGCTCGCCACCGCCATCCGAGAAGTTGATCAACCTTGATGAGGTCCAGGTTCTTCATGAGAGGAAGACGCGCAGCGGCAAGTCGTTCGATGGTGTTGGCCTTGCAAAGGACGATTGGATCTAGAGTGGTCGTGCGTATCCCCCCGCGACCCTGTCATCTCTGCTTTTTTTTTTTACTGCTGGGCCCAGCCTTAGTTTGCTTATCGTGTATGTTGACCAACTTCCGTTTTCCTTGTACGCATAGTCGGGTTTTAGCGTAGTTTTCTCCTTCGGATATCGACCTCTTCTTCATGTCTCTCATTTGTCGAGTTGCTCTGCCTTTTTGTAGTCTCATACCATGGCGATATACTGCTGTCCAAATTCCATGCTTATGCTATAATTTCACAAGGGCGACCCGGTCGCTCCAGCTCTGAGTCTGACCGACCCCAACCGTTGATCGTTGATTGTTCCACGCCACGTGCACGGGTCACGGTCTCGTTTGAACTTTCGCGTTCAAGTTTTACCCCAGACCCGCGAACGCCTCGCCCAGGGCTTCAGTCTTCCCTGCTTTGCGAACTGCTGCGTAGCGGCCGTTCAATAACCTCTGCCCTTAAAACACGGGTATTACCGCTGCGTTAAACCGCGGCCACCTGCGTATTTCAAACCTACCGCGGTTCTGGTAACCCTCGTGTCTCATCTCACTTTGGGGCTATCTGGCGCTGCCTCCTGACGCTGTCTACGTCACCACACCCTACCGCGCAGCAGTGCTCCTTCAGTTATAGCTATGCTGCAGCATATCCCGTTCCCGATCTTGCCTGCTCCCCCATCATGGTTCCCCGGTCATATGAACCAATTCAAACGACAGCTGCCCGTCTTATTGAAGCAGACTGACGTAGTGCTCGAACTGCGTGATGCTAGACTTCCCCTTACGAGTATCAATAGAACCTTTGAAGGTAGGTTGACTTTTCTTTTGATCTCATTTCTCAATGGTTGCCACGATGGTCACAGCATTATGCCGGCGGGACGGTCGCTCAGCTGCGGCGAGAGGGTACCTGTGTACTCTTTCTAAAGTGCCGCCGTGCAATTCTCCACTTTTTGTTGGAGTTGCATGGTCCGCACGAATCCCCATCGTTGGTAACCTAGTACCCATATTTCCTACGGACCGCCCAATTGGCCGCCCGTTGCGAACATTGGGAGTGACCCAGTTTTCTACCTCTACAACCCCAGCCTGTCAGCCTCTATGAAACTGCCCAGTCCACAACTGACGAAAATTTCCCAGGTGCCTTGCGAAAATGGAGAACGGAGCGTGTGGGCCCCGCCGGCTCAGCCGTAGATCCCACCGATCCCCCTACAACCGGCGGCACAAGGGTCGCTTGCGAACGCATCATCGTCTTTAGCAAACGGGACCTAGTGCCAGAATGGGGCATCGAGGTGCGATTTTCCCGCGTATCGTGATATCTTATCTATTTGTCTAATCCGACCGCTGTCGCAGCCATTTCGGAAGGCAATGACAGCAAAATTTCCGGATCAGTCATTCTTCTTTGCTAGTTGGCACCGCCCAAGAGACATTAGGTCCTTGAGCGATTTGCTGATCAGTAAGTTTTGTTCACCCCCTTCACGTAATCCACGGATCATGTGTGTGAAATGGCTCTGAACAGTTTTTTTTTTCCAACTCAGACGTGGCTAAACGTTATCCGCATATCCCCGAACTCAATGTCCTTGTCGTCGGGATGCCTAATGTGGGCAAGTCTACTTTACTGAATGCCCTGCGAAATGCTGGGATACGAGGACGTAAGTATTCCTACGGAATCATTGGATCACTCCGGACTTACGTGATCGCCGGTGCTTGGTCACCATTCATCCCCCTTTTGAATAGCAACGCCCAAAGCGCTCAGAACCTCTTCTCAGCCAGGGCTGACCCGCGCCGTGTCGACGCGGTTAAAATTATGCCTTGACCCACTGGTCTACGCTTACGACTCGCCGGGGGTAATGCTTCCCTTCATTGGGAAAGGCGACCGAGGTGCGGAGCGAGGCGTCAAATTGGCACTTATAGGTACCGCCCGATGAATACTGCGTGAAAAATTTTTACTGAACATTGGATTGGGTAGCTGGAATCAAAGAAGGCTTATACGACGTTGATGCACTTGCCGCCTATTTGCTTTACAGACTGAACGTCTTGAATCCGATCGGTGCGATACCCACCCAACTTGGCTCATCTTGGCTTCCCCCAACTGATCGGTGTATGGCATGGATGGGGAACTCCCCCATCATTAGACCCTGCGTATCTACGTGTTTTTTACTCGGGAACCGAAGATCTGGCTTCCGTGCCACCGCCGACGAACGATATTACCGAGTTCTTGGACTTTCTGGCTAGAAGACTGAATATGTTGAAGCGGGGTGGGGTGCCAGATCACACCAGGGCAGCTCAATGGTTCGTGCGCTGGTGGAGAGACGAAGGTGGTGTTATTGCCGCTGCTGGGGCGCCCGCCCCGTTACTTCCCCACTCGTCCACCAGGAGGGGTTGGGGTTTCGATCTGGAATGGGACACCAACGGCACCGGAACGCCGGAAACAGAGGAAGATGTCCAACTGCATATGGAGCGACACATAGACGAATACTTGGTGAATCTAGAGATGGAGGAAGGGGAGGTAAGTTCCACCCAGGAGAAGAAGCGGGCGAAGGAGGAGATGATGGCTAAGAGGGCTGCGAAAGTGAAGGCCAAGTTGGCTGCACGGCGCGCAGGTGGCTAGCACGCATGCCGATGTCTATCCCGCCATTCTTCAGGGTGGACCTGCAGAATATGAATAATGGGGGTTTTGCAAATGGTGAATCCTCGATGCAGAAAACACCCCAGTTTGGTATCCTCACTCTGCAGAACCCCCACCCGTGGATCTCCGGTCATTCTTTGATATCAATTGTCCCCCGACCAAGTCAAGTCCCTCCCAAACGCATCTGGAAACTTGTCTTTTGCCTTCCGTTCTCTTGTCAGGTTGATCGGGTTGGAGAGCCCGTCAGGATCCGGTAATCACATGAGCTTTCAAGCGCGCGCGAGGTATATGCGGTCCGGTCGAAGGACGCTCCGACTATATCCACATCAGATCAAGTCACTTTGCTGGAGCGATCCGGGTGTTTTCTGACACTGCGAGGAAACCGTGGCTACGATCAGCGATTGCAAGGGCTAAACTACATCCAACCATTGGATATGACGTCTCTCGCGCTTTCGCGCAAGCCCGAGGTCGCCACTCGCGTCTGTGGATCGTGTGGTGGTGCGATCCCCACTGACATCAACCTCGGGTGGCAAACGCCCTACCTTCTGGTGGACAGGAAAATCGGCCTTTAGTGAGAGTAAACACCACCGACGGGGGTTACTACCGCAACACTCCTTCAGAATCGACCGCCGATTTCCGCATCCGAATAACGTGGGGGGTCTGTTTCGGACCCCCAGGAATGGGCACACGAGTTAACAGCGCGGATACTTATTGTATGGCGCGCGTCGTTCCAACCCAGAGTGGCATGGAAGTAGGTGGGTACTTCGCATGGGCGGGTGTGACTAGTGTTGTATCGTCGACACCGCCACGACGACTGTGCTGGGTGGTCCCGTCTGACCGCATAATGGGCAGACGAAGAGGCTAACCGCCCAGGAGAGTCCTGTACCCAGTCCACTATTGCCTCCACAACGAAGCCCGGGAAATTCTCTTGCGCCGGCAGTGCGCCGTAGACGTCGGAACGCGCAGGACCCACGACGAGGGTGTTTCCAATCCATTGCTTGTCGCTATGACCAGTGGACTCCAACTCCCTCCATTGATGGGGAACTCGCCGCCACAAGGAAACTCCGACACGGACATGCGGCGCCATCCTGGTAGCGAATAGGCCGGCGCGCAAAAAAAAATGGCAGACGGGCGTGAGAAGTGGACCGACATACGTGAAACCGAAACGCTGATAACGGCACACGAGCGTGAAGAGTGGACCCTCAGCCCAGGTTACAGGGTTACCTGTATGGCGCACACATTAAAATTGGCAAACGTAAACCATACACACGAGTAAAGGAGGACCTAAACTGAAATCAGAAGTCCAAATAGTCGCGACCAGCTGCCCAGGCCTGTCCTCCAGCACCCGTACCATATGGATCGTCACCGGCGGGTCCATCGACCCTGGCGTCCTTGAACGAGAACTCGCGCTGGAACTTTTGCTCCAGAGAAGACAGATCACCGATGAGTTTGGTGCACGCCTGGCCCAGCACCTTTATTGGCGTTTCTGACCCGTCCGTCTGGAGTTTAATCAGGAAGTAGGGGTGGAGGGGGTGTGGAACCTTGTAACCAGCGAAAAGAACATTGTTCATCTTCAAGAGCTCCCTAAAATGGACCTCAACGTTGGAACGTGGACAAGATGGGACGTGAGACGCACCCCCGGACCATGTTGGCTAAGGTGTGGTCCTGCTTCACGACTTTGACCGTGGCAGCGTTGGGGATCTTGGTGTCATCTGTTATCTCAACTCTGTGAACGATGACTCAGAGGGTCCTTAACTAACGACCACACGACCTACGGCTTTTCGCCTTCCTCAAGGACGTAAAGTTCATGACGTGCAGGTGCGTTCATCGAGACCTGGAATCAATGATCGTTCAATACCGGTGAAGTAGAACAACGCGAGAAAGTGAGGAGAAGGCTCAGGACATAAGTGTGATCATTCTTTAGTTCACAGACAATAAATATCTGGCTTTGAAACCTGCATCATGTGAAGCAAGACGTGGGTTGTACTCACTCAGTGTGTGGGAAAGGGAAGAGGATCCTCGGAGTTTGCCGATCCACAATCCCTCGTCCTCAGTCAACGGTCCATCAAGACAACGGCCCGTAAAATCTCAAGGTATGTACCCCCGCAGGTCGCTCAATCCATCCCAGACATCTTTCGTGGTGGTTGGAATGCGAATGAAGCCGCTATTGTGCTGAGGGAATGGGTGGATGGGATGGATGAAGACCTTGGCGTTTGGATGTGCCCCAGGACTAACGATCAACACAGATAATGCCTACCCGATTCTCAAACACAAGGAAACACCGCGGCCATGTCTCAGCCGGAAAAGGACGTGTAGGAAAGCACAGAAAGCACCCTGGAGGTCGTGGTCTCGCCGGTGGTATGCACCACCACAGGTATGCCCCTTCGATCGGATTTCGGTCGGGTTAACTGATAATTTTACATTCTACAGGATTAACTTCGACAAGTACCACCCGGGTTATTTCGGAAAAGTCGGTATGCGACGCTTCCACCTGACCAGGAATCAGTATTGGCGACCTGTCATCAACGTCGACAAGCTTTGGTCGCTGGTCCCTGAGGAAGAGAAGGAGGGTCTGACGGAGACTTCAGAGGTTGTCCCAGTGATTGACACCCTCCGACACGGTTACGGCAAGGTTTTGGGCAATGGAAAGTGTGTATCGAGAGGGCACGCGCGATCTCTGGATTGTTGCTGATTCCTGCATCCAGGCTGCCAAAAGTGCCGTTTATTGTCAAGGCCCGATTCGTCTCAGCGAAGGCCGAGTGAGTTCCGATTGCCGAGTTCGCTTACTTTTACGGACGCTGATCGCTAACCGCACCTTTTGCAGGCGAAAAATCAAAGAAGTTGGTGGTGTAGTGAAGCTTATTGCCTGAGCTATTTTGTTGTATCATCGCTTTCGTTTCCTATGAATTGCATGAAGTTTTGTAGGCCGTACGCATGGTATTTTTGTTGTCTCGGGGGACGCGGGCATCTTATTTTGAGACTTGTCACCCATCGGTCATCGATCATCGCCAAGCTGCGCAGAGGCTGCATGGGATCAGTGAGCACCACATCTTGGTGTGAGTTCTCCGTCCACCTGCAACACATTTCCCACCAATTCCCCTCTTCTTCCTTTTAGACACTCGTCAGTACGCTACCTGGAATCGCACCAGGTCCATCCACGCCACCCCCTATCTCGCTCGCACGGACACTCGGAATTCGCGCGCAGCAACCGCAATGGCCTCCCTACGACCGGAAACTGTCCTCCCCAACATGGCCAACGTTCAGGACAACGAAGCGACCCCCAAGGACGTTACTAAGCCTCCAAAGAAGCATGACACCCTTTTCGGCCCCAACATCGGGATCGTCTCCTCTGGCCCTGAGTGGACTGAAGTATCGCAGGACAAGACTTTGGTCGATGAGTTGACACCAGAAATCGTCAAGGGATGGGTCGCTAAGAGCAAAGAGGTACGCCAGGGGTTCATTTCGTTCGCTGGTCACTGGGATCAACCGGCTCTGCCAGACTTCCCAACCGACGACTACTCTTCAAGCTCTTGTGAATCTCAAGCGACCCAGTCTCCGACTGTCCCCTCTCACTCCTTCCGCAACCGATGACCTCAACGTCGAGCTACCGTTGCATGCTCACGGTCTGGAGTTCGAGTACGACTGTGATGCTCCAAAGTGCGGTATCCGGGTCTACGCCGTTCTCTCTCCCGGTCACCCGCTCGCAAAGGATGCCGCCTCTACCAGTGGCTCTACCAAGGTTTCAATCTTCGATACCGTCGTAGATGGCGGTTTCGGTCAAATGCTCAAGTTGGAACACGGCGCAGTCTTAGAACTCGACCATTTCGACGACGTTCACAAGGTTGACCGCCCATCACCTGTCCCGCACTCCAAGCCGGGAGAGAAGGAGGCAAACTCTCAAGTTGACAACACTCACATGGCCAAGAAGAAAAGGTTTACCGCCCTTATCGGTCGCAAGACTCGGCAACAGTCCATATCTGGCCCTGCGTTGGCGGTCGTCGACGCTGAGTCTCCCGCTACTAACGATTCCAACGCCAACGAGAATAAGGAAGAGGGTGTCAGGGTTATCATTAAGCTCACTGCCTTGGACGAAGACGGCCATGGCTTCGCATCCGCCAACGAGCAACTGACTTATCTCCATGTTGTCCGGGCTGGCGTGGTCCCTCCTGAGGGTGAGGAGGATAAGCGCCCTTGGATCGTCCATGTTGTAAAGAGAGAGGCAACCGTAGGTCATTCAGGGTCTCTGCGAGTGTATCATCCTCACTCTCTTCTAGATTGGACCCCATACCTTCCACCTCCACGAGATTTACGGTCTATCCTCCCAAAGCACTCAGGCTCCCCATCCGCCTGCCGATGCCACCCATACCTATCCCCCTGTTGCGCACCCACCAACGGAAGACGAGCCTACATCTGAATGTCTCGTCTGTCTTTCCTCGCCGCGTGAGGTTGTTCTTTTGCCTTGCCGTCACTTGGTCGCGTGCCGCGAGTGTGCCGTTAACATGGTCGAGTTTGGTGCTGGAGGTGCCATCACCCATACCGAAACGGAACCCGCTCCGGCTGGAGAGAATAATGAGCACAATGCCGAGAACGCGGACACGCCTTCACCTCAAGAGGAGGGTCCAGGAACCGCGGCTCAAACTCAACTCACCCAGACCCAGGCTGCCAACAGAAGGAAGAGGAGGGCCAAGGGGTGGTTCTGCCCTGTATGCCGACAACGTAAATTTCATCCTCACCTCAACCCGGCCCATAACTGATGTACTGTCGGCCAGCCTACACCTCACTCCTCAGGATCACCACGACCCTACCACCAAGGGAAGAGACCGAAATCAAGGGGGAGGACGCTGGGGAGGCAAACCCCCAAACAAACGATAACAATGCCAACAATGCGACCCCCGGGAATGCGATGTCGAGACTCACCGCGATGGTTTCGCGGCCACTCTTTACCCGCGGGGTGTCGAGGAATAGGGCTGAACCGCCGACCCCATCTGAGCTCGAGCGAGGCAACGGCGCTAGCCATTAGGAGACGTATTGACGGATTTAGTGTAGTTCCCTTTTCTTCTTGTCTTTGTCTTCTCCCGACTCTTGTACTTCTAAGATGACCGTAACCCAGCCAGCACAGTATATATAAGTACGATGACTCTCTGTTCGGATTCCTCCTTCCTGATCTGGAACCGTCCCACTTTGATCGGCTGCTTTGACTTGTATCGACAATGTCACAAGGAGGACATCATGGCCGCATACACGCGTACCGTACCGCAAAGAGGGCTGTTCTCGGGACGCAGACCCAGGGACCATCGCCAGCGTGGAAGGGCAACGACCGCAGGGGGCCCACTACACCACCCATTCCCAGGGAGTCCGGCAGCAAGATCCTCATTAGTCGATTGCCACCAGATGTGACCCCCCAAGAAGTCTCCGTAGGTTACAGGCGGCTCGTTGACTCCTCGAGACTGACGTATTTGCGACGCGAAGGATCTATTCAACAAGACTGTTGGACCTACAAAGGAGGTCATGCTGTTCTACAACGACAAGGCACTGCCAAAGGGAATGGCATTGGTTGGTTTTCAGAAGGATAGTGACGCGGCTTTGGCTGCTGATAAGTACGATGGGCGATTCGTGGACAACAGTGAGTTACTTTATCTGTCGTCGAGTTGTTGATTCACATCCATGATGTCAGAACGACCGTTGAAGGTAGAAGTTATCGTGGGCAAGAACGCAGCTGCCCCTTCAAAAAAGACGTCTGTCACGAATGAATCTTCGTCCCCCTCGTCACAGCCGATGTCTCTTCTGGAGAGGATGAAAATTGCACCGGTAAAAGGCCCCGCCCCGTAAGAACCTTTTCCCTCGTTGGAGCGCATGCTCTAGTACTGTTCAAATTGACCGCGTGTTTTTGCCCGTTTCATAGGTCCAAAACTCCCAAACAGCAAACCCAGAGGGTCCCGGCGGCTCCTGTAGAGGTTGCAACGAAGCCAAAGGCGGTTCCGACGAAGAGGAAGAAGACGAGGAAGGGACCGGCGCGTTTAACCAAGAAGAAGGTTACTGTTCAGGACCTCGACGAAGAGATGGACGCGTATCGCGCCGCCGTTCCTCAGATTGGTGGCGACCCAAATAAGATGTTTGTCGCTTGACGAGACTCATCTTATCTTTCGCGTTTCTGGTGTTCAAGACGCGCCTTTCGAGCTTTGGCATTCGACACCCGGCCTTCCGACGATCCTATTCCCTTGTTCGCTGACCGCTTCTGAGTTTTGTGTACAAGTTTGCTCGTACGAGTACGCTGATCGATGTTGACCTCGTGATTTATACGATATCCTGTTTATACTCGAGCACGAGCAATCGACATCCTGATGCGCGTCACTCACATCCTCCTCCGATCTCTCCCTCTCTTTCTTCCGATCTGCGTATAAATTATAACTGCTGCACATTATCACCATGGGCACGGCTGCGAATCCTATATTCTTACCCATTACCACGGTCCAGCACGATTTCGAGGCTGTCATGACGGATGTTCGAGAGGGGACAGTACCCTCTGAGGATTTCTGGATATCTTGTTATCATCAGAACAAACCCTCGGTTCACGGAAAGGTGCGGGCGGAACTGGACGAGGAGGACCGTCACCTCGTCTTGCTCAAGGGAAGGAATGGCGTTCATATCGAACGAGGAGACCTGGTACGCATCGGATCTAATCTCTGTCCCGTTGCGCAGTCTCTCAAGGCGTTTTTTTTTTTTTTTGCGAAGCACTCGTATCTCGTTTCTTGTCCGCAGTTGAGTATCACGAAAACGAGAGTGGCCATTCCGAGCAGAACGTACGCGTCCCCAAAAACGAATGTGGGCTCACGGATCGTATGTCTCTATAGTGTTACTTGTACTGCCTTCTGATCTACTCTGCGGTACAGCCAACCCAAATAACGGCTTTCGACATATCCCCAGACGGGTCTCAAATCGCCACCGGGTACGACGATGGGACGGTGATATCCGAATCCACATCTGTACCCACCAAGAAATTCCAAAATGTGACCCCGAATGTCCACGCAGCCTATGTGTCCTCATTGCGGTTCTTCCCGTCCTCGCGGGTGCTCCTAACTGCAGGGGCAGATTTCACGCTGCAGATTCTCCCAGCCGAACAAGTTGAAGCCGTTATTCCCGTTTCTCCTGTCCGAACCCTGAAGGGGCATACTCGTGCCGTCACGGACACGGCAATCGTGTCGAAGGGGAGGAATGTACTATCTTCCGCAAAGGTTCGTTGGGCACACCCCATGATCCAACTGGTGGTGTGGTTGGGTGATGACGTTCTTTCCTAGGACGGAACCATCAGGTTATGGGACGTGAGCAGTGGAAAGTCAATCAAAACTCTCGGGTCGATGGGATGGGTGGGGATCAATGCAATCAGTTTGGGCGAAACAGGCAACTCCATATTTGGACAACCCCACCCGGACGGGGAAGAGCACCCCGCGATATCAACTTCGCATACTGGCGCGTTCATCGACCCACGAGAGGTCGAGACAACGGGGAAGGTCGTGTTCGCCGCTCTGCAGAACGGATCCTTCGAGGTCTTTGACCTTGGAACCAAGAACTCGGTGCACAAATATGAAGTCGGCAAACGAGCACTGAACGCGATATCGTATTCTGCCGTGCACGACTTGCTCGTGACGGGTTCTACTGATGGAGTGGTGGCAGTGTTCGACACCCGACAACTGTCGGCACCGTTGGTTTCGTTCGCGCGAAATCGGGGTTCCATTGAAGAACTCGGAATCAGGGGGCACACGGCGGAAGCAGAGGTCGTGGTTGTAACGGAGGACGGTTTGCCTTACGTTGCTGGTGTTCGGCCAGATGGACCACAAGTCCATACCGAGTTAATCGGCTCGGATTGCGATGCTGTGAGGATGGTGAGGGTGACTGAGAATGGGGCCATCTGGACCGCAGGGGATGATGGTGTGATTAGGAAGTATTTCTAAATTGTACGACTTCTGTGAACCTCTAGGGTTCTCTGTGCGACCGTCTGCATCTCGGAGGGCTCGAAATACCGAAACCGTCAGTTCCGGACACCGGCCATGATGCATGATGTGCCACTTCGTCTGGCACCCGAAAAGGCTGATCGCCGATCAGGGTAAATCACAGATACAAAAGTGCCCACCGCTGACGTCAATCATGAGGTAGTATTGGTGGTCGAAAAATACGGTCGCATGATACTCCACGATGTACATCGTACACTCGTATACGTTCTTTTAACGTGGCTTGTCGGGTGTACTTCAAAAAGGGGATCGCTTTTGTGACTCCTGGTCTGTCAGGGGAACGTACTGGGGAAGGATGAGTTAAGCCGGATGGGTGGGGAGCGAGTCCACATACCATGACACCAAAGAGGGGTTTCTTTTGGATATTCCCTCGGTCATCTTTGTCGACCTGTATTATCTCCTGAACCCTTGTGCCGACAGGAATGAACAGCCTTCCAGGTTGGGCCAACTGGTCAATCAGCTCCTGCGGTATCGTCGGGGCAGCCGCTCCAACGTGAATGCAGTCGTAAGGGCCGGCAACAGCATGACCTGTGGATGGAGGTGAGAAGGGATTGCAAACCCCATGAGAGGGGTTGATTGGGCTACCCTTCCTCCCGTCTCCCGCTATCATTTCAATCTGACCGCTTTCGAGCGCTGGGCCAAGTCCATCCTTCTTTAGGTTTTCCACTGACCAACCGACCAGTTCAGCTATGTGGTCAATACCGACAACTTTCCCCGCCGGTCGTCCATCCCCAGGGGAGACGAGATGATGAAATATGGCAGTAAGGTAGCCCGAGCCGCTGCCGACGTCGAGAACCTTTGACCCGGCTTGAAGGTATGTCAGTAAGTATTCCGACGCATGGGCGTGCATGTGCGGTGCGGAGATTGTTGCACCGTGTCCGATTCGCCTGACACCCGAAACGATTAGCGAGAGTGATTGATTCGGGGAAGAGGGGGAGATCAGAACGGACTGGGGTGCGTCCTCGTATGCGTCCTTTTTGTCGATAACGTAATTTGCTCTGTCGACCCGTTTCATCGCCTGCGACGAGAGAGGGCGTGTTTAGACATGGAGATCAAGTGATTAGCTGGGCGGCAGGTCTTGCGCACGTTTCTCACACTGGGCGAGTTGATTAGCCCGTTTTCAGCCATGTTTTCGATGAGTTCTACGTTGGTAGAGCCGCTGCATCTCCAAGCCATTGTTTGGGAAAAGGTTAGTGGTAGTCTGGAGACAAGCCGGCGGAATCGGAAAATGGGCATACCCGTTGAGCGCTCCGTCATTCCTGAATCCATCAAGTGCCATCACTCACAGCCTCTGTAGTCTCACGTGGCACAAGCCTGGCCCGCCTTTCTCGCGCTTTCTGTTTCACCATTTCCTCTTAACCAGCAACACCACCTGCCAGTCGGCCTATCCCCAACCATGGCCGTTGGCCAACCAACCCGCCCAAGATACCAGCGACCGCCTCGGCCTCACCAGAAACACCCGGGAGAGTTCTATTTAACAAAACCCTCAATTGCGATGATTCCCATAGGAAATTCCCCCATCTTTGCGGCAAGTCTTGTTCTCACTTGACCGGGAGTTCTCATCCGACCGTGGCCCTTTAGCCCAGGCAGGTAGTCACTTCTTCATTAATCGCTCCAAGCAGCGGTGGACTGGAAGGGTCCTCCCTGCCTTCGTCTGAACCGCCAAATCCTTCGTACGAGTCGCGGATTCATCACTCAAATTCGCCCACTGATTTTCACCGATAGGGAAACCCTTTCCTCCCCCGCCAGCGAGCCATCTACCCTCGAGCTATCCTCCACGGTACCACCCTCCACCTCCGAGCCCCCATCCACAACATCTACCCCCACGACCACTACCGAGAGTAGCTCACCTAGCTCAGAAATATCCTCAACATCCTCGCCTATATCATCAATTACCCCGACGCCTTCAGAGACGTCCGGACTCTTGGATTCTACATCCCTTACCTTCAGTCCAGAGACCACGATCACCAGTCCCGTTGTTATGACTATAGATGGCCACCTCACGACTGTATGTCTTCCATATTACCTCAATGCGTCTATTCACCTCTTCTCTAGTCTTACTTGTTGATCCCGACAACTCTCAATGACGTTAATGGGGAGTTGTCCTCTTCTGAAAGGACTACCATCATTGCCGGTAGCGTCGCTGGCGGCGTCGTGCTTATACTCTTGGTCGCGGCGATCGTTCTGTTCTACCGCAGGTATCAGAACAAAAAGAAAGGGTTCTTCCCAACTTCCGAACCAAAACCGCGAACGATGCTCTTGGCGAACGAAGAAATTGACGACGATTACGCTTACTCACGCCAAACCTCAAACGCGCCAACGCCACTGCCCTCCAGTCGTGTCGAGAGTCCGGTCAACAATCTTCTACGCAACGGCAGCGCCGACCAGAGTCCACGCTTACTTCGACCCCGGGCTTCAGAGACTGGATCCATCTTCCATGAAGGAGGGATTTGGCCACCTCCCAGTAATAGCAGTAGGTTGGTCGACCCTATCCTTGCAGGGTCAAATATCAATCTGTCGAATATCGTCGACGAGGTGATGGGTTCTTCCGCTGGTCACCAAAGCAACGCCTCTGGAAGCAACGCCGCAATTCGTCCACGAGGTGGGAACCGCACAAGCGGCGACGCCTCGACTATCCACGGTGAGGGGTCTGTCTATTCGGCCGATCTCCCAGTCTTCGTACCCAATCATGGACAAGGCCACAATCGAGACACCTCTACTGATTCCGAATCGCATTTGATCCCCCCTGAGCCCCTATATTTGGCGTCCACGCATAACTCCGGATCTTCCCCTTCAATCCTGCCGCCACGATCTGAACCGGGATTCGATCCCTCAAGGTCGTCGATAAGTATCTCCAACCCCCATGGCACGAGGAGCTGGTTGGACAGGTCCCCTCGGAAAATGCCAGAGTCCCCTTCAAACCCGTTCAACCGAAACCTGTCGCCTTTGGTGCCAGATCACGGGAGATACAACTAAGCCAACCCACACCATTTTCCTTCCTTCCTATTCCCAACCTGGACGATTTTATTCCTAATTATCACGGACTTTTTCCACACATCGGTATGGTCGCCACGTAGACTCTTAATCACTCTCTAAACTGTGTATTGTATTGCTCTCTTCGCCTTCTGCTCCCCCTTAGTTCGCCTTTCTTCTCCCTGTACGATCACACGATACGCGATGACCTTCGTTCTTCACCCACGCTCACTCATGGACCCAACGTCTCACTTTTGATTCACTGTGCCACTGTTGTAGTTAGGAGCCTCTACGTATATAATAGGCATAAGTTTGGATTGGCGAGTCGGGGCGGATTGAATGTTGATCCCCGAAGTTTGAGCTGTTGATGCGGGGCTGTCACAAACGGTAACGTTGATCCCTCCGTCCCTTACATATTGGCGGCCATTGAAATATTGATACTTGGCATCCGTGTCCCCCATAAGCAGTGTTTCAAACCTGAGTCGGCGGTCTCAGTTTGAAATTCCCACAACAGGTGCCTTGATGACGATTCAGTCGACTCACTCGATTGATCAAATGACTGTATGTCGGTGCAGTTGAGGGTATCATAGGACCCAGCGTTGGACTATAGTATACACAAGCAAGGAAACTCTCTTACGTACCTGCACTTTGTAAAGTTTAATCCGACGGTGATTCGAGAGTCGAGATTGAATATTGAAGAGGAAGGGGGTTGTTTTGGGCGTGGCTGAATTGCGCGATACGATCGCGTATGACATGATGTAAATACGAAGAAGCAAACGAAAGCTGCGGGTGCGTAGAGGTCGGAGACTAATCTTTGGGCTTGGTATCGTCGTCGTAGTTCTTGAACGGGTCTTTCCGCAAGATCTCTGCCTCTGAAGACATTGAGATTCCACGGTCTACGGTCCACTTGGGTCTCATCACTGAATCTTGAAGACTCGGGTCTCTCGAAGAAGATGGAGTCGAAGGGACCTGAGAAAACAAAATGAGGCAAGGTCTAAGGACACGAGGGATAACATAGACGTCACCTCGTCTCGATATGGTGTAAATTTCGGTGTGGATGGCGCAGGGACCTCTCTGTCTGGATCTCGGAACGGTACGAGAGCGGCTCCCCGCGAAGGTGTCTGCTGAGCTTCTGGCTCAGTATCCTTGAACGGTAAAAACCCCGCTTTCCTCGAGGGAGTCTGAAGCTGGGCTTCCGTTTCGGAGCCCCTAAACGGTACAAAGGCCGCACGCCGTGACGGTGTCTGAGGAACCGCCCCATCCTGGGACCTCCTAGACGGGTTGATGGGAACGGGTGGAGGAGGCATGGACTCATTCTCGTTCCCGTTTTCGTCTGGCTCTGGGTCGCGGAAAGGGACGAACTTCGATGTCGCCCCTGATGAAGCGACACGCTTGGACTTGCCCGCCTGCTTAAGCGTCGCCCCTGCCATCTTACTCACCTCCCTAACATTCTCCTTGACACGGGTCTTCCGAGTTCCAAGATCAGGGAAGGAGACGGATTCCTCGACCTGGACGGCCCGACCCTCCGAACCGTCTGGGTCCACGAAAATCTGTGGCCGAGCGTTCGGCCGAGGTTGAACAGGGGCGGGAGAAGTCGAGGGAAGCCCCCCGGAGATCGATCCTGCCTTTGACTTGTGGGACGATCTCGAAGGAGCGAGGGCTAGCGCTGGACGTTTGGCGACGGTGGGTGCCGGTGTTTCTTCTGGAGGAGGTGCGGCGAGGGATGTCATCAACCGTTTCTGGAATTCCGTGTGTTTGGCCCTGAGGCGGTCAACAGGTTCTGCCTGCCTATTGATCCCAAGGAGGAATATCTCATCCGCCTCGCTCGTCCTGCACACAGCCCAATCGTGAGATCGTCAAAGTCATTCTCGAATAAAGGTAGTCCGATCGACTTACTTGCCCATACGTTCAAAAACTCCAGCGTACTCCTCATACACCAGCGCGTGTCCGGTCCCAATCTCATTCGCCAACAAGAACTTGAAGATCATAGAAGGTTTCTCGACATAGCTCGCATAGAGGACCCATAGCTTGAGATACTTCAACTCCGACCTCCAAGCACCATCTCGATCGTCTTTCAAGACGCGGGTGGCTTCCTCAAGGAGCTCCAACAAACAGCTGTCCGCACTGGGTCCTTGAGGGTAGTTTTCCAAAGTCCAATAGACGAATCGACAATAAGCCTCCAGCGGATCGTCATCCTCGTCTTCCAATGCGATCTGTACGTTCATCCGATGCCGTTTCCTCGCTTCGGTGAGTTTGGCCTCCCGATGAACGTGTGGGGTCTTGAGGATAGCGGACAAGGCGGTCACGCGTCGACCAGAGGCAAGTGGCTGGATATTCTCTTTGGCGGCTTCCAGCACATCGCAATCGACGATTGCCGGACCATCGCTGAACACGTCAACCTCGTTCCCAGCCGCATCGAATTTAGGCATTGAGGCCGGGAGAGTAGGGTATCCAAGGTAGGAGGATGGTAGTCGAAAGTTGGAGAAGAGTCAAACTCTCAGTTTCGGAAGCGGCAACTTAAAAAGCTCAACGAACGAGGCGCGTCTGCCATTACCACGTGATCGGACGCGTCAAGTGGCGCCGCACACCATGTTGATTGGTTCGAGTAAGCAAAGATGTAACAGGTCACTACAGGCTCGTGAGGGTGAACGGAGATTTTCCGGTGGAACGTAAAAGGCATTAGGTATAACAGGAAAGAATTTGGACCCTATAGCTGTGTGAGGGGATACGCAAGTGGAGGAGGGGATATTTAAACGTCGGTAGAATAGATGAAGAGGATGGAAACCGCCGATGTGAGAAAGAGGAAATAGTAACGCGCGGGTCAACTACGCGAACATCCGGATAGTACCTATGTATAAGTCCTAAGGAGCGTTTTCAGGCGTAACACATCTCGGGGTCGTTTATGCGATGGGAATGCTGTTCTCTGCTCCGATCTGCAACGCCTTGTGCTTTGCGACGATGGGATATAGGCAAGAGACGTGAGCCAATGCTCTGGTCTCATCCTCGTCAATTTGGGTCATGTAGTGACTGACGACCTTAATCTACACATGGACAAGATGAGATTTAGGTGGGGTAATGAAACCGATGGGAGCTTACCCCTTTCTTGATACCATTCGCCTTGAGGGAAGCAAGCCTAGTGATACATCGTGTGGGTCAAAATCGAGAACTATTTTCAACGCGGGGTTACTCTTACCATTTGCGACCAGCTTGCTCTTTGAATGTTGGGAGTGAGTGGGCGGAAACCGAGGCAACCCATTGGTTGGTTTCCTCTATCAACTCCGGGCTAACGCTCAACGAAGGAAGGTTGGCACCCGAGTTGATAAGGTCGTAAATTCTCGTGAAGGGCATTTGGGCGAGAGCATCGAAGCTGTGGCTCGGCGCGTTCGTGCCTGGCGTTTGTGGAGCGGGAGACGCAGCGACAGACGGTCCTCGAGAAGACAGATCAGGAGTCTCAGGGGTACTCACTTCTGCGACTGCAACCTTCTTCTGCGGGGTGACAGGAATAGCTGCAGCTGCAGGAGCCGGGTCTTCGCCCGCCTCAAGGACGATCTTGGCGTCAGCGATCTTAGCCCTCAGCACCTCGGTGTTGAACAAGCAAAGGGCGCGTTCCCGTTTGGGAAGGCTCATCAAAAGGTCAGTCAGTTCCCCAATCTGCGACTTCTCTAACTTGCTAATGGCTTGGACCATACGTTCGCGTTCCGATGTAGGATGAAGAGATCCAGAAGGAGAGGATGTCCGTGGAGGTGTTACAACGGATCCTGGGATGGACACTGGGGTCGAGGGGTGCTCTGGGGCGGAAGCGATAGCCGCACTCGTGACAGGATCCAAGAGGCGCGAATCTTGCGAAGGGGCGGGCGACGGGGAAGAGAGCGATTTAGTTGTTCGTACACGGTCGGCAAGTTTCGTGGGATCTTGTATCACCGAAACGACATCGCTGAGGGACAAACTGACGATGGATTCCACGATTGGTTCAACCTCGTCATTACGGACAGCACCCAGGCTTTTGATTCGCCTTGTGAGCTCCCCAGAGAGCACCTCTTTACGAACGACCGGAGACAGTGCCGACAAACTGTCGTACTGAAGTGGAACATTCAGACTACCGGATAGTGCAGCCTGAAATATACGTCAGCTCAAAGCATGGCGGGGCGACGATCAAACAAAAAATGACCTGATAGTAACTTCCGGATCCTCGCCTTTGTCTTTCCGGTGTCCTGTCCACGAGGGTAGAGGTTGGGGATCCAAGGACTGCAGGGTGGGAAATCGGACTGGGCCATCCAACGTAGCTGTCGCCGCCCTCGCTCAGGGTCGGACTGGTGGCGCCACTTGCACTTCGTGGATGCCCATTGTGGCCACTGAACCGAGCAGCCAACTTCTCCTGGCGCAACTGTTTCGGTTCGTGCAATCTGACGATGACTGTTTTCTTCTCCAACACGACGCCGTTCATCGCGTGCATTGCGGCGGAAGCTTGGTCCGGCGTTTGGAATGAAACAAATCCGAACCCCCGACTTTCGCCTGCCTCGTTGCGCATCACTCGGGCGCTGGGAGGCATTTAGACCACGACTCCACATCAAGCATGGAAGCCTACCTGACGATATGTCCGTACTATCCGAGAATAATAAGAAACGGCTTAGTTCCATAGTTACAGGGTACTCACTGGGCGGAAATGGGTAAAGAGCGCATTTGAGGTGATGGAGGTGTCGAGATTCTGACGTGAGACGCGCGTTAATTGCGTCACTAGAGGTGAAGAACGCGACAGCCCAAACCTTGATGAAAAGATTACAAGGGTCAATCAGCCCACTGTGGCTGGTTGAGCCAGGACCGCTCAATGGCGCAAGTTGGACTTGTTGGCCAGGACCGTGAACGAAGCTTGGCCGCACGCTGTGGAAACCTGCCCGTGGGGGCGAATACTTGACGTAGACCGTGAGATTTAGGCGAGAATGCTCCTGGGAATGCAAATACCTGGTTCACGGGATAAGGGTACCCAGAAGCGACAAACGTCGGAGTACCGAGGGTAAAATCGCTCATCGAACCACTGGATCTCCGAGGTTGGTAGCTCTGAATCGCGATATTGTGATCATTGATCTGAAAGCAATACATCGCGTCCTCCGCCTTGCGCGCGTCGTCCTCACGCCAAAACTCGATCATGGCGGTTTCCTGCGCGAAGGAGACACGTGTTCTGACGGCAGCCAGCGCACCATATGGTCTGAAGAGATCATAAAGCTGGAAATCGGTATAGGCAGTCGGGAGGAATTTAACGAGACGCGGGGTAGCCGAGGCGGGCGGCAATGGTGTGGGGGGATCAGTTGGAGGATATGGCGACAGTACGATGTTCGCAGGAGGGTTGAGACCGGGGAAAGGCTTAGAGTGAAGGCAGGCGAGTGCTTTCTCAGCTGTAAAGAGATTAGAGTTAACTAGTTGATTGGCGTGAAGATCTGAAACGGATGGAATGAAAATGACCTCGATCCAAATGCTGGAACTCGATGGTTCCGCAGAGCTCCTGGTGAGGATCCTCCCTGTTGATCTTGAGGCGAAATTTTGCACAGGGTTGAAAGACGAGGGCAATCTCGTCGTCCGTCACGTAGGGAGGCAATCCGGAGATGTACAGAACGGGTTCGTGCAGATAAGGATGCGGTTCGGTGTCGTGAGTAACGGGCATGTTCAGGTCGGCCATCGTGGATGTCGTCGTTAAAAAAAAAGAGAGGGAGGAGGAGGAATCGGAGGGGCGGAGGGTGACCAGACGATCTCTCTCTCTCGCAAACACCGCGCACCTGCCTGGATGATTGAACGAAATAGGAAAGCGCCTCGCAGAAAATTGGCTGAGATTATGTAAGCTCGGCATTTACCGCATTCATCCAATTGTGTACATTCGCTTCCCGCGTGTTTAGGACCGGTCGTACATAAGTAAACGTGAGGTCCCCGTTCACTCGACCTTACCCTTACCACACCCTCCGTGATGTCTGCTCAGTCTGCCTCCCCCCCTCCCTCACCAAGAACTTCCCCTTCGCGTCTTTCTTTCTACAACATCGCCAGTGCTTTCATCCGGATCAGGAGGCTCAGACAGGACGGGCAGATCGTATCTACATCCGGACCCGAACCTATCACCCACCCTTCTCTATCCAATGCCATATCCACGCAAAAGGTGTCTATGAGGCGCGAGGATCAGTTCGTCTGCGCATCTGCTGTCGACGTCCCTAAACTCCTCCGTGCCTGCCGTTCGACTCTCCTCGACGAAGCACGGGCAATCGGTGCGAATGTCCTGGTCGAAGAACAGTATGTTAAATATGATTCGGTGTCTTCTCCCAATCCTCACTCATGGGCTATTCCTCATAGGTGGTCCACCTCCATCACCCCCCCAAAGAATCGTTCGGATGACCCGTACAAAGTTCAGGTTAGATCCTGCCAGCAGCAACGACTTTTCAACGTGTATCACTAACTACCCCATCAGGTCCAATACTCTGCAAACGCCGCCCGGTCGGATAGGCGTGACCCCGGGAGACCCGTTGCTCTGGATCAGTCCAAGAGCGTCCCAGGACTGATGACAATCATTAAGCGTGCTGAATAACTTGCCCTTGCCCTCGTTTACTTGCAAATTTTACAGAATTATCCTCATCCTCCATTAGTACGGAGACCCCCTTTGCTTTCGACCTTGTCCCGTCGTTATGTGCCAGCATACATATGTACCATTCTCTTCTCTCGGGGTGTACGATATTTTCCCTCTCTTGACATCTCGTTCTTTTCGCGATCTTCCCACCCTCGTCGCCCTTTCCCCAAGCTTTGGTAATTTAATTCGAATAGTCACACGTCACAGGACGCACGTTCTATATCTAATACAGCCGTAATCAATTCATTTCCCCGCCACGACCCCACGGTCCAGTTCATCAACCCGTCATCCTCTCCAATCACCCCACTGGCTCAGAATCCGTACCCTTGGTGAGGGTTAGGGAACTCCGGAGCCTCCGAGTCGCCTCGTTGAGGGTACCCAGAGTATCCAAATTGTCGGTGATCCTGCCATGCACTCGAGTCCGTTCCGTCGATTTGGGTTTGTGGTTGCGGCTCCGGAGGACCACCATACTCAGAACCACCGCTGAAACCACTCCCAACGTCACTGTATCCGCCGGTTCCACCGCCTAACCCGAACTGTCGCGGAGGTGGATCGTAGGAAGGCTGATAGCCTCCTCCAGATGGCTCAGGGTGGCTAGGTGCATAGGATGATGCGTAGGGTGACGCGTGGATCGAAGGTTGGTTTGTTCGGGGTTCCGGTGGAATAGACCGATACAATCCATCACCGTATGATGGCTCGGCAGGTGCATACGACAAGGCGTAGGGGTTAGGTTGGGGAGGTGCATCTTCAGGGCCTTCTCTTTTTCCGAACCCAGAACCACCGAAAAGGTCAGGGAATTGGCCTGAAATGCCGGGAATATTGGGGAATCCTCCTCCACCACCGCTGCCGTAACTCGGGGCAAACGCTGGTGAGTGCGATTGTGACGATCCGTGACCACCTCCACCGCCTGCAAGGTTTTGGACGTAGCCCTGAACAGCAGCTTGTGCCTGGAACCCATAATTCTGCCCAGAGCTGCCCTCTGCGCCACCTACTCCGCCTTCTCCCGTGAGTCGGATGTTCTTGTGATCTCTCACGGATTCCTTGCGCAACCGTTCAAGCACGGATTTCTTCCTGCTCTCACCCATCCCGTTGATCCACGTGTACATGTACTTCATCATCTCTCGTTGGACCTGAGATCTGGTGTTGTGGAAGTCGGGGTGGAAGCTGGACGATTTTTAAGCCCCTGGGGAACAGAGGGAGGAGGATCCAGGGACTTACAATACCTCCAAGATCTCCTCGGTTACATTGCGAGCGTTCATATTCGGATCATCCCAGGCTCTCACAACCAGGTGTACGGCGTGTGTCTGGGTGTCATTCCGTTGATATTTACCACCTTTCTCCATCGAGAAATATCACGCACAACGACAATCTTGGCCAAATTTCCAGCAGGCTCGTTGAGTAACAAGTTCTAGCCAAGCGCCGTCAGCTTGCCGAATCAAACACAGGGACTGGGACTCACAAAGTGATCTTTACTCAAGAAGGAATGGGTCGGATCCGACTGTGCGCGTCCATGAGCGTCCCCCGTGTCAATGACTTTCTGCATGAAGCACTTACCGCGTTGGGAATGTTAAAAACCTATGAAAATAGCGGGTGAGCTTCGCCGCCTTGCGTCAAACGCTCGTCATGGAACTGACCTCGTATTGATCGTGATTATCGATAACTTCACCAGAAGCTGCCATGAGGCCACTCGTAGCTGATTTCATCAGCGGCTTCAACAGTGGCTTTGCGATAACCAACGTCAACCTGTCCGTCCGCTATCGCGTTCGGTAAGATCGTACTTACCTCCAACGTCGTGAACACAAACACTACGTCACGGAGAATAGTCAGATAAGCGTTCATATACACGTTGGTCGATCATACCAGATATATTTTCCATCAGCCTCTCGATCAAAGGGCCAAGACCGGGGATCCGCTCTTCGCTGATGTTAATGCTCTGTCATGGCTTCTACAAACTGCGACGCGCACCAATCGTTTTCTCGATCTTCTTCACAACTGAGGGGGTGGCAAGCTGTTAATCACATGTCCGGGCTAAAGGGCAGATTCACAACACACTTCGGTCTCGGACAGTCAGGATTGCCCACAACTTCGCATGCAACTCTTGTGGGCTGAGTTCTTCAGGAGGTTTACCATTCATAGACCCACCCTCGGCACGGAGCTTTTCCATCTCCTGCAAATCACCCTTCATATCTGATCCACCGCCGGACGGGATGGCAGAAACCAGGTCTTGGAGGTCCGAAAAGGTGGACTGGGAATTATCTCCGGGACCACGGGTGCCGCCCGTGGACATCTTCGTCTTGGCCTTGTTCAATTCGGTGTTTAGGTCCGTGACGGATGCTTGACTCTGAAGACAGGCATTTTTGGTATCATACCCCCCGAACGGGATGGCGAGCTTACGATATGGTCTGTAGCCTCTCCCAAAAGACTGTGGATGAAATCACTAGATTCAATCTTTAGGCCGAGTTTGCTGTTTGCAGTTCACCGGTGCATTACCTGGACCCGAATGTTCCTGAGGTGAACTTGTGAGATCTGCGGTTCGATGGGAGGGGATCGTTAACTCGTACCTGTGACCAAGGGAGCGACCCTTTTTCCGCCGGGGGCTTGGATCCTCACCTGATCTCCGACGTGCAGGAAGACCTCGGTATAACCCATCGACCAGAGGGCAAGTTCACAGAAATTTGAGTGGGCAGAAAAGTCTTCTAGGGTGTGTAACTGCGAAATGAAAACATTACCGGATGCGGCAGCAGGAGACGCCGTTGAATACACACAGCCTGTCCGAGAAGTCTGTATGCCTCGTATTCATCGGCCTTCTGGCCATTGGCGCGCTGAGCCCGACCACGCCGAATACACTCTTCCAAGGTCCTGCGGACGAGGGCCCTACTCGTATCCCACCTACCGCCCTCTACAATAAATTTGTGTGAGAGACGGGACGTCGAGAAACTGGCGGGTCTGACCATTGGCAATATAATTCTTCATCCCAGTCCGTTGATCGACCTCCAATTCTCGGGGCTAGGCAATACGTTCAGAATTCGCCGAGGAGATATGCCGAAGCGCTACGTACGTCAACAGGCTATAAATACATGGGTCAGCTGAAACAGGGCTGAAAAAAAATGGGCAGTGCTCACTCCACGGAGCCGCTTGTCGTACTTTCGTGGGTCTTCACCCTCTCCGTAGCCCTTGGGATTGTCTATGTGCTCTGTCTGTAGCAACGTTAAGCGGACATATGTCTGTGGTATACATGGACACGAACCGGAAGATAGCATCCCAGACGCTCTATTGTGACCTCGAATTCACCCGTTGCATATCCATGGGCGAGGAAACCAAGTGCAATGCACAGATTGATGATAGTCTATCGAAAATTAGATAGCTGAACACATCTGGACAGGAAATCGCGAACCTGAAGTTGCAGCTTCTTGAGACCAGCAACATCCACGGCCTGGGTATGTAACTCAGTGAGTCAGGGTTCACTGCGTGATAATGCCTTTGCCGGACCTGGCTGTAGTCTCGAAGCCAGTTCCTGCCAGAAAGTCAGTGAGGGAGTCCAGAAAGTATTGGGATCAGACGAACCCGAAGTACACGCGTTTGATGTCGAGATTGTTAAATTTCGAGCCTCCCTTACCAATCAAGCTCCCTAAGACTGCGAGGCCGCCTCCGTGCTTCTTGACGAGGTCACTGAGGGTATCTTCCTACTCGAGCGCAATCGTGAAGAAACGAACAAACAGCGACCTGGAAACTACGCACGATATCACCGTGTCTGAACGCCCTGCCTTCGAGATAGGCGAAGCTGGGGGGTCGCGATCAGAGTGGTGCGATAAGATCTAATGAATTAGCGAGACTCACCTGGGTATGTTTCCTGCGCCGAAGGCAGCGACGTGACTGTTGTGCATACATATTCCTAGAACAAACAGCAGCACGAGAAATATTCTGATGTTCGGATTTGTTCTGGACATGGTGGATGTCTGGTCGCAAGAGCAGAGGGATCGGCTGCGGTGCGCTTCCAAAGATGGAATAACTAAATATCTCGAAAAACACAAATATTCGCGTAGTGGAACGCTGGTTACGTAAGCAGTTTTCCTGCAACTCTACCACTCACTCTACGCCTCAAGGTCGTACAGGTCGTCCATCCCTTCCCCAGTCCTCCCGCAAGCTCGTCCATCGCCTTGTAGGTTGTTTTCAACGCTTTCATTTGGTTTTTTTCGTCTGATTTTTTGCGATTCTTTGACAACGCACAGTCCTCGTCATGACTTCGCCATCAATCCACAACAACGTTGTTCCTTCTGAAGTCGGGTGGCAGTTCGTGCCGCAGTACTACACATATGTGAACAAGCAGCCTCAGCGTCTGCACTGTTTTTACACCAAATCGTCTACCTTCATCCACGGTACCGAGGGTGAGGACGGCAAACCGGCGTATGGTCAACAGGTATAGACGCACACGCGTTTTTCATATCCGCCACACATGGTCTGACTCACCACCTTTTCCCAGGAAATTCACAATCGTATTACCGCCATCGGTTTTGAGGACTGCAAGGTTTTCATTCATTCCGTTGATGCTCAATCTTCCGCGAACGGTGGCATCATCATCCAGGTCATCGGTGAAATGTCCAATCGTGGAGAGGCTTGGAAAAAGTTTGTTCAGACGTTCTTCCTTGCCGAGCAGCCGAATGGATACTTCGTCCTTAACGATATCTTCCGTTTCCTCAAGGAGGAGACTGCTGAGAGCGATGGCGAAAATGAGGATGAAGAGGCATCTGCTGATGAGAAGTCCGCCGCTTCGCCTGTTCCCGAACCTTCCCCGGTTCCCACCTCTCCCCAGGAACCTGCTCCGGAACCAGTCGTAGCCTCTCCTGTTCTCCCAGTGGAAGAGCCAGTACCAGAGTTCGAGCCAGTCCCCGAGCCTCAGACGAACGGTGATCAGACTCCCATTGTCGTGGAACCTGAATTTATCCCAGAACCCGAGCCCGCCCCTGCAGAAAAGTCCCCCGCTCCACCATCGGCTCCCCTTACTCCTGAACCACCTTCTACACCAGCACCTGAGCCCGCGACCACCATTATTCCAAAATCCTCACCTTCCCCCGCGCCACCGGTCCAGCAGCCACAATCCCAAACTCTGCCGCCTCAGCCACAGGTACCACCTCAGCCAAAAACATGGGCCAATCTTGCTGCTGCCAACTCGAAGAAGTGGGGTTCTGCCGTCGCACAGGAGTCGAGAGGTGTTTCCGAGATTCCAGTAACGAACACTCCTCCCAACGCGCCCGCGTCTCCCGCTCCCGCGCCTGGTCGTGATCAACATCCTGCCCTCATCGCCGCGCAGAGCATCACACATCCCCAGTGCTTTGTTAAGGTAAGTAGAATAGGTGTCGTGTATCCTTCCCTCGCAGACATTGATTGTCTCCGCAGGGTGTAGTGGAGACCGTTACGGAACAAGCGCTAAGGCAAGTCGTCACCTCACGCTTCGGACCCGTCAAGGAACTCGAGATCGTTCGTAACAAAGCCTGTGCCTTCCTCGAGTTTGAGAAACTTGAATCCGCCAAGCGTGCCATCACTGCCTCGCTTTCACCAGCTCAAGGTGGTCTTGGTGGTGTCAGGGTCGAGGCTGAAGGTGGGGGGAACGTCAGGATCTTCATTGAGACCAAGAAGGAGCGTGGTGAGAGGCCTGTGAGCAGGCCAAGGGGCGGAGGACCTGGACAGGGCGTTAACGGTGATGGCCGTGCTCCATACCGAGGCCGGGGCCCAGGAGGAGGCCGCGGCCGTGGGGGCCCGAAGCCTAACAACTCGTAATTAGTGTCTTGTGAACTGGTCGTAGGACCCTCATTTTTTCCAACATCCTTATTCCTTTTCTCCCTTGCATGTGCATTTTTCCCCCCTGTTCCCTCTCGGCGCCCCACGCTTTTTCACTCTTTGACCCCATTCCCGTTCTTGTTGTGTGTTCGCATATGTTTACTACTCGTTGACCCCTGTCATTTCCAGCCGGCTCTTTCCTTTCTCTTTTCCGTCCCATTTTGTGATTGCTCTCGATTGTTTTGCGACGAACGGGTGGGGTTCGTGTTACGTTTTAAAGCGTGCAGGGGCGTGGGTCGTTGTTCGAAAGCAGATACACCTCGATCAGAAACACGAAAAGCTTCTGAAAAGTTCCTAGGCTATCTAGCGGAGGCGTTGGGAGGATCGGATTGTGATTCCAGCATGGTATACCCTTGACGCGGACAAAGACCGTGATACAAACAGCAGCGGAGAGGTGGTGACAGACGAGGGGGTTAAACGAAAGGAAAAGGATACTCGGTACACACTGTGAGATCTGTTTGTGATTAAGTTCGATGATGAAATGGGGGGAGAAGTGTGAAGGTAAGTTGGACGACGTTATGTCATGGGAGGTGGGTTGAAAGTCATGATCTCCTCGTACAGCAATTCTTTCAGCTGCTCTCGGCTTATATCGTCCTTGTGCACTGTAGGAGAAACGCATTCGGTCAGTAGGTGATAAAGGGGACGATGGTCACAGGAATCACTGACGATCGAATTCAAAGAACTCGGGGTCGAGAGGTGGAGCGACAGGCTCATCGTCGGGATCGTGCTGTGGATCGAACGATCGTGATTAGGGATCGAAAGGCAAACTCAGAGGCTGTACTATACTAACATATGCTTCCAAATATGGATGGGCAAGAGCCTCCTCGACCGTGATGCGTTTTTTGGGATCAAATGTCTGGAGACACGCTAGCGTGAGACACGTCCAAAACAGATGGGGCCCGGCGACTCACCAATGTCTTCGTCAAGAAATCGCAAGCCAGGGGGCTGGCGTTTGGAAATAGTTGAGAGAATGGGCGTCGCTTCCTAAACGGCAGGGCTCTGATGTAGTCTCGGGATCTCCTGGTCGTAATCGCGTAGAATTCATCCAACGTAGGGGTTCCGAGAACGTCAAGGATGAGGGTCAGTTGGTGGTGATAGTCCCTACCCGGGAACAAGGGTTTTCCTGACAACATCTCGGCGAGGATGCATCCAACAGACCAGACATCGATTGCCTGACCAGTGACGGTCGGTATACGGGACCCGAATATTAGATGAAACGCTCACCTTGGTATACTGCTTGAACGTCAACATGATTTCGGGTGCACGGTACCATCGAGTAGCGACGTATTCGGTCATGAACCCAGTTTCGGTTCCCGAGGGTTCTGCCGTCTTAACGGAGCGAGCGAGACCGAAATCGCAAACTTTGAGATCACAATTGGCGTTGAGCAACAAGTTGGACGGTTTGAGGTCTCGATGGATAACATCAGCGGAGTGCAGCGCCTTGAGGGCGCGCAGGGTCTGGTAGATGAAATATTGGGCGTGATCATCAGACAAGTCCTGTGTTCTGATCACACGGTGCATATCGGTCTCCATGAGCTCCTGAATCACTGTAGGGCGTTCATGAGCCGAGCGCGGAGAAACAAGGTGAAATGGGAAGGGTAGTTACAGTAGACCTCTTTGAAAGCCTCTATCGAAGCGGGCTTAATTATATCCAGAATCGAGATAATCTGCAATCAACGTGAATAAGCGGGGGATATGCATGGGTATAACGGATGAGTAGCTTACGTTTTCGCATACACCAGCCTCGCTGAGGAATTTGAGCAGCTTCAGCTCCCGGAGGGTCCTCAAGCAAAACATTGAGTGGTCGAAGGGGGCAATCTTCTTGATCGCAACCTTTCTTCCGGTTGGGCGATGGACGGCAGAACAGACGATACCGTAGGCACCCTCTCCTACGACGTCAAGAACCTGGTACTGAGAACCTGTACAGATTTCAGGGTGAGCACAAGCGGGTATGGAGGTAAACGAGCACGGACCGACGTTGAACCTGACTTTGCGGGGGGCGGGTTGTGCTTGGGAAGCAGTATGACTATGTTTTGAAGGCTGCTTTGTTGCCGCAGCGGCATTCTGTTGGCTCTGCTGTTGGGATTGTTGCTCAGTAGGCATGAGGAGAGGGACAGAAGGTGGAGGGAGAGAGATGAAGAAGGGGATGTGGCGGGTTGATGGAGAATGAAAGGTTATGAGACAAAAGGAAGATCGAGTCGCGAAGGACGATTGGTCACCAAGGCGAAGCACTGCTACGGCTTGTTCTCTTTGTTCCGGTTGTCGTCGCCACTCTATTTCCCTCGCTTGCAACGCTGTACCTCCTGATATGTAACCTTTCTGTCATTAAGAAAATCTACGGGAAAAAAAGTCCCCCCCCCCTTGATGGGCTTGTGACCGTGGGAATCCTTGAAAACTAAAGTCACGAGGTGTCCAGGCGGTTACCACGTGACTCAGTCTCGCCCGGCAATTTGACTCCGCCCTCTGATAGCCACACCACAGGTTGACAATTTATTCCTCACCTCGGAGTCACCACCTTCGTTATCTCTCTTTCTCCTCGACGTCCATGTTACATGTCTGGTCCCTTCAGTAAACACCTCTTAAACACCTACCAAGCTCGCGCCAGAGGTTCTCATACGCCCTACTCGACATACCAGCACGATTCGATATCCATACACCGTCCAATATCGTTCAATCCCACGATGCACGGAACCTATCATCCTCAAGACGCTTTCTCGTGTACTCCCAACGAATCCGCATTTGCTAACCTTTCCGCGGACACAGAAATGAAGCTCGCAGCCCTCCAAGCCAAGTTGAACCAGAAGCTCGGCCCTGAATTCATCTCCACGCGACCGGGGGGAGGCGGAATGAAGCTCACCTATACCGAGGGTTGGAAAGTCATCAATCTTGCCAATGAAGTCTTCGGGTTCAATGGTTGGAGCACTGCAGTCGTGAACGTCACTTGCGATTTCGCAGACTACGATCCAAACACACAAAGGCATACCATTGGAATTGCCGCTACCGTCCGAGTCACCCTTAGAGATGGGGTATATCACGAAGACATTGGGTATGGAATGATGGAGAACTCCAAGAGCAAAGCTGCTGCCTTTGACAAGGTAAGCGCGAAGGGTCAATTCACATCAGGTCGACGATTATTTCGTTCTTGCACACTTACCCCTCGTTTCGGGCCCAACCTCCCAGTGTCGGAAGGAGGCCGTAACAGATGCTCTAAAGCGGGCCTTGCGTAACTTTGGGAATCTCCTTGGAAACTGCCTTTACGATAAAGAATACACGAGAGAAATCCAGAAGATCAAGGCTCCACCACCGGTCAGCTGGCCCCATTATGCCGACTCTGGGGTTCCCTTTCGCTGATCCCTTTCATGTTCCTCTTCGCGATAGCCCAAATTGGACAAGGATTCATTGCATCGCCGACCCGAATTCACCGAGCAAAAGCCCGACCCCAGTTTCATAAAGCCAACGGCCGGACCGTCGATTGACCGTAATGACAACCAGAATCATAATCACAATCCCAATCACCATCACGCCCCTACCAGCAATGATCAGTCCGTCAAACCCGCTCCTGCACCACAACAGCCGCCAGGACTCAACACAACCACCAACAACCGCTCCGTCCAGCCCAATACCACCACAGATACCACCTCGAAGGCCAAGAACGTCCCACAACAGAATAACTCACGCCCGACGCCCAACGCTGGAAGTACCGCCACCAATGTATACAAACCCCCACCTCCTAAGAATCAACCAACCGCCCCGAAACAGCAGCCACAACAACCCGCTGCGAAACCAGACACCAAGGAACCCGGTACGACTTCAATGGACATAGATTACATGGCTGGGGAGGACGATATGACATTCTTCGAGTCTGACGACGAGAAATGGATGACGGGGGACTTTGACCTCGATCTTGACGTGGACTTGGGTCGCCCAATTGACTTCGAAGCAGACGAATCAGTCACAAACCAAGATGATTCCGGGTTCCAGGATGCCAACTCCTCGGGGAACGCCGGCCAACGGAAGGGAACTCCCTCCATCTCAGGTCCTGCCGCTTCTGCTTCCGTTCAACGGAGTGGCGCTCCCCCTGTCCCCGGTCACAACAACAACGTGAACAACATTCGCCTTGGTTGTTCGACAAACGGCAACTCGGTTCGGGGATCGGGGGGATCTCACCTTGCCAATTCCACCTCCACAGGGATCAACCCGGATGGTAACGGTGGCAACGGCAATGGCAACAAGGGGGTCAGCTTTCAGCCGCTTCCGAACGTGCGCTCCAGCGTTAACGGGAACGGGGGTAAGACGAACTCGTCCAACTCTACCTCGAGCGTTCAACCTTCCGGCTCTGGTGATGGCAAACCTTCGCCAGGCGGTTTCTCCTTCCCACCCGGCGTCGTACGTGTTTACTTTTACTTTCCTTTCTTTCTATACACGACCATAACCAGAATCATTACCAGAACCAGTCTGGGATAGGTTCCAAACGTCCTGTGGAATCAATGCTTCAACACCCACAACAGCAGTAAGTAATCCTCCCCCCCCCCCATCGCGGCCCGCTTCTAAAATCCAAAGTCGACTAAAATCCGCTATTAGACCCGGGGGATTGGGTTTCAAACGGGTTTCGACCGGTATGGGCCTCTCGGCCATGCCCACAAACGGGAATGGCAATGGAAACACGGATGTCGCTGTGAAGCGAGAACCCCTCGGTAGTCTCTTTGTTGCCGGTGGAGGTGGAGGTCCAGATCCCAAGAGGATGAGAAGATAAACCTTCCTTTTCGACAAATGGACGAATCGACTGTTTTCCAAAATTTTAAGTAAGGACGTTGATATCAGTAACACGTTCCTGTATCCACCGTCCGCCCTGATGGCCTAATTCCTCTGTACTTATCTGCTGCTGTATCCACAAACGACGACTTCAAATGTAACTTCCGGTTTCACACGGACACGCATGCTCGGGCCTGGTTCTGAAAACCAGATGCGGGAAAAGCTCTAATTGTATGCGTATTATACCCAACATGATATCCTAATTTTCAAAGAATGGTATAAGGTGTGCAACAGACGACGAGTCCTCTTTTACTCCTGGATCAACGGTGGTTTCCTGCTGATGGCGAGATACATTGGAGTGAACAACTTCGACTGACCACCCTTGATAAGTCCAGTCCTCGCCGCCTTGAGAGAATTCACGACCTGTAAAGTTCCCTTGGGCAGTAGACCCACAAGCTCCATAACCCACATCGCCGAATGGGTGATAAGCATTCCGCTCCAGGAGGTCCCCCAGACGGTGACCATGTCCCAAGCCGTCTGGGCCTTCCAAATATCTCCCTCCAGGGGGTAGTACCACTTCACTTCATCCGGTCGCTCCGCCAAGTCCTCTTCGTGTTCAACCTCGAAACCGACCGTCTTGAGAGCTTCCCGGGACTGTGACAAGGGTCGCATCTCGGGGATGCCATTTCCAAGCTCGATCTCGTGAGCGAGAGCCTTGTGCTCTGGGATCGATGGGTCCCAATTATCACTCATGCACCATTCGTACACACCGAACTTGAGAGTCAAGGTGAGATCGAAGAAATGGGGTACAGAGACCGGACCAGACTCACGATTCCTCCGGGCTTGAGGACCTTGAAGATCTCTCCATAAACACCTTCCCAAGTAGGTGCATGACAAGTAGCCTCGATGGCATAGACGGCGTCAAACGAGTTCTCTCCAAACTGCTCAGCGAGCTTCATGAAGTCACCCTTGACGAATTGGATCTGATCCTGAAGACCCAACTCCTTGACGTACTTGGTCGCACGACCAACTTGGAAAGCGTTGTTGTTCAAACCGACGACGTTGACGTCGGCGAACCTGGCGATCTCACGTGCGGGACCGCCGACACCGCACCCGACGTCCAAAACGCGCATGCCGGGCTTGAGACCCATCTTTGCGGCGAGGTAGTGCTCGTGACGGGCTAGAGAAGCGTAGAAAGCTTCACCCTTGTTGAACCGAGAGAAGTGGAACGACTGGGACCAGGCGAACTCGTATAGTTCGGTAGCACCATCGTAGTAGCCTGCACGTCACAATCGAAAACTTCCGTCAGCAGGTGTACGAATGGGATGTGTGTGGAGGGTAACTAACCGTTAACAACTTCAGCGTAGTTGTCGACACGGGCACCCTGGACTTCGGCCTTTTCGTGTTCCCTGTCCTTGTCCCAGAACTTGGTATAATTGCCGATGCGGTCGGTCGAGCGGGCGTCAGCCATTGCTAGAGGTGTGTGGGTGGGACAAAGAGAGCTAACGAGAGAAAATCAAGAGTAAGCACGAGTTGTTACGCGTAAAATGGACAGCGGAAGATGGGGAAAAAAAAGTCAGAGACTTGAATTACTCCCCGTAGGGATAGCTCCATAGTGTCGAAACACGTCACAAACGTTCGCAGATAAATTCTCATCGCAGGAAATAACATAAAGTACGGAATAAGACACTCACACAAAGGGAGGAGGAGAGGGAGGTAGGAAGGACAACGAATCACGCTTAACGGTACGATCTCATGGTCGTTCTCTTTTATGGGACGCGTTGGTGAAATTACATAATCGACATGGTACGATCTCAAGCCAGCACAAGGTTCGGGATGAGACATTGAAGAAGTTGGGCCTTGAGTTCGAAACGGACAAGAGAAGCAAGATAAAATAGGCGTTTCAAAAACTGTATCTATTCTCTCATGACTACATTTCGACAGAGCGGAGGGGATCTGAAGCGGCAGCAGCGAGCCCTTTATAACTTCCCGAGGATTGAATATTGACGGACAGCCCGGGCCGCATGTGGGAAATGCTGACAAATCCACGTCGTTACAAAGTGGCAGACCACTATATCGCAACGTGGCCCGCTTAAGGAGACACCTAGAGCAGACAGTGACACCTTCCCAACAGCCCGATGAGACACGCCGGACCGGGATTATTTCCTTTTATGCATCTGCGTAGACGGCCCGGTGATGGATGCGATTATTGGCGTCAAACATCGTGATAGATAGAAGTAGCGCCCAGGTGTCCAGTATACAACCCATACGTGAAGTGCATACGCAATGTGAAGACCCCCAAGGAAACAAGTCCGTCCGATACGGAGGTATATATAAAAATAAGCCCATGGTCCAATTGCAAGTCCTGGCGAACCAAAATCCAAAATCCAAAATCCAAAAAAAAAATCAAACAATCATGACCATGATCCAACCCATAACAAACGTAAAAGTGCCAAGGCCAATGAACTCCAACCCAAACCCAAGCGTGGATCCACCGCCGTTGTTACCGCTCTGAGCGTTAGTGGAAAAGAAAAAAAAAACAGCAACGTGATGGTTTATGAGTACCGAGGGGAATGACACACTGTTCCGGTCGGTCGGGGGGTTCCACCAAGCGACTGCGCCAATGGCAATCCTAGATGTCGACGATCAACCGCACGAGTATGACACGCCTGGGGAATATACGTACTCGATGACGATCCAGATGAGGTGAGATTGGAGTTAGTAGCAACGGTTCCACTGATGGTACTAACTGGTGTACACATTGAAGTCGAGGGAGCCGGATGTGGAGGAGGGGTTGCAGGTTCCCCTTGGTGGAAAGTAGAAGTTCCATAGACACCCATAGGCTATCCCGTGGATGTGAGCGAACAAACTGCTGTGGGGTTGGTTACACCCGTGTGCGTACCTCGCCTGTGTCTCCCTTGCAGTTTTCGAACGTGCCAGCGTCGTAGTTGCCTGGCATATTCCAAGCGCAACCCATGACGTCGTAAATGTGCTCACGCAACTGGGGGGCCTGGAGACCTTCTTTACAAGCTCGGAAACAGAAGCTGGTCGCAGACATGAAATTCTAGTGGGACATATCAGCAACCGCCAAACCAGATGGGTGTTTGGTGCTAACCGTCCACTCATGCAATTGCTGCAACTGGCCATTGTTGAATGCGCTGGAGAAGACCAAACCGCCAATGGGATTACCTAGAACGGTGGTTGAGTGGAAATATGAATGGTCACACGTAGGAGCCCAGAAGCACCGTTTCCAGTGGCGCCATGAGGATCCAACTCGCCACCCGCATCGCCGGCGGGGATATTCATGGGTGTCAAGTCGCCGATACCCGTTATCTGGACGTAATCGGGCGTCTGAACGAAGTGAGCTCCTTTGATTGACCCCGCTGGAATTACACGAGTTCCGTATCCGGACTTCCAGATGAACGTCAGGCGAGGTGGAGAGTGTTTTACGAGCGCGACTGACCTTGGTACACCACGAGACCATAATTTGCTGGATGAACAAATATGGGTGGAAGGTCAGGGGAAACGGCATTGTCTAAATAGGTGGATTCGAACGATCACAGACCTCGGTGTTGCCAACGAGCGAGCCTGGGCCGGGTTCTGGAGGCGCGAAGAGACAAAAGTCTTCCACGGAGTTGACTGTGAACCATGGAGCGTCAGTGAATACTTGGGATGCACCAAATCGAATTCCAGACGAACCATACGCATTCTGGCAGGGAGAGGCCTGGTCGCTTCTGGTGCCACACCTGTTTGTGCCGGTCTGCCCGTCCTCGGTGTGATCGGGAAGATTATCCGGAGAGTAGGTCGCAGAATACGTCTGGGCGTGGACACGGAGAACGGGAGAGAGCGAGACCAACGCAGAGAAACCAAG
>Ga0307515_10002097_pt1 | contig 43793 bp, 59 predicted proteins | sample 17_EM_MG_FD_194513 | JGI IMG/M metagenome (GOLD analysis project Ga0307515, IMG submission 194513) | Populus trichocarpa ectomycorrhiza microbial communities from riparian zone in the Pacific Northwest, United States - 17_EM | ecosystem: Host-associated > Plants > Roots > Unclassified | place... | reverse complement strand
GCGTAACACCGGGATAGTCTACAGCCGGTACCAGACCGACTAGCACGGATATGTCCGGCTTCAACACATGGATGTGGCACACTGTAACAGTTTGGATGGCTGGTAGGCTGCCTGGGCTGGAAAGAAATATTGTATAGCCATCGGCTCCTTCCTTCTTCATGGAGGCGGGCCATCAGGAAAAGGGGCACCAGCTTATTTAGTTATTGCACTTATCCCGACTTATTCTACCTTATTTTTGATGGCTTCCCGCCATTTGGACTGCTCAAAATTGATGGTTTTCGACCTATGTTATACAATGACAAATAATCGACAAAAACTTTGAATAAGCCAGAATAAGCCGAGAAAACTGAGACAAAAAGTGCATGCCACGTTTTCTGATGCAGAAAGGATCTCAAAGCAGTGCATCTCTGAGACCTGAAATCTAGCTTGTGTTGTTCCCTCTAGTGCAGTACACATATTCTGTTTTGTTTTGTTTTTTGACATGTCTCAATATATCCAATACTCACGATATTATATGATACTTTTGAATATTTTTGCCCCTGGTCACACTGGGGTCACGGCTACGTCATCGGTCGAAAATGAATGAGCTCAACCTTACTAGACTACCTGATTTCATAATCGAGGCGAAAATCAACATGATAATCGACCCACATTGACCGCACCTAATGTCAAACACCGGCCTGATCCCGATCGCTCCGAGTCTCGTTAGTCGCTCATCAACCGCGTTCGCAAGTCGTCCAGCTTTCAAGAAGCCTTTCTTATCGGTGTAAGCATAGGAATTGAAGTCGACGTCTCTTCCTAACATGAGGACTACCAGCCCAAGTTGCTGTGCGACCAGGGCCGCTTCACGAATATGAACAGCACGAGATACCCCCCTACCTCCAGCATGCACCCTACGAACCGGGGTTTCCCCTTACAGCACATTCATTCAACTCTTCCGGCACTATCAGTCACTCCCCAGGGTCAAACTGAAACCGCTATTTGGGAAAGAGGCCCAAAAATTCGCTGTTCGCTTGATGCACGAACACCCAGCCCAACCCCAAGCGAAGCTGCGGAACTTTCGAGGGCAGGGGCCTTCGATTGGCATAGATTGGCTCAAAGGAGGTTCTGGTTCCGACGCGAATGGTTTTGTCAGTCGGCGGCCGGTGAATTTTGGGAATACTGACATCATCCCACTAGGGTATTATATTGCGCTTCTCTTGATTTGCGCTATCACCACGCTCGTTACTCTCTACCACCAGGAGATAGTCCATTTCTTGAGACCAGCGGCGGACTGGATGCATGAGTATGCGTGTTCCTCGACAATGGTTTATTTTTGTCTATCATCCTGACGATCCCCCAGCTTCCCTGCGGGCTTTGTGATTCCTATCGCCGTATTGTTCATCATATCGTTTCCTCCGGTTCGTTCACACTATACACCCGCTTACTATGCTAGGACTCTGACGCGGCTCGTAGCTATTTGGCCACGAAATCGTTGCAATCCTATGCGGGTTGGTTTGGGGGCTATGGCTGGGATTCGGTATTGTCTGTACTGGGACATTTCTTGGAGAAGTTGGAAATTTCTAGTCCGTGATATCACCGTCCTGATTTCCACCCTGCTGACTAATTTCACCAGTGCCTTCAAGTACTGTTGCCGCTCCCGTGGCGAAAAGCTGGAAAGGACGAACATTGCTTACGGCTGTCTGGCAAAAGTAGTTCGTGATGGGGGTTTCGTTATTGCCCTGATCGCTCGCTTGAGCGCAATACCCGGCCACTGTGCGTCTTTGCAACTCCTCAGTGTGCATTGCCTCACCGTTTGTAGTCACCACCGCGGTGTTCAGTACGTGCGGGATGGGGATCGTCGTGTTTTCCCTTGCAGCTGTACTTTCCCTCCCGAAACAATTCATTACCGTCTATCTGGGCGTTGTACTTGAACAATCTGCTAACGGTGAGACTGGTGACCATTCTGAGGACTATACCTGACCATAGCGTCAGGCGAGAAGTCATCCATCCAAGACAAGGTCCTCAAGTATAGCATCATCGGGGCCACACTCATCATCACCGTGTGGGCAATGTGGTATATCTATGCACAGATGGGCAAGGTCAAGACCCAAGTGATTTACGAAAGACGAAAGGCTAGGTTGTGATAGTCTGATCGTTCACAATGAAACACCAATTGACTGTATATCCCAGGCAGATGAAAACCGTTGAGCTCGGCACCAACGGAAATGTCGTACTTTCTCACAGTACCATCACGGCTCCTCTCCCCATACGGCCATTCAATCCTGACGGAATATCTGAAGGTCAAAGATGGGACGAACGTGGGAATGCTATCAGGTGCTCAAACGAGTCCTCCCTCCAGGTCACGGAACACGCTTTTCAACCGACTACAGGTGAAGGACGAGATCCTCTGAACCATGGAGGCGATCTCACGACCAGGAAATATTGCGGTGCGTTTGAACACTCAACTGGACCCCGCATAGACGGACGTGAGGTGCTGGTAACTCCATTTGACCCACGGCAACATCTCAGAACCCGATCAATTTCCGGTTTCCATAGGGACGCAACTGGATGACTTTATACCTTTCAGACAGCTGTGACAAACCGCTGACACACATATACCATTCTTCCTCTTTCTTTTTTTCATTCCAGTCGGATATGCACAGTCCATACAGATGTTCGGTAATTTTCCTGCGCCACTGTACCTGGACGCGCCTGGCTATTACTTATATGAAATGTTGGTGCATATATTTACGCCAAAATTTTGATCGAACGCTAAAGCGGAAGGGCGGCCGCCCACCCAGCGCCAGCCCTTGACGTGTTGACAGGCTGGCATTGTTCAAAAGGACATCGGTTCCATGTGCGGCGCTCATTCGACTCTCTCTCCCCAACCATGGGTGCTCTCAAGACTCTCGTTTTTTCCACCTTCTTTTTTGTGTCATCTCTTGCGGCGTCCGCCAATGATTGGCGTAGCCGCTCAATTTACCAGGTCAGCCGCATCCGTTCTTTCCCCTCTATATACTCACCTCGAGGTCACCAGCTTGTCACGGACCGGTTTGCAACGGATGGGCCTGGGCCAACTTGCAACACGGAGGACCGCAAGTATTGCGGTGGCACCTACCGAGGCATCATAAATTACTTGGATTATATCCAGAACATGGGATTCGACGCCATTTGGATATCTCCGGTCGTCGCTACCTTTGAAGGATCAAGTGCATATGGAGAGGGATACCATGGGTTGGTCTTCTCATCCCTCGCCGCTGTAGGGCTGCTTGACAAATTACTGACTGTTCCTGTTCTAGGTACTGGCCGCAGGACCTATTTTCTCTCAACCCTCATTTTGGCACCGGCGAAGACTTGAAGGCTCTCGCTGATGCTTTGCATAAGCGAAATATGTACCTGATGGTCGACGTCGTGGTAAATCACCTCGCCTCGAAAGATTCCCCTCCCTCCTTCTCCTCTTTCAATCCCTTCAACGAGGAATCAGATTTTCATTCGAGGTGTCTGATCACGGACTACAACAATCAGACGCAGGTTGAGCAATGTTGGCTCGGGGATGACAAGCTCGCTCTTATCGACGTGAACACAGAGAAAGATGAAATCGTCGACACCTATCACGACTGGATCAAGACACTCACCGGGAATTACAGCGTTGATGGCATACGTATTGACACTGTGAAGCACATTCGAAAGGACTTTTGGCCGAGTTTTACCTCATCCTCGGGTGTATACGCGATCGGTGAGGTTCTCCACAATGAAACCGACTATATCGCAGGCTATACAGGTTAGTCCACCTTCCTTCCCATAACGTCTCGCTCACTGTCCCCGATTAGAGGTCCTAGATGCTGTCCTTGACTACCCGACCTGGTTCCCACTCGTTGCAGGTTTCCAGACCCAGTTCGGTAACCTTTCTGCCCTCGCCAGAGTCATCACAACTTCTCAGGGTGCCTATAAAAACGGACTTTTCGGCACCGCGTCGTTCCTTGAGAACCACGATCAACCTCGCTTCCCATCCTTATCCAACGATACCGCGGTACGGTCGGCTCTACCGCGCTGCTGAGTTATGCTCATACATGTTTTCAGAGGTTGAGAAATGCAATGGCATTCCCGTTCGTTCACGACGGCATTCCTATTATCTATTACGGTGTGTTTTTCTCCTTGCAGAGTTACCTTCGTCGTTGCTCAGGGGTTTTCAGGTCAGGAGCAAGGCTACGCGGGTGGACCGGACCCTGCTAACCGCGAAGCGTACGCAAGCTCCAACGGCGTAGATCGTCGATTTTGATGATTTTCCCCCTCAGGTTGTGGCTCTCTGGTTATGCTCAAGACAAGGATCTGGTGCAACATATAAAAACTCTGAACGGGGCCCGCAAGGCCGCCATCACTGCCAACAGCAACTTTCTTTCAACTGCTGTACGTCCAGGCCACTCCCCACTTGGTGGGTACTGACAGCGGTTGAGTAAAGATGTCTTTCCCACTTGCGTCGGAGACCGCCCTCGCAGTTTCGAAACCGCCAATACTAGCTCTGTTTACTAATGTTGGTGCTGGCAGTACTGCTTCTTGGAACGTAGCCAAGTCGGGCTACAGTGGGAACACACAGCTGATCGATGTTCTCTCCTGTACCGTCGTAACTACCAGCAGTGATGGTGGTCTTATCACCAACACCACCGATGGTTCGCCGCGGGTTTACCTTCCTCTTTCTGCATTGTCGGCTTCGAACAAAATTTGTGTTGATAGCCTTGGTGCTGGGAACTCGGCTTCTGGTGGTGCAATGCCGTCGTTGATGCTGGTTGGACTTGTCGGTTTCGCTTATTTGTTTATGGGAGTTGGGCTTTGAGTAGAGCAAGACATACGTTCCTTACTTATGCAATGGACTCGGTTCATACATCACGGGCATATATTAGGTACTCACCAGTCACTAGTCACTGCTTCAGTACTTAAGCCTGGACCAGTAGAATGGACGCACTTTGATCGTTTATTAATGCTCGTGCCTTCCGATCATGCCTTTATGCGGTCCCCCAACTATTGACAAAGGCGCAAAGGGTTGCCGCCCTCAAACCTGCGTGTCTGTTCCATCCTATTCCCCTTCCTTTCTTTTCCGTACCAACTCTTGCGGCTGCGCCACAACCATACCATTGTAACAACTGCATACCACACTTTAACCCTTTCGTGTGGTCATGGGCAATTGTGCATCCGCGACTCAAGATCGAGAAGCATCCCAGCGCTCCGCCGACATCGACCGGATTATTGAAGAGGACTCCAAAAAGTTCAAGAAAGAATGCAAGATTCTCCTACTCGGTAAGGGATACCCCCTCTCACTGCCCTCCCCCCCTCCACCAAGGCTAACACAGACCACACGATAAACGCAGGTTCGGGCGAGTCTGGAAAGTCAACCGTTGTCAAGCAGATGAAAATCATACACCAGGATGGTTTCTCGGTTGAGGAGCGCGTTGCTTACCGCGCCGCAATCTATCAGAACTTATTGGAAAGCGCACAGGCCATTGTCTGCGCGATGCATAAATTATCTATTCACCCTGTGGACCCTCAGAACCGTGTATGCCACCACTTTATCTCTCTGCATACACCCACTGACAACAGTGAACACCTAGGAAACTGCAGAGCAAATCGCATACTACGACTTGGACCTCTCCTCCGTTGACTCCAACTTCCGCTTTCCCGAGCAACTTGCCTTGTCTATCAACAACTTGTGGCGCGACCCAGTGATTCCCCAGATAATGGATTACCACAGTAGCGAGTTTTATCTCATGGATAGCGCGAGCTAGTACGTCCGGTTTACTCTCTCGGTTCTTCTTCTAATTGTGACTTCATGATATAGCTTTTTCACCGAAGCAGAGCGAATCGGAAATCCCGATTACATTCCCACCGAGATGGACGTCCTGAGGTGCCGACAGAAGAGCACAGGGATTGTAGAGACAAGGTTCAACGTGCCACCCCTGTCGTATGCGCCGCTTTGATCAATCTCTCCTACAGACACTGACCGACACTATTTAGAATCCACATGTTCGACGTGGGGGGACAACGTTCTGAGCGAAAGAAGTGGATCCATTGTTTTGAGAGTGTGACGAGTATCATCTTCTGCACTGCGCTAAGCGAGTATGATCAGGTACTACTCGAACAGCGAAATCAGGTTCGTCTCGTGTGTTCGGCACCTCTCGTAGTGGTTCTCATAACACCTGCCATAGAACCGTATGGCGGAATCCCTCGAACTATTCGATTCAATCATAAACTCGCGTTGGTTCTTACGGACCTCCATAATCCTGTTCATGAACAAGATCGACGTGTTCCGCAACAAGCTCCCAAAGGCACCCCCGTCTCTCTAACCATGTTTCTGATCCTAACTGACAGTATTTATAGGTTCCGCTGGAGCGGTACTTTCCTGAGTATACCGGCGGCTCTGATATCAACAAAGCGGCAAAGTATATACTGTGGAGATTCATGCAAGCCAATCGTGCACGACTAAGTGTCTACCCACAGTGCGTTCCACTGTACTCACCCCCGTGTCATTATAAGTTCAAGAAAACCAGTTTGACGCAGGCAACTGATACTCCCAATATCCGTTTGGTGTTTGCGGCTGTCAAGGAGACTATCCTCCAGAATGCCCTCAAAGACTACGGAATATTGTAGCGGCAGATGGACAGTACCTTCCCACAAGGTTACGGTTAGTCACGTTTCATGTGCCTAGAACGAAATTTGCAGCCCTTTCCCCGCATGCCACCCTTCGAACCATATAGCTGCATTTGTAAATGTCCACTTCATCGTGTACGATATACCTTCCCACATGTACCAAGCGCGAGCTTTGCATCTTTCAAGTCAGCACCAAGACACCTCCTTTCGTTTACTTTATCTCACGTCTGCCTCTCTTTTCCTATTATACGGCGCATTGGAGTATGCACATGACTATAATACACGATGTATAATATAATTTCAGCGGATGACCAATCCGTAAGGTTATATCCGTGTATAAACGAATGTTCGCCTCAACCGCTCTGTCCAGTCGACGAGGCGAACCTCGACTACTAGCACCCCTATACGACGGATATGCATAATAACGTTATCTATGATGGTGTTACAGATCATCACCCAATCATGATTTTCGAGTCTCGTGACTGACGCGTCTTTGCCACTACTCTGATTCTTTGAGGGATCTCTACTTGCTCGCGAACATGTCGGACGTCCCTCAACTGCTGCTGGCATCCTTGAACCCATCCACGAGGAAACAGGCGGAACAAAATCTCGCGACTCGCAGCACACAAGCTTCATTCCTCCTGGGCCTCCTCCGCATTGCACTCGATTCTTCTCAAGATCGCCCAGTCCGCCTCGCAGGATCAGTGTATCTAAAGAACACAATCAAATCAAGGTGGGAGGACGTAAGTGGCGTATAAATTCTTTTTCTGTACCCTTTACCGATCTCTTTGTAGGACGAATCACCCATTCAAGAGGCCGACAAAGCAGCATTAAGAGTTGATCTTGTGCCGGCGATGATTGCACTGTCAACTGCCGCCGACAAGCCACTCAGAGCCCAGATTGCAGAAACGATATCAATCATAGCGCGGTCAGATTTCCCTGGACGATGGCCAGATCTGATCGATGTAAGCTCGTCTTGTGCCCAGGGACCGCCGATGCGGTCACGAAAGCGTCTCTCTCACCTCTCCTCGTCATGATCCTAGAAACTGGTTGGACGCCTCTCCAATGGGGATTATCAAGTCAATCTTAGTATCCTGGAGACCGCACATTCGATATTCCGTCCCTGGCGTGCAGAAACGCGATCCGATGGCCTTTTTTCGACGATCAATTACGTTCTCGATAGATTTGCAAAGCCCTTCCTCCAACTCCTTTCGCACACCGCGAATATACTGTTTTCACCCAGTTTTCAAGGGGATGTTGGATTGGTTGCTCAAACCCAAGTGATACTTATTGACCTTTTCTTTGATCTCACCTGTCAAGATTTACCACCCGACTTTGAAGACTCCCACGTTCAGTTTTTTGGACCTCAGGGACTGTTTTTGACGTTCCTTTCTTGGAATCCTCCGTCCTTAGCTACAGAGGTAAGGTCCATCGAGCTGATATCAAAGCCGACGATTAACGATCAACGGTTCTCAGCCGGATGACACGACGCCGTCCTTGCCATCCCAAATCAAGACTGGGATACTCGAAATCGCCGAGGTAGGAACTGAATAAACCCAATGAAATGCTCGCTAATTTTTGAGGCAGCTTTACACAAAACTTTACCCAGAAGTGTTGCAGAACTCTGGCTCTGTAGAGCTGTTCGTGACGGCAATCTGGGAGTTGCTCGGCGGTGGGAAATTACCAGGAGTTTCTGATGATCACGTATGTTGGGTTCTGCGGAGAGATTTACTGGTATTCCTTGGCTGAACCCCCCCTCCCAGCTGGTCGCCCAGGCTTTGCGGTTCCTGTCTACAACCATCCGGATAGGACATTACAAAGAACACTTTTCGGACAGACGAATGATCTCTGTGCTTGTTGAAGGGGTGGTAGTCCCTAACATCGGACTCCGAGGTTAGTACAACGTCTATTGCACTGAGGTGATGACTTTGCTAACATAATGATCCCTTTTCGGGTAGATCATGATATTGAACAGCTCGAAGACGATCCCCTGGAGTTTATCCGTTTGGATTTATCCGTCCCATCTACTTCTGCAGGTACAATCGGAGGAACAAGTAGCGAGGCCGTAACTCGCAGGCAGGCCGCAGCCGATGTACTGAAAGCACTCGTGGCCAGCGGGCTAGAGGAGGAAACGACAGAAGTCGTTGGTTCATTGATTCAAAAAGGGCTGGAAACATATTCCTCAAACCCTCGGGAGAACTGGCGATCCAAGGATGTTGCGGTGTATCTACTTGGGGCAATTGCAACACGAGGGTCGACCGTCGCAGTTCGTTACTCCTTGTTACCCTAACGATTACTCGTTCGCCCTCACCTCCTATCTTCAGCAAGGAGTCACATCCACAAATTCGCGGATCAACGTTGTCGAATTCTTTTCGAACAATGTGTTCCAAGACCTCCAGTCCCCTGAGGGCACCGTACACCCGATCTTGCAAATCGACGCTATCAGATTTCTGAATACATTCAGGAACCAGGTAAGATTATTAGTACGCAGCTAGGTTCAGAAACTCACTAGACACCACACAGTTGACAAAGGATCAGCTAGTGACAGTCCTGCCGCACCTGGCACAGCACCTACGGTCCAGCAACTACGTGGCGTGCACGTATGCGGCAGTAGCAATTGAACGTATTCTCTTTATCAGACGCGGAAACATCGTCCTGTAGGCGCGACCGTTGCTCTCTCGCTCTAGAATCCTGCTTGTTGACACATTCCGCTACTCCAGCTTCAAACCAGAAGATATCCAGCCGTTCTCTGTCGAGCTGATCGATACGGTGTTGACCAAGTTGGAGTCTGCTGGTAACCCGGAAAAGGTCGCTGAAAATGACTTCATGATGAAATGTGAGTGAAAACCGCGCCGTTTCTTTGATCTATTACATATAATCCCACGTTCCCCTGCGGTGAAGGTATCATGAGGATCATCTTTACGGCCAGACAGTCCCTGGCCGGTACTGCCTATGACAGAATACTGCAACGATTGGTCGGAATCCTTGGAGTAACCTCTAAAAATCCGAGTAACCCGAACTTTGATCAGTATCTATTCGAAAGTCTGTCCGGCCTTATGAGGCAAGTTAAAGGGCAGAAGGGTGGATACCTTCACGGCTCATTTGTTTGTGCAGGTTCGTCGCTGCAGCAAACCCAGCAACAGTCCCCACCTTTGAAGGGCAATTGTTTGGGCCCTTCACTTTCATACTCCAGCAAGATATTGACCGTGAGTGATGATCAGTTCCAATTCTAACCTGGCATTTATCTGACTTCCGGCCAGAGTATATTCCTTACGTATTTCAAGTTCTAGGACAAATGCTGGAACTGCACGCTTCATCTGTCCCGAACGAATACCGACCGATCCTTCCTTTCTTGTTAACACCCGCGGGTTGGCAGCAGAAGGGAAGCATCCCTGGTCTGGTCAAGTTGCTGAAGGCATTCCTAGCCAGAGACTCGGCACAACTAGTAGAGACTGGGCAGTACACAGCCATCCTTGCTGTGGTGCAACAACGATTGATTCCGTCGAAGGTAAATGACGGATGGGGATTCGAACTTTTGCAAGCAGTTGTCCAGAACATACCTCCGTGCGTCGATGAGTTGCTGTTGTTGTTAATTCTTCATCTGAACGGAACCACAGACAGAACCTCCGCCAGTACCTCCCTGCGGTTGTTGTCAGCTTATTGAGCAGGATGCAAACGAGCAAGACGGACAAATATGTCTATCACTTCGTCCACTTTCTGACATTCGTTATGGGGATCAACGCGAATGGTCTCTCGCCGGACTACTTGATCGAGACTGTGGAGCAGATTCAAGGGGGGTAAGTTCGCGTCTCTGATCAGATCGCTGTAATGGTCGATGACGCAGGGTGGACTCGTAGGCTTTGGTCTCAGATTCTGATCAACTTCGTTATCCCACAAGTGCCGCTGACGGTTACCAAGGACCAGAAAGTGGTCGCGGTTGGAATTGTCAGGATGTTAGTGCAAAGCGAGGTAATGCGCAAACCGGAATTCGCGAGTGTCTGGTGAGCACGACTAAGAGACGGGCATGGCCAGGTTGACGCTGATCACGCTTTATGCACAGGACTCAGGCTCTCGCAGGGCTGTATAGACTGCTCGCCAACCCTCAACATCTACTGAAGAAGTCCACTGGGGAAGAAGATCCGGATGCAGGCCTGACGGCGATCGACCACGAAGAGCAGAACGCGGGATACCAAGCAGCATACTCCCGGCTCGCAGCGTCAGAGAATGCGACAATTGATGCAGTGGCGTATGTAAACGACCCTCGGGAGCTGCTAGAAAGCGAATTAGGTCGCTTGTCTGGGCAAGGTGTGTTCGGAGGAAACTTGGGCTCCATGGTAAATGAAGCGAGGGTGCTTTCTTCCCAACCTTTGGAGAAGTGAGGGACGAGTTCGGAGGTGTTGTATTATACAACCATGCACTGAGATACATTTATGATTACACGAAACTATAAGCTCGAAAATAGGACCATGCGTGAGTAGAAAGAAAAAAAAGTAAGGGAAGGCGATAGAACACGATGGGCTACCCAAGGGCGCAGCTAAGGGTGCTTGAGGGACCAACTGGCACTACAGGGACCACGATAGAAAGGGTATCGTCGAAAATGGGGCCTCTGAGAAGACCAACGATCTGCTGTTTGGTGGGTGGGAGTCGGTCCTCGGGGACCGGGTTTGGTAAGGAGGGGGTGAGTGGGTAGATTTCTGGCGGAGATACGGGAGGACATGGGGGATTGACGATGCGAACGATACTGTCAAGGAAAAGGTTCCACTCCTGGTTGACCCAATTTTGTTCCAGGGTGAATGTGGGGATATAGGTCCAATCCGCGCGTCGTTGGACATCAATTGGAGTGCCTCTTCCCATGGGGTCGTCGGAGGGGTATTGATCGAGAGATTTGTATTCGACGACGCTGCTTCCTCTGAGGGATGTGACGAACCTGGTCCTCGTTCCGCGGCTGAGTTTGGAATCGACGGGGCCGATGACGACGTCGTCTGAGACTGTGCAACTAAGACCAGGGACTTGTATGGACGAGAGAGGGGGGAATGGGATGGGAAGAGGAGGTTTCTGGGAATCCAAAGAAGAAAGTTGGTCGACGAGTTCCGGATCGATCTCGCCGATGGCATCAATATCGAGTAGACCTGGGTCTTGAAGAGTCTGGAGGATTTGGCGGTCGATACCGTCAAGGTTGGGGGCATCATCCTCTTCGTCATCGTCTTGAGATGAAGACATGTCGTTGTCGGCATCGTAGGTAGCGGGGGTGGAAATGTTGAACTGGGTGGGGGAAAAAAAGATGCTGTTCTCCGCGGCTACTACGTTTGCATAACCGTACTTGTCATAACTGTAGGTTCGGGGGGTGAGGGTTGGGGAGGAGGAGAAGAAAAAGAAAAGCATACAGGGTCTCTATTCGTTCTACACATATGTACTTCCAAAGACTGGGTATCCTGCCGTTGTTCTCTGTGTAGACGTTGCGACGTCTACGAGGGAAGGGAAGGGAGAGGAAAGAGGGTGAAGCGGGAGGAGAAGGGGGGAGGGAGGGTTGGGGGCCGGCGGAGGTGGAGGACGATGGTAAGGAGGGGTCGGTGGAGAGGGGAGACCTGCCTCGCCTTGGGAATCTGGAGTAGGAGACGGGCTGGAGGGCGGGGGAGTTTACGACGGGGTCGACCTTGCGACGTTTGGGATTTGGTGGCTGGACGTCGTCGTGATCGTCGAGGAGGAGGATGAGGCCGTGGGCGGGGGCGGGGGCGGCAGGGACGACGTGGACGGGGGCGGGAGGCGGGTCGTGAGATCTCTTTCGTTTAGATTGGAGACGGGACGATCTCCGGAGAACCGGATGCATTTGACAGAGGGCAGACAGGGAATTCAGGAAATGTTCAAGTGGTGAGTGAACAGGGCGACGACGGGACGGGGGAAGAAAAAAGAAGTCTTCTGCTAAAAAGGAAAGAGGTTGACTAATGCGGAGTTTCAATTCATTACCTAACAAGGATGATCGGATCATCGCTCGTCGCTCTCGGACATGTGATATGTGTAAATATAAATCAGCGTGTGTGACCGCTCTTCCTCCTCCTCGACGATCATGTTCAACTCGGAAGATATCCAATCCTCTCTAAGCTTGAAATCCCAAGGAACTGACTATGAGACCGCAAACTATCCACCAGAGCACGACTGTAACTCTCTCTCCATCTCTCCGTCTCTGCTCTAACCCTCTCTCGCCCCCCCAGCTACTTCCTCCGGAGGCTCTGGTTCTCCGGAGGACGCCTGGTCCAAATCAGCCCAGCGGGGAAAGCATTTCCCCCCTCATCTCGCCGGAATCCCCCCAAATTCTGCATCCTCCACAACCGCCGTCTACTCCCCCGACAGCCCTGCATATACTTTCACTCCCATCAACTCCTCCGGTCTTCCCATAACCTCCCCAAGCACCCCCGTGCCAACCATCCCTATGACCGCCCCCGCTGATCTCGGATCTGATCCGGACAGCTGGGAGAGCAAGAACGAGGCTCTCCAGAGGTTGAATCAGAGATACAGGGACAACGCTGACACCAAGGACTCTAAGTAATCATCAATCACCATCCGTGGACGACCCAGACAAATCCTTATCTATTCTCCCCCTGTTGTATCACCTCATTTTGTGCTTCATCCTCAGTATCAAACTCATCCTCGGCTGTTCAACCTATCTCATACGTATGAAAGAAACGACGGTCGTGTGCCGCTCGCGTTGCGAGTCTATTTATTGAATGTTGTAGCCTACGAGATTCCTACGTCCAATCATTTCTCCGATCTTGCAAGTAAACATCCGTTAGCACACCGCCCCCTTAACAAACATGAGCCGATAGACACACCTTGAAGATACCATAGCCCTCGACAGCATACACTCCAACCTTCATCCATTCTCCACTTCGGACCAGCTCCCGCAAGAAAGCGGGATTTCTCGCCCGAGACCACAACAAGCTGTACTCGCTCACGAATATCGTCCAATGGGGGATCCGAAGTCTCTCCGCAACGTAAACCTGCTTCAGTAATTCGCGCGTGACCTGCAGGTTATACGTCACAGGAGCCCTGTACGCTGTTAAAGACGCGTCAACCATCCCGCCTCCTGTTGCTTTCTTCCGGAACTTACAGCCTAAAGATCCCGCCAAACGTTCACCAAATGGCCCCAGGCTCTTTCTAGTCATGGACCATGCCTTGTTCAAAGTTTCTTGCGCGGAAGCCGCAAACTCCGTCGCCTTCTTTTGCAACTGCTCTCCAGACTGCTGCGCAGAGGAAGGAGGCGTAGAGTAAAACCTCCTCGAGACGTTGGTCCTAAAAGAGCGAGGTAGTTGGCGAAGAGAGTTGGAGGCCATATGAGATGATGGAGAGAGACAGACAGAAAGGAGACGTCTGTGTTGGCAAACGCGAGCCAACCCGGATTGGTCCGCCCTCCGATCACTGCTTCACGTGGCGCTCCATTCTCCACTACTCAACCGACGCTCATGAAAGTGTCCCAGAACCTCACCAACACTGTAGATCATCTTGTCTTGTGTTCTACGGACGCCATCTTACTTTTCCCAAAGTATCTCTCTCATAGAGCGTGGGGCGACCGTTGTCATCCCATCCCTACACACCCGTTGATCGATCTGTCCTTGGGCGTCCCCCAGGAGCCCCCCCCATCACGGTCCCTCCTGGATACCACAACTGTCCATAGGTCATCAGAATCTACATACCCATGCACTGTTGCCCTCACGTGAACCTTCCGTGCAGGCCGGTACTACAGGGATCACATCGATGTTACACCAGATGATACCGTCTTGACCGCCGGTTGTAACATGGCGCTTGTTACTGCGATAATTGCTATAGCAAATTCAGGCGACCAGGTCATGCTTCCCGTTCCCTGGTACATAACCTATCACCCTCCCCGTTCACAAGTTCTTCGCCACCCAGGTACTTCGATCGCAAGTAAGCGTGCAGTGGTCCGCCAGCTGGTGGTACTTTTCCGACCCGCAACTCTCGAATAGGATGACTTTTGAAATGCTAGGGGTCGAGGCTGTACCCTTGGTCGCCCTCACCTCTGCTGGTTTTCGACCAAAGGTTGATTACTGCATGACCGGCATTCCTTATCATCTGTTCGACCCTTTGCAGGACCGGGACAGGTGGTCTACTGTCATTCATCAGTTCTCGTTTTCCAAGAGTTACTGCATCCCCGGTCATAGGCTTGGAGCCACCGTGGCGCCCAAAATCGTTCTCAGCCACGTTGTCACCGTTCTTGTTAGTTGTTAGTGTATTGATACGCGCGCCGAGACCAATCCAACTCGCACTCGAGTCAACCCTTCCTATATTATCCTGAGGCCCCTTGTTCGTAAGAATGCCGAAGCGACATACTCTTGGCGCGATTATTTCACAGGCCTATCTTCCTTCCCCTAGAGGATAGGTTCTCAGAGGGGATATTTTACATTCGTGAGACATCCTTTCAAAGAAAGGGACCCAATCCAAGTTTATGAGAGGATGGCAGCCGAAGGAGGTATCGTGACACTGCCTGTGCAAATCTTTGCGGCCGAAGCCGCCCTTCAAGACCATGACAGTAGACGCTCGGTTAAATTCTCAGTAGCCAACGCCGGCGATGAGACCGTTGCTCCAGTTTGTCGACAGCTATCGGAGATCGAGCAGCGGTTCGGCTGGGAATTAGATTAGCCCCGCAAGTATGATTACCTATAGTGGTGTAACATAGGACGAGAAGTAAATACTTGTACAAGTAGGAACAAGATCAGTCCTCCTTCTTGGCTCCAATTCGCTTCTCAGCCTCGTCAACTGCCGCCTTGTCTGTCTCCGGATTACCCGCGGCCCCTGCAATGGGTTAGCGTCCGTCGGCTGGTGAACAAATTTGTGCGTGGACTCACCAAATAAACCTGCGGTCTTGAAAGGACGCTTGAGTTCGCCTTCTGCAGGCTCCCCTAGAATGTGGATCTTGATTGGTTTGGAGTCATAGAGATTCTTGAGTGCCATGATGGCCTGAATAAAGAGGGGCTGGGTATATCTAAGGTAGATGTGCAGAAAGACCCTTGAAGTGATGTTGAGTCGCTGGTACGATGGAGAGGTGGTAGGTATTCCCCTACATCATAGCCAATCCAGTGTATACTCCTCTCACGCCTTTCGATACTTCCCCAAGGTCGTAGTCCTTGACGGTGGTTGTGACGAGATTTCCCGAGTCAGGCGACTACGCAAAGGGTGAGGGTGGAGATGCAAGATAGATGGTGCAAACAAACCATTGGGTTTTTGGGTTCCACTGTAGGTACAACAATGAGCCGACGGTGGGATTCGGAGGCACGGTAGAGTGCTTACCGTATTTGAGAACGGTCAGGTCGTTCTTCTGCTTAATCTAGTATCGTGCAAGGGTCGATATTCCGCATGCTGAAAAGGTCGGGTGCTTACCTTGCTTGAGCAGACGAAATAAGCAGTGAGGACAATGAGCTGTGCGGACACGTAGCCGATGCGTGCATACAGCAAGACCTCGGGATCATCGAAGGGGATTTTCCTCGCGACTTGCAGAAACAGCACGTCAAAAACTAAAGTGATCAATGATATAACATTCTTCTCACTTTGCATGACAACGAGAGATATGGCGAGGTTCGAGGCTGCAGCGTTCATGGTTGGCAAGCCGTAAGTTGAGGGTGGAAGGCTGTGAAGGGGAGACGTGGTCTTGTCACGTGCGGTCTATCCAGGTTGTGACCCGTCGTCACGATCACGGATATACTCCTGTCGGCCCGAGTGGGCCCAAGTGTGACGTCAAGGTCAACGACTCCTTACTGCGAACCACCAGGAATGAACCACGAAACTGCATCAATATCAAGAGCAACTTCGGTTTCGAGAACGAGCCGCAGGTCGTCAGTCTCTCGCTCTCAATCTCTTATCAGGAAGAATACTTCGCCTCAGGATTTACGTCCATCCGACATCCTCATCGAAAGGTTTGTCGCTTGGAAGGCCATCGTAAAGCAGCTTATTGCGTACTTTGAGGTGAGGCGTCGGTTCGCCTACACCCGCAGACGTCGGCGTTAATGACTCTTTGTAGGGTATCGCGGACATAGAGAACAACACCGCTAAAGAGTTGACGAAGCTCGGAGCGGTGATCCAAGTTCCCTTCCGTGCGGGAAACCAGTTTCTCGGCGAAGGTGGTCTACAGGTCAGCACACAAGGCCAGGCCGGTGAAATCATTATATTCAAACACTGCAACGACAGGACATTTACTACACGATTAGAGAGAAGACTCGGAGCATCGCCGACCAACATGCAAATCTGGGTCGAACAGTCGATGGATCCATCGTGCAGCACCTTCAGAAGCTTCGGACAGAAATCAAGGCCCATATCAAGGTGAGGAGCGCGGAAAGCGTTTGAAATTGGGGTGGCCCACTGAGGGATCTGCGCAGAACATCCAGAATGATACGGGAAAACTTGCGACGAGCGTCGCAAAGGAACGCGAGCTATCGGGCCGGTATATGGGTGACCTGGTGACAAACGTTTCCATATTCAAGAATTCTCCAATGAACACCACTGCGAAAACGGATCCGTACGTTTCGAACCAGGCGGTTCTCAGACAGTTGAACAAGCAGGTCCACGAGGAAAACCTGTTGCAAAAGTCGATTATCATCATTCAGCAATCTTCAGCACACTTTGAAGAATCGCTTATCAGGTCCATTCAGTCGGCGTGGGCGACGTATGATGAGTGGTTGTCTCGGTCATCGGTGACGATTCAGGGGATCTGGCGAGGACTGGCGGACCAAATGAATGCGCTGGAGGCTGATAAGGAATGGCTGGCGTTTGCAGCACGATCCGATCATCTGCTGGACCCGGAAACACCGCTGAGGAGCCCTGACGTCATCGTCTACCCGTCCAAAGAAGACCCGAGCGTTATGGCGGTGCACACGGGGCTGCTGGAGAGAAAGCAACGGTTTACTCGGACGTTCAAGGAGAGCTATTACGTGCTGACGCCGGCCGGGTTTCTACACGAGTACGACAGTTCTGATGCACTCGGGGGAAAGGGGCCGGTATTCAGTCTGTTCCTGCCGATGTGCACGTTGGGACCACCGTCGACGTCGACGTCAAAGGCACATAAATTCCACATCGAGGGTCGGAAGGATGGGACGGGGACTACCAAGACGGGAGGAAGCGTCAGACGGAGTTTATCGTTGAGTGGGAGGTCCGCACACGCGTGGAGTTTTAGGGCGAGAAGTCATGAAGAGATGATGGAATGGTGGAACGACATTCGGATGCTTTGCGCCAGGTACCTGGTGGCGAGCGAGGCGATGGACAGGGGAGGGCCGATTGAAGCAGCGGTACGGTCTGTCGGGTACGAGACCGAAGAGGAAGAGACGGAGGAGGGAAGCAGCGTCGAGGAGGAAGAGGACGATGGATTGTACGACGATGCCCGGGAGGCGGTGCAGGAGGAGAGGGTGACGGAGCCACCGAGCTACGAGCATGAAGAAGCTGTGCACAGTTATGGGGTGAGCACCTCTTTTTTTTTTTTTTTACATTGAGATTGAGATCAATTCTATGATCGATCGGAGGAACAGGACGAAAAGAAGATGAGCCGGCGGCCAAGCAAGCGTCAGCAGGAGAAGGCACCGGAGGGGAAAGGACCGCATCCGGGTATAGCACAAGGGACGAGTACGAACGGAGCAGGGCCCGCGCCGGCCGAAAGCAGATTCCACGAAGATATCTGATCGGTAGTTGCCGTTGTAGGATAGCCGTAACCAAGCTCTTGCTTATCACCGATGAGTTCCTATCTCGCTGAGGCCAGGTACGGCAAAGACAAGGTGAGGGTGTTTAGGGTCGTCAGGGATGGCAAGACACACGACATCGTGGAGTACGATGTACAGGTGTTGGTGGAGGGAGATTTGGAGACCAGGCGAGCTATTATTTCTTTTCTTTATATTCTGCGGAGTTTTTGAGGGAGAAGACAGCTACACGGAGGGGGACAACAGCGTCGTCGTCGCGACAGATTCTATGAAGAACATCACATACTGTAGGTGGAGGCGCGTGAACTTGTGACATCGAGAAGGGTGATTGACAGGAAAGAGGGGAACAGATCTGGCCAAGATTTCTCCGCACATCCGAAGCGCAGAACGATTCGGTTTACACCTCGCAACCCATCTCGTCTCCAAGTACGCTCACATCCGCAAGGCTTCCGTCACTGTCGAGCAGCTCCAATGGACAAGGATCATGGTGGATGGGGAACCACACGGCCACTCTTTCCTCCGGGGCGGAGAGGAGAGGAAGATCGTCAAAGTCCTCGTGGACGGTAGCCAGGGAAAGGACAAACTGGTCGGAAATGTTTCAGCGGGCATCAACGGCCTTCTAGGTCACTACCTCTCTCTCCCCCTCCATCTGTGGTAAACCCGTTGACAGTTTCGTGAGACAGTGCTCAAATCAACCGGGTCTGCGTTTGAGGGTTTCGTCCGAGACGAGTATACGACGTTGGCCGAAGTCAATGATCGGATCTTTAGTACATCGGTCGACCTCTTGTACGCCTTCACCCCATTCGAGATCGCCGCGCCCGAGGATGAAAAAAGGCTCCACTTTGGCAAAGAACAGATCAAGGGTCCGGGTGGTCTTGGAGCATGGGACGGGGCTAAGGTCAGTGAATCTGCGAGGGAGATAACCCTCCAAGTTTTTGCTACGGACGAAAGCGCAAGTGTCCAGGTGAGCGTCTGCCCGTGCGCAGTTCTAGTCAGTCCGGTGTTAGCGGAACTGATCCGGACCAAAACGAAACAACAGGCAACTTTGTACAGGATGGGACAACGATTAATTAATGAGAACATGGCGGTGGATCGGGCGACGTACACGCTTCCGAACAAACACTACATTCCGGTGGACATGAAATACATCGGAATCGACAACACTTCTCCGTTTCAGTCTCTTGCTTCTGTTCTCGGAAAACGCCAATGCGCTGACGTAATGATACAGGGCCGAGGCGGAGGTGTTCGTGCCGGTTTCGGCTCCAAGGTGCGCACGAGACAAAAAGGAGGGGTACGACGAAAATGATGACATCATTTTTCTCGATTTGTCTTAGCGGCTTGATCAATGCGACGGTGGCACGTGTCGGGGCTTCTTCTTAAATTGTATTGTAATGATGTCATATCAACAAAGCCAAACAGCTCATCGCTCCACTAACAACGTCGTCGAGGGTCAGAGAAGAAGAAGAAAGATTCGGATTTGCAACTTGAGCTAACCGACGACCATCTCTTCCTCCTCCTCCTCCTCCCCCCTCTCTAAATGGCTGGTGATCATAAATGCCCCGTCTGCAACGCAACTTTCACTCGTCCCCAGCATGTGGCCCGGCACATGAGATCCCGTCAGTCTCCTTCACCCGCACCTGTCTCAATCTGACCCACCCAAAAACCATAGACACTGGAGATAGACCTTACAAGTGCCAGCATTGCGGAGACCAGTTTGCCAGGAGCGATCTGCTTTCCAGGCATGTAAACAAGTGTCACTCCTCAGAGAAACCCACAAGTGCCCCAAACAACAGGCGCAAAGGTTCCACCTCTGCGACACGCGCCACCACCTCGAAGCAGGCTTGCGACCAGTGTGTGATCACAAACCTTCCCTGCGACGGCTCCAACCCCTGCTGTAAGTACTCCTATATATTTCCTTCTACTCGAAACGAACACACTCCGACAATCCACCCAGCCAAATGTATCTCTCGAAAGTGTCGTTGTACTTTTGTAAAATTCCACCGTCAGACCGCCCCCATCGGGCCCGGTCATCCTGCCCCTTCTCTCCCCAACGATAAGCAGGTAAACCATAACCCAACTTTCTCTCTCGACCATATCCTTCCTTCAGAGGAGTATCTCCTCAACAACCCACACAACGCCTCCATCACCCTACCCGGTCTTAGCGGCGCTCCAATCTACCACCATACCTCCGCCGCTTCCACCGCTATCTCTCACCAACCCGATTTCTCCTTTGCCGCAAACTCCCTCTACCCTTCTTCCGACCCCAACCCCTCAGACCCCGACTATTCCGCTCGTTATCGGGCTCAGGCAGAGCTCCTCTACCGTTCCGGCGTAATGAATCATCCAAACCAACAACCTACCCCCACTCTCACGCAGCGCGTCCGCTACAACCCGAATACCGATCCCGCCCAGACAACCAACCAGCCTACCACCCATGATGATACTCGCTTCTCCCTTTCTACCGCCACCTGGGGCGCCTCCACGGCTAGGCAGGATCGCCTCGATCATAACGACTTTGGTTATCACGTCAACAACAGCAACCGGCCCCATTCTCAGCATGGTTATCCGCTCTCTATTCCTCAACACTTCTCCGCCTCCTCGGACCTTTGCGACTTCAGGTTCAATCGTCACGACTCTGTTGACGACAGCGATTCTGCTTCTACCTCCGAGCTCGGTCATTCGTCTGATCATTCCTCCTTCTATGACTCCCCTACCATCCCCCAAGGCATATCCGATAATCCATCTACCCATGGCGACACCCGCAAGTCGGATAATCAGGAACGTTTCTCCTCTGCCTTTGGTCTCATGAGCCTTGACGATCCCAATGTCGTTGCCGGTATCACTTCGGACGGGACTCCGTTCTTCTCCAACCACAACGGGGAGAGCATCGTCGGCGAGGACGTTCTAATGAACATCGGAAAGGCCAATATACCTGACCAACTGTCCTCCGCTTCCGGAGCAATCAGTGCGAACGGTATGACCCCGAGGGAAGCCGAGTTCCGTGACCTCCGCGAATTCTGGAAGCAGTACATCCGCACACCTCTCACCGGCCCCAACTCAAACAATGCATCTTTTCCGCTTGCCACCCCTACTCCTAACAACGTCCACGGGCAGCTCGAAGCCCCAAAACCCGCCCCAGGAAAGAAGCTCTCCCGCGTGGCCAGCCTCCCAAGCGTCAAAACTCCACCCGTTGCTTCAGACGTAGGACCTATGGGCCATCATTACCACAACGAAGGTCGCAACAACAACAACCCTGCCGCCGCCAACAACCACAGGAGCCACTTGCATTCTCACATGGGTCCGGACGATCTCCAGAGTTATGAACGAGCGGTCTTAGCCAGGAAGACCAACATCAATCTGAACCTGCCCAGAAAACGTCATGGCACCACCTCCGGCGCCTTTTACCACGGCAGGGTCAACGACTCTACCATCCCCCCCTCGCTGTCCACATCCTCCTGTGTCCCACCAATCGTGCAACGTCGCCCCTCCTCTTCAGCTGCCGAGATACGCGCCTCGTCTACTTCTTCGGAGTCTGATAGCGGTGACAGTAACGCCCGTCCATCATTCAAGCGATTGCCGTCTACAACGCTGGAACCGACGTACAGCAAGCGCACCTTACTTTCCCTAGCAAATGGCAGTGAGGACTATGCCGAATCCAACAACGCTAACGACCAATCAAACGCAGGATCCACCAGCGAATCCCACAATTCTTACTCCATGCAAGTTCCCACCCAGGATCGCCACCGAAGGATGGGTATGACGTGAGAGGAGGGAGCTCTTGCGTCTGAATCTTTCAACGCACCCACCTCCGACTCCGTTTGTCTGCCTCGCTGTTATATCCACTTCTGCCATGTATAGTATCTTCTTCTGCTTTCTTTCTTCTCATCTCACGACTTGAATGTTTTACCTTACTGCCTGCTCCCCGGCTTGCTCTTAAAGTGACCCCTTGGTCACGAACTCTGTTTCATTTCTTAGAGCCCAGATTGTATTCCATAACTTGTGTGTGCTCGTGTGCCCTAACCATGGACATAAGTATATATATCACTTCACACACGATCTCTGTTCGTTAATTATTTGCTGAGCGGTGGTGTAGAGTGTATGCGTATTAAGAAGTGGGTCAAGTGCAAGTACGTATTCCCAATTCCGACCTACTCCTGGATCTTGGCCAAAATCTCGGGGTCCCTGAAGAGGAAGTATTCCTTTGCCAAAGTTCAATTTCTGGTGCTTGACTGGGTTTCGACGAATCCTGAGCACTCACCTCTTCACCGAGCTTGATCGAATTTCCACCCCATCCTGGCAGGAGAACCTTGTCTCCGGTTTTAACAGCAGTGGGAACAATTTTCCCGTCCTTGTCTGGCGCACCAGGTCCAACGGCAATCACAATGGCCTCGGGCAATGGGCTGGTTGTCGACGATTGGGGGAGGAAGATGCCGGAAGCAGTTTTCTAATGCGAAACCAAGTAAGGTCAGTACCCCCGCGCGTGCCACACAGGACTACCCTACAGTGCCGGGCTTGAACCTCTGAACCAAGACGCGGTCGAGGAGCGGTATGACAGCCTTGATGCTTTTGAAAGTTGCCTGAGAAGCCTGCAGGACGCGTCAACTACAGTCAGCCAGTGAAGTATGCACCCAGTAGGTGAGTAACCGGACCATTAGAACGAAGGGTGAAATATAGAATTAGTCGTAGGGTGGAGAGGTAGGGCGAGGCAAGGTGGAAGTACGCTGGCAAACTCTCAACACCCCGCGTCACGCTCGGTAAAATCTCATCCGTAACACGTGACCTGAATTTTCAAGGCTAGAAAACATTGTGCACCTAGATATTACTGTACTGATAGTAACGGTAGAGAAATCGGAACATTGGAAGGGAAGGAGAGAGGGAGAAAGATGAAAGACTGTGATGCGACGACCTAGAAATGCAGGAATATATGTGGGGGAGAAAAAATGAATCATGACTGGATAAGACAGGGAAGTTGACCATAAGCGTGGGTATGAGCCACCGGAATGCATAGGAGATATCTCAATGTGTCAACGTCGAGTCAAAGTCCAAAATCACCCAAACATGTCAGCGTCCTGGTTAGACGCAGGCGAATGACCGCGTCTGGATGGACCAGCCCCAGGACGTGATCCCAGTTGCCCGTCAGGTTGAGGTACAGGTAGGAACGTCCTTTGTTGTCCAGTCGAGTCCGTGTTGCCAGGGACCGTCGTCATTCTTTGCGAAAGCTGTGGAGCAGCAAGAGTCTCTGCTCGTCGGCGGATGTTCGCAGAAGATGTCGAGGATTCGGCGCTGGGTTGTTGTTGGCGTGGGTTGTTGAGCAACCGCAGATACTCGGCTTGCCCGTTCTGAGCCGGCGGTCGCGAATTCAGAGCAACGAGTGTGGTGTTCACGTCTGTTCCGGCATTGTTTCGAAGAGACCCAGTCCCCTGGACAGTATCTCCGTTAATTGCTGTGCCGACGACTGTTCTCTGTCGGTCTCTGTCTGCCCGCCGCTCCGTCCTACCGGTGATTGTCCCACCAGAGGTGGTTGTCGTTATCGGAGGCGCCCGACCATCCCCAATCACCCCACCACCGGTCCTTCGCTCCCCGTGGTGGTGGTGATGATCACCATCATCTTCGGGGTCCTTGGCGCTACACCAGAACCTGTGCCCCTCGCTCCAAGCGGTACTCTGGCAATCCTTCCCACAATACTTGGCCTTACGACAACGTCTGCATTTGGCAAACTCACGGGGGAAAGTTTCCCAACGACCACAGAGCACTGAGCAATGAAGTTAGACAAATTGAGCCGAGAATGAACACGGGAGCACCTACTGTTTGCACATTGTCTGATTCCTCCGCGACTTTCATCCTTGCGGCAGGCATTTCTCATTATCACTCCAGCCCAATATTGAATTTCCGCGGGTAAGGTCGGCGGAGGGTTCGGTAACTCGCTTTCCGAAGAGCTAGGCCGGAATGTGAATCTTTCAACCAGAGAAAACACATTCGTCTCCCTCATCGTGGATCCTTGTGTAGGGCCGGCGCTCGCCGTAGCCTTCTCCTTCTCCTTTCCTCTACCCGTGGCAGATGCGAAAGCCTTGAAGATGGGGTTGGTTTCCTTGGTACTCGAAGGTAATGTGACTGCACTATTCACGGTAACGGAGGGGCCAGCCTTGTTCGCCAATATCTGGGTCGCTGGGTGGAATGAGGGTCGTGTCTTGTAGAAATGCTGCCGGACATGGGGGTATTTGCTGAGGTAAGCTAGGAGTTGAAGACTGAGAAGGACATCCTCATCCCGGTAAGGGCCTTCGGGATGTCGCTCGTGTTGCACGCCTTGTCCATGAGTAGTCCTAGGGGCACGAAACCTAGCGGGGATCTGGGTGTTGTTTAGATGCCGAGGAAGGTCCAGGGTGCCTCGAGGAACAGTTGTGACCGGTATTATTGGTGGCAAATCCGTAGTGACAGCCCTAGGAGTCACGTCTGGTTGGCCCGGCCTCGGTCTTGTTTCGAGATCGGCCGGCGTTGTCGTGGGCGCAGCACCCTCGATAGCGCCTGGAGCGCCAGGAGGAGCACCCATGGCGAAGTCATCGTTGGGCTCGAGGGAAACGATGCCATCCTCGACTCCAACTTCATTAAGGCCATGGGTCGGGCCGTTGTTGATAATGATGTGAGCGTCGGCGTTTACTTCGAGGGATACCCCGGTGGTGGCGGTGGGAGGGGAGTCGGTAACGATACCGACTGCACGTCTTGTATGTGGTGAAGTCTGGGGAGGATTTCCCGCACGTTCTGGAGAGGTGTCTGCCCGGTCGCGGTCCATGTCGACATCTCCGTCGTCCTCAGTTTCAGTTTCTGGCCGCGAGTTGTCAGTGGAGGTAGATCCCGAGGCTTCCGCCCTCCGTGTTGGTGGAGCGAGGGTTGAATCCCAACGGGGTCGGGCAATTATTGTTCCACTGCGTTCGCGGGCGGAAACGGTGACTGTTCCTACGGGGGTGATTGAACGAACTGGTGTGCTCCCGAAAGAGGTTTCGGGGGAGGTTGTAGAATCGACTGAGGCAGCAGATGAAGGCGGATCCTGGGTTGCATCAGTCATGGGCTCATCCTTGGTGAGTGGGGTGATGAGTAATCATTTACTGGGTAACTGTGCGGAACGAAGACTTACTTGAGCGATGTAAGTGTCGATTACAGCGGGGGTGGAACGGTCATAGTGGCCGAAGTCGTCGTCGACAATCTGACGTTGGAGGGCGCGAGATAGCTGGGCAGCCTGATCTCTCTGGCGTTGTTCGGCCTGGGCTTGGCGTCGAGCGAGTCGTTGTTCTCGGGTTTCGCGGGGCATACCGCTTGCGCTAGAGCTAGGTCCGATGGCAAAACCTTTACTTGCAAGCCAGGCCTCGAGGATACAGCCGACGACGTCCAAAGTGCCGGCTTGGACAACACGGCTCCGGATAGGTTCGCTTCCCCTGACACCGATGTTGACGACGCATTGAAAAGCGAGAGAGAAACGATATGCGGCTTGCTTGTCGAAAGACTTTGGATTGAGACACGGGGCTGGTTTGGGTGGATGGGAATTGGGAGGGGATAGTCCGTAGATGAAAGCAGGATTCTCTGGAGGGGTGGGAGAAATGCAGTAATCGTGAAGGATATGAACGAGACGCTCTAGGCCACCGTCCATGGTCATGATTTCTCGTATTCTTGGAGAAGTGGAAGTCAAATAAGCGAGATGTGTGAGAGAGTTGAAGAGTGGCAGAGACGAGTTGGTGTCGAGTGCTGGTCGATGAGGAGAAATCAGAGGATTGATACGGGCTGAATGTGGGGAATATTGAGAGAGTACATACCGCGCCTGTCGTAGAGTTGCGAGGATATGCAGACCGAGGCCCTGTTCTGGGCAGGGAAGGCGAAGTTTGACTCGCGCATTGGAGCGGTCTTGTGAGGACGAGAGGGAAGAAAAAGTGGGAGAAAAAGGCCTCGGAAGAGGAAACGCTATCGGAGACGTCGACGATGGCAGCGAGGTCGGAAGGACAAGGGCGGGCGGGGCGGTGGATGTCGGTGGCAGGGGTGGTCGTCGCCGTTGCTTGTGCCTCGCGCAGGCGAGAGGGCGATCACAGTCAAAGGGATGGGAAAAATTATCCTTTTCCGGATGTTTGTCTTTATTTATACAAAGCCACGAGGATCGACACTGAGATCAAAAGTATTTCAAGGCTGGATAACGAACCAGCCTCCCTCCCTCCTTATCCTCCACATCCTATACCCCACCCATGGCCCGGATTGCAGGTGAGGATGCTGTTTCGGCGAGACCGTTACAGCCTACCACTTCTCTCCTCCGTTCCATCGCACTCATCGCGTCATGTACCGCTGCGATGATCGTAAACGTAGGTTTATTATACCAGCAAACCAGATAACTGACCTGAAGCCATCCAAAAGGCTGCGACAAATACGTCCATGGCCATTGCTCTGCCCTCTGTCGGTCACGAATTTAGAATCTCACCCGATAAACTTCAATGGCTTGTCTCTGCATTTGCCCTCAGCTCCGGCTGCCTGCTCCTCTTCTTTGGCCGTCTTGCAGATCTTTACGGCCGGAAGAAAGCCTTCATGCTTGGGTCGTTTGTCCAGGCCGCGTTCTCTCTCGGCTGTGGTTTCGCTAAAAGTATGCTCCCACTCCCACCCATCCCTCAGGCCCCTCATTCCCCCCTCCAGATGAAGTCACAATCGATATTCTGAGAGGTATTCAGGGTTGCGGTGCAGCTGCAACGATCCCAGCTTGCGTGCGTCCCTCCCGTCGTATCACTACCCGCGCAGCAACCCACCTTCCCAACCCTAGCTTGGTATTCTTGCGCACGCGTTCCCTCCCTCGAAGATGAGGTCCGTCGCGTTTTCCACTTTTGCTGCTGGCGCCCCCCTGGGGGCCGCTGTAGGTAATACCCTTGGTGCCGTTCTCACCCAACTCTCCGAGTCAGTTGCTTTTTTTCACAACTTCCCCACCTTTGCCTAAGTCACCCCCCTTTGCAAGACCCACATGGCGTTCCGTATTTTTCCTCTCTACCGGCCTCAATGTCCTCTGTATGGTTGGAGGAGCCTTCTCCATCGACCCTGACCAGCCATCAACAGAAGTCGATAAGAGAGTTGACTACATCGGCGCCTTCCTCGTCACCGCAGGTCTCACGTTCATTATTTTCATCCTCAGCGACGGAAGCATTGCCCCCCAAGGATGGGCTACTCCGTGTATGCAACTTGCACTATCGCGCTGTATGTAGAACGCTAACGATTGCCTCAGACATTATTGTACTCATGGTCCTTGGTGTGCTTTCGGTCGTCGCCTTCCTCTTCTGGCAACACTACCTGGAGAAACGTCTCAACAACGAACGCTTTCCTGCAAGACGGTACCTCTCCCCGCCCATAATGCGTCTTTCTCTCTGGACCCGCGCCAACGGCAGATTCGCAGTGATACAAATGATCGCCTTCCTCAACTGGTGCTCTTTTATGACCTTTAACTTTTGGGTCCAACTCTTCTACCAGGAATACTTACAGCTCAGTCCCGTGCAAACGATGCTCAGATTGTTACCAATGTTTGTTACCGGGGTCGTGTGGTATGTCGTCTTGTTAAACCCGCCGATCTGCGCTCACCAGGTGGTGGTCGACTGTCGACGAATAGCAACGTTATTGTCGCACTCGTGGTTGGGAGGGTGGATCTCATATACCTGATGTGTAATATTTATCATATCGTTTTCCGATTATCCCGCCTGATTATTACCCTCTTGCAGTGCTTGGGACCAGTCTCACCGCTTCTGCGAACATATTCTTTGCTGTGCTTAAGCCTTCCCAGACCTACTGGGCGTACGGACTGCCCAGCGCCATTCTTTCGGTTTTTGGAGCGGATTTTGTATTTTCAGCAGGTACCCTGTTTATCGCAAAGGTGGCCTCGCCCCACGAACAATCCGTCGCTGGCGCTTTGTTCCAGACAATGACTCAGGTAAGGCACCTGTATATCCACGATTCCATTCGCCCACACTATACGGCACCTAGCTGGGAACATCGTTTGGTCTGGCAATAACGACCTTGATCTATAATCATGTTCGGAAGGCAGAATCAGCCGATTTGGTTGTGAGGGCCGGAGATGGTTTTGATTCCCATACACATCGAGCGCAACTTCTCGCATATAGGGCCGCTGAGTGGGGAGGCTTTGGATTTGGTGTTGTTGGTACGCAGCTCTCTTATTTTTTCCATGACTCTCTCATGCCTAAGGATCCCCAGCGGCACTCCTCTGTTTCTTCCTTCGGGGAGTCGGGGTCGTTGGAATGCGTGGGAACGAGGATCAAGGTGTCCGGCCCAGTTCTTCCGCAACTTTGACGGTCAAGGACTCCGAGAATGGGAAGGTGAATAGCCCCTCCTCCAGCCCACCAACCATTTGATTACGCGCCTTTTGCGTTCTTCGTTATGGACACACATTGGACATACACACTCATTAGGCATAACCTACGGACACTACCATACCACATGTACAACGGACTTCTAGACCACCGTAAATCATACCTCTGTAAACCGACCCAGACTACGGAGGTTATTCCTCCGTCTGTACTCCATCAACTGGTCGCACAACGTCTTTGACCCACTGGGTACCAGACAGACACTCATGCCCACTAACCTTCTCGCCAGGCAGAGCACACTTAGCTGAGTGTCTAATATCTCTACAGTAAATGGCGAGGCCCTCTGTGTGGACGAAACCAAGGTCATATGAACGCCCGAGGTTTGTTGGAGTCCATCAGGCTGTTCCTCGACTAATAGATTGATGGCACGATTCCAGCAAACCTTATCACCAACCCCTAGGTCAATCGGTCTATAAATGACGCGCAAAACGGATGCACCTACCCCCAGATAAGGATCGAGGTAATAATAATCATCGGGCGATAACTCAGCTGTGATGGCTATCGCCTTGGACAAGCGCTCCTTGCAATGTGAACGATATTGTACTCTTTCCGTGGCCGAAAGGAGCGAATTGTGACAGATGTCATCGTACAGCTCCGCTTGTGTAACCAAGGTTATTATGATGCATAGTCGCACAGATGCACAGGTCTCGCGGTCTCCGTCAACCATATACAGGTTGGGGAGGTGAGTTTGTAAATCCGAAAGCAGCGTTCGACAGGAAAGGAGCCTAGTGGCGCAACCACCTTTCAGACAAAGTCAGAGAGGACAGGTGACGCAAGGAGATAGGAGCAGACCAGATACTATAGAAAACTCGAGCAGCGTCCTGGCATCTCTAGCGAGCATCATTGTCTTACACCTTAACCATACGGTGTCACTGAGATGTGTATAGCGTCAAAGACAGGGGGGTCTCGAAAACCATGGTTTGTTGCTCACCTCTCAAATATTTGTGGGTAGGCATCCTTTGAAGAATCACGTAAGGTGTTTGAACACCGAGATGACTGGGAACATACCAGTAGTTCATGGCGGAAACCATGCTCTAGGTCCACCGTAAACTCTTGCGCGAGGCCAAATAAAAAAACGCAATCGATTTCGGTGTAGATTGCTTCTCCCAAGAAGGCTACCCGTTCTTGAAGTGATTCCGTTAAGTCCGGCAGAGGAGGGGCCGAAAAGTCTATCCAGTGCGTTCTGAACAAGGTGATAGATCTCTGGAAGAACTTTCGGCCGAGAGACGCGTGCTGACAATAGAGGTACGCCAAAGACATCAGTTGATGGGCTTGAGCAGCGGTAAATGAATCGTTGTCTTCAGCTATATCTTTGAACGAGTCCCATACCATGTCTAGATACATGGCTTCGAGATGCAAGAGAAAGAACTCTCCCCGGCGTTCTTGGTAGAAATGGCAGCCCGCTAGTTGTGCAAAATATATGAAGAAGGGGTGAACTACGATGCCCGAGACATCCCCCAGGATGATGGCTTGTTGTTTGGCCGGGGGGAAGTAAAGACCAAATTGTGTTCGGTGAGCAAAAAACAGAAGGCGGCTGCGGTTGGTTCAGAGCATTTCTGTGATCGGAAGGAAGAAAAGCCTACAAGCTCATATTCATGTCTTCCAACGATATGTCGGAGAGAGCGTAAAGCAGTGGATCTTCGTAATCGGTAAATAACAATAGTTTGAAGTTTTTAAGGGACATCGGAGGGGGAAGCTGGACAGCTGTTGCCTCCTCCCCCATAGGCGGGGGGAGTTCTTCGAGATTTATTGAATCCCCGGCCTCGACCGGCGTGCCCGGCGTTCCGTCCTGAGCTCTTGTGGGGATAACAGGACTACAGGGTGGTGAAGGGGGATTTTGTGATGAATTGGGAGATGGGTCTTCGTAGATACAGTCAGGGTGTGTCCTGGAGCGCGTACAGGTAGAACATGTGGGCCGCAAGCCATCGCATCGCTGTGGCGGCACATCGTATAAACAGGGCGCGTGAGACTTGGAATGAGCAGCGTTCACCTTTTTCTTACGGCTGGAAGAACATTGTCAGTGGAGGGAGAGGGTGTCGAAGCGCACGGACTGACGCACCGACACGGGAGGCACGCTTCACCCCTTCGCAAAGGCAGAGGGTGGGGGCCAGGGTTTGTGGGGTCATAGAAACACTCGAGATTCGCTCTCGACCGGCGACACGGACCGCAGACCGGCGACTCGGTGTCACATTTCTGAGCGGGGATTAGCAAACGGGGTTTTGGGGAGGCTTGCGGATGAAACGGACCACTTTTCGGGAACTGGAGAGGCGGGGATATGAGCGAGGCCGCAAAGTAAAATTTAAGAGAGATTACCGGCAAGGGATGCAAGACTTCGAGGGGGGCATTAGAAACAATAAGGATGTTCCGTAAAGCTCCTGACACGCTTATTATAAGTATCATCATGAAATATCCAATTCTCCGATAGAGTTATAGACTACGGCCGGGGCATGTGCATTCCTCCTATCATCCCTTGTATCTTCTCGTGGTCCGCAGGATTGGCTTGTGCTTCATACACAGTGATAATCGGGTCCGCCTTTCTCTATTACAATAGCACAGATCACCATCGTTATACCCCCCCTGTCACCAACCGCAGTACCACACTCACCTCGTTCCATTGACCCAGAAATCCGAGATAGTATATGCGAGTTTCGTCGGCCCCTTGTGAGGCTGGGAAAAAGACCGTTATGCAAGAAATATTCGTGAATTTTGCAGCCCTGAAGAACCCTTGAAACTCGGTTCGAGTGAAAAACTTTGTGAGAAAAGTACCTAACTTGATACTCTCCGACCTCCCTCCCTTGAGGTATATCGAATTCCTGAGTCGGAGCCCTGTTTACGATGTCTTCAAAGTCGATGGTGTTTTCGTTCGCAAACTGTAGTCTTGCGTTAGGTCTCACCCCTGCATAATCGACGGCCTCACACACCAACGAAACCTTTGCAGGCGTTTTTTCACCAGGACCGGCTTTGAGTAACAGCGCACGAAGTTTGACGGACCCCGTGAAGGGCACCCGCAGAATCCTTGCATCTATCTTTAGTGGCGACTTTGCAGGAGGAAGTCACTTAAAGCATACAGCTGATCGTCGGCGTCGGATTCGAGGTACTAAGAACCATTTTCTGTCAGCGAGTTACATACGATTCGAGTAAATAGAACACACCGACGCTTCATCATTTCTTTCCGACCAAGGCTTGATCACCGTCCCACCTGAAGCACTAGCGTTGAGGGCGACAACGTGAGCGCGATCTATCTGGTTGTACAGATTGTCTTGATATCCCAGTATATTCCCCGGTAACTCGTGCTCGTCGGCATGATCACCGCATCCACCGTGTCCGTGGTGGTGAGACATCAGTTCGTCGATCTAATCTAGTAGTGATCGATGCGCCCAGTTGATCATTTACCTTCATTCTCCACTACCGAGGTTGTACCTCAACGTCAACCGCCGGCGAGTTTCTGTATTCCATCGTCACGAATTCCCCGGCCTAATGATAAACAGGCACGGGGGGCACTCGAGAAACACCCGAGTCGATAGTCTCCAACCGAACATCGTCTACCTGACCGTCACAGCAGGAAACCAAGCCAGTAGCATGGCTGCAACGGAGGACTTACAGACGCGGGTGGTTGATCCCCATCCCCCCGGCTCAGAGCAACAACCTCAAATCGCTGCTGTTACGAACGGGGGGGCTAGCATCGTCCCAAACAGCATCAACGATGGTCCTCTCGTCCACATGGGTATGTATCCTTCCTGGTATCCATCCGGTCCATGCTGACACGTTGACACGATCGTCCGTCCAGGACGCAAGGCACCCTCCTTACCGTGGCCAGATATTGGCCCTTTAGGAAAATGGTCCGTCTCGTCCTACAAGTTTGGTTTTGGTGCCGAATGCCTGAACGACGACGATCCCGAGACCTTTTGGCAGTGAGCCTCCGTGTAACTTCTGCCTCTCTTATACGCGTTGTTACTAAGATAAGCATAACCATAGTTCGGATGGTCCACAACCTCATTTCATCACCGTTGAATTCCCGTCCAAAGTTGCAATCCAAAAGCTGTCCATATTTCTCTGCTTCCCGCTAGACGACTCATACACGCCTTCAACCATGTGTATCCGGGCTGGAACCGGTCCCGCCGACCTCCAAGATGTCCGGGTAGTAACGTTCGAAAAGCCTGATGGTTGGATCACCTTCGACATCTCTTCCGAGGCTCGTGACGATGGAGAGGGATTGTGAGTGACCTCCCGCTCCGACACCAGTTGACCCAATTTCCCGTCCCAGTAAAGCTGTCCATGCCTACGTTCTTCAAGTCATCGTCCTCACAAACCATATGAATGGAAAAGATACCCACATTCGCGGCTTGAGGATATTGGGTCCCGAGGAGTTTGTTGACATCTCTTTCCCTCTTGCCGACACTCACTCCTTCCTACAGGAAAGAACCAGACCTCGATGGTACCAACGATCCTTTCCCATGGGCAACTGCGCCTTTCAAGATGTATAGACAGATTCGTTAGGGTTGATTAGCGGTACAATATCGAACAATACAGTATCCAAGGTTTATATAAAAGATCTACTTAAATAGCGGGTGCAGCCAGGAAGGAACGAATTGAAACCATCACATGGCATGAGGTCCGCCCGTCATATTCGTACCCGAATGGCTGGGGCCCATCACGGGCACATACTGAGATTGAACAGCTTGGTGTGAAGGTCCGCACAGTCTAGGATCATGCCCAGTCTCGTACACCGGGGAAGTTGTGACGTGAGTACTACCTGGGACATTCGAAGGCGAAAAACTCCAGTTTTGTGAAGTGCCAATGCCGTTCTACACCCAAACCCGTCAGGTTTCGGGATACAAGGACCACCGGTTTTGACTGACCTGTAAGGGGAGTGTTGACGCAGACGTCCGATAACGTCCGCCAAACCCCGGCTGGGTCTGGTAGCCCAGCATGGCGGGGTTGCCTGCTCCGTTGGTATAGGTTGGATAAATGGGACTAATGTTATGTGTGGGCTGTAAGTTGTGCGCATTCGGGTAATGAGTCGAGTTGTATATAGGTGGCTGGGGGTGCCTCGATGTGAATCCTCGCTGATGAGGTTGATAGTGGGAGAAGGATATGTTCGAATACTGATGATCCACGGAGGTTGGCAGACTTGACGGGTGACCGTTGTACACCGTATGAGGATACGAGTATCCGTTTGTCATCCCAGAGGTTGAGGGCATTTGGTAATAATCATGCCGATCCAAAGGCACTCCCATATAAGGGGGTTGCGCCGGTCCGGAGGGTTTGGCAACAGATCTACCGTGATCCCATTGAAGCTGCACCTTAGTTTGCTGTGGAGTAGAAGGAGGGAGAGTTTTACTCGTCCGACGACCATTTTCGGGGGACTTCGCGCGACAGCGAGAGCAATAAAACTCCTCTCTTTCCCAATCGCGTGGGGGTCTACCATCTCGACGGTCCCTCTCTTCGTGGCATGGGATGTGTTGCCAAATATTACATGAGCCACAACACATGATCGGAACGCCATCGTCCTAATGAACGACCGGTTGGATTGGGAAGAGCAGGAGGAAATATAGTCCTAACCTGGTTGCGCGTGTGTTTCAAGCAGACCTCACAATTTAGCTCCCAATCGCTCCGCTGATCGTTGGAAATCCGAGAGGTGCTGGCCGTTGATGTCTCACGTGATGCATGACTGCTGTGATACAGCCTTATGAGTTGGGATCATTATACAGGGATATTCGATCTTACCGTCCGCCGGTATTGGCACGAGTTCTTGGGCCGCGATCTCGGCGCCGCTGCTCACGTTCCTTCCGTTCTCTTTCAGCCTCTTCTCGTTGCTGTCTCATCTCCAGCCGTTTCGCGCGTGAAATCTTTTCGGCATTTTCGGCCTTTCTTTGGGACATAAGTCTGGCTTCTTCCTTTTCGCTTTCCTTCATTGCAATCCGGGACGAACGTTTGCGATGCGTGACAGCTTCCTCGAGAAGCCTCTTCCGTTCCGCTTCTTGTTTTTTGCGCTCAATTTCCTAAACATAATTTTATAACGGCACGAAGCGGCACATACCGGTGGCTCTACTCACCCGTAAATCGGCCACAACAGCAGGCATTACGTGGTTCTTGAGGAGTTTGTAAAGCGCCTTCTCGGAGTAGTGGGTAGCATTCTCAAAACGTTCAGGGATGTGCTCCCACTCGGAGAGGGTAGAACAAATCTATGAGGTTAGGTGAGCACGATCCTTGTATGGAGAGGTCAAGCGAGTGGTCAGACCATCTCCCATTCGATAAACTCTTCCGGATTGTCATCCAGTTTGGTATCGTCATGCCTCTTTTCCAAGGAAGCGTCACTGTCGCACTGGTTCCCGTCCCCATCGTTTTCTTCTGTACTGACAGGATCTTCGTGAGAGTTATCTTCACGGTCAGAAGACAGGTCAGTAAGGTCGCTGACGCTTTCGTCGGATTCCAACCCGGTCTTGACGGATTTCGGATCCTTCAGGTCGGACACCGAGTCAGTGTCGTCTGGCGACAGCCTGTTAGGTTTCGCATTTCGGGAGGATCTCCTTGGGGGAGGCTCTGAGTTGTCTTCCGTCAGCCACTCGTCTGGAATTGATTGCCATTCTTCCTCGGGATCAAGGTTGGCCCTTCTGAGCCGACTGCTGACTCTTGTGCCGCGGGATGGTCGCAAGGCAGACGATGCTGGGTCATCATCAGATACGCCTCGTCGTGTTGTCCGGGTGGACCTAGTTGCGATAGCGTTTTCGCGCTGAAACTCGGCAAGAGCTTTGGCTTGCGCATCAAGCTTCTTGTTTGCTTTGAGTTTAGCGGCTCGAGGACCAGAAGTGACGATCTCCCTGGGCGGTGGATCGGAAAAATTACCCGGCGAGTCGGAGGAGTCATCTTGGAGGAGCTTTCGACGCTTCCCGACCAGCCTGCGGGTCCCTTTGGTTGTAGGCAGCTTCGGGGCGGGAAGCCGCTTTCTCTTGAGGTTCTTGGGGTTGTAAGTGGAACGTTGTATCCACAACCGGTCAGCTGTGTGAAAATGAATGGGGGAATGGGTAGCCATAGAAGTTTGGATGTTACCACCGATTAACCAGTATGCGTTCCTCTTAACGTCATACCCGATAGGTTCTATACGCTAAGAGATATTGGTTTTCATGGGAATATTTGTGGGTTGAAAACGAGAAACTGACCCATTGAGCGGTCTCGTCATCATCCCTCATGATAGATCGTATCCTATGGGGATTGTGGAACATCCATTCGATGAGAAGGTTTATGGAGTCAAGTTTGGAAAGCATAGGAAGGCCATGCCAATCTCTGAGCTCTGGCGCATCTGGATCCGGAGCTGAATCTGTCTCCGGAGGACCGTCATCGTCTGGCTCGTCCTTTGGCTGCTGCTGGACATTTTCTTCTGATATGGCACGCGAGTCAGGCTGCTCTGGTTCAACAGATACAGAGGTAGATTGTTGGGGGTCTTCGGGCTCGAGGATGTACTTCTGGTTGAGCTTTTTGGGCTCGAAGCCTATGGGATTCGAGGTAGGGTCACGACGAGCATATTGCCTGCGGAGCGAGGACTGCCAGTTGTCGACTCTGGAATGCGGGAGTCAGATAGTCGTGAGAAAGAGGGACAGATCTACGGACGTGATCTTCCTGTCTTGGGTAAGAGCATAGAGCAACCTATACATGACGCGTGGGGCGTGGACGCGAGTAGAGCGAGCAAGGTCGTCTTCGATGGCCTAGGGTAAAGGTGGGAGATTAAAGGTTGGCGAGGAGGGGGCAACACGCGTTGAGTTTGCTTACAGAGATGGGAACATTATCCATTGCGAACAGCTGGGCGAATGTGAAGTAGAACTGGGAGAAGACGGCCCATTTCCAGCTACGGCGCAAAAGGGTGAGGTTTGCAAGATAGGCCTCTTCCTCTGGGGATGGTGGAAGTTGGGGCGGGGAAGAGGAAGGAGGGCGATTATTTATTGAACGAGTGGACCGAGTGGACGGGCGAGGCATTGTCGGACGGGGAAGTGTTGGCACAGGCAGACGAAGGAGGGGGTTGGAAAGAAGGTGAAAGAGAGAAACAAGAATCTAAAGAAACAAGAGATTAGAGCTTGAATTTTCGAGAAAGATTGCCCAGCGCGAGGGTGGGGGGAGGAGAGGGAGGAGGAGGAGGAGGAGGGCAGTGAGGCGTCGATCGACGAGCATGTCTGCTGCTTCGACCCCTTCGACTGTCCTCGGCACAATATGCGTCGTCGATTCTTCTCTCGCGGTCGCTACAGAGTGGGCGAGGATATTCTCAGATTATCTGACCCCAATAATCCAACGTCTTGCTGAACTCACTTCCAACGCCAACCAGGTAAACGTCTCAAGTGAGCTCCCAGTCCCAGCCACTCACCCCACCTTCCCTAGTTCAGGATCGGTTTCATCACATATGGTCTCACATCCTCTCGTCCTTCGCCCCTCCTCTGTCAGCGTTTCTTCCAGCCATCTCTTCCCATGAACAAGGAGATGAAGGAAGAACCGGTAAGACTCTCTATCGGCCAAACTGGCATTGGTTCCAGTTCCGGCGGCATGGCTGTTCTCGAAGGCATCGTCGCTGCGCTCGAGGTATCTGCCCCCGGCCCTTAACTATCTTTTCTTTTCTCGAGGCTAACCCTCGTAGATGTTCGACAAGTTACGCCAATCTATCGGTGTCCCCCTCGGTCAATCCCAGATCCAACAACCGAATAAACCGCCCGCGACACTCATCTCGCACATCGTTCACCTCGCTGCTGCCCCTCCGGATGGGTCGTTGCATCCAGCTTGGAACGCAAACTCCAAATTTGATCAGCTTACATGGGCCACTCTCCCGGACGAATTCAAACTGGTATCTCTCCCCCCTCCCTCCCCGCGTTTCTGCTTTCTCACCCTTCCCTACAGCGACAAATCAACTACAGCATCGTGACCATTCGACCCATTCCTCGTTTTAAGGAGATCTTCCTCTCTGTTCGTATCTTCCAACGACCTTTCGAATCAACTTGCTCACTTCGATCAAGACAAATTCTACAGATGCCACCACTCCCTGGTTCGACGTCGCGCCGAACCACACAGTCATGCTTTCTGGTTTTCCTCCGAAAGGTTCGTGCATTGCAAATCTCGCTCAGGCGATCGCTGAACCCACGGCCCCTCCAGGCCTTAAGCGCCAGACCGAACCTACCACTGCCACCCCAGACCCAAAAAGACCTCGTCAGGATACAGCTGCCAAACCCGCGTCCGGCACACCTCCTAGCGACCCTCCTCCTGCCTCCGAGTCTACAACTCCTACAACCAACCCCGTAAACGCCCCCAACCCCCTCTCCCTCATGAACATGCCCCCGGCTAAGCAACAAGAGTTCATGGAAAAATACCTCAAACTCCAGGCGGAGATCAAACAAGAATGGGCAGTCATACAAAAAGCTCAGGCTGATGCCAGCCCCCCAGAAGTCCTCCTTTCCATGAGAACTGACCTCGGGAAGAAACTCGAACTTTATAGACGGCTTGGCACCATCCTTCCTGGCCAGAAAAAACTCCCCACATCTACTGGTACTGTTCCAGGTCCCTCATCGCAGCCCCCTCCCCCGGGGGTTGCCATCCCCACCTCCACGACTACTCCGGTCACTGATCCTAATCCCTCCAACCCCGTCCCCCCCGCTCCAGAGCCCGTCCAACCTTTACTCCCTTCTTCGACAACGACGACGGAACCCCAGAACCAAAATGTTACAAATTTCATGGCCCCTGCCAAGGAACCGTATCCTACAGAGGATATGGCTCAGATCCGTCGTCTAATGCAGCAACAGAACCAGCAAAGCCTCGCCCAGCAAGGTACTTGATCCCACTTTTCTCACTTTTACTCTCCCTCATCCACTCACAGGTGGCACCATCCAGTTGCCCGTGGTAAACAACCCGGGCGTGATCCCCCGGCCTGGTCCACGGCGTCAGTGGCACGGCGTTTTTTCCTCGGTGACTGCGAATGGTACACAAGAGACTATGATCTATGTAACTGTCGACTTTCAGCAGAACACAGAACCGTGAGTAACGTATCCTTTCTCAACTGTCAGCCCACAGATGACTGGTGAACAAAGGCACATCGCCACCTGGCCGCCTAAAGTACAAATATCTGCCGCGCAGGAGAAAACGGTCACCCCACAAGAGTTCTACCAATGGGCCAATCAAAACAACGGAATCCTCTGCAAGGTCGCGGCGCAACGGCGACCGGAAACACCGCCGAACAACGAGGTTTTGTTGAGTCGACTTATCAACTCGCTCGCGGAGAAATCGATGGTCAGCCTATTTCTGGCCTTTCATTGATCGATGCTAACTGAACCAAAAGTATGCTGTGACCAGCTGGCCGCTCCCTAACGGGGCGGGGGTGCGCAAAACGATGATTATGATCGCTCTCAAGGGGATGCTCATGGGAGCTGTATTCCCTCTGACGGGATTCACTGAAATGCCCAAGGCAGGATCCGTCCCGCAGCAACTAGCACAACAGTCAGGACAACAGACATTACAACAGCCGGTTCAACCACAACCACAACTATTGGCGACATCTATTCCACCAGAACTCGTCCCGAGGCTGCACAACATCAGTCGCGACCAGATGGCGATGATCAGAGCTATGCATGCCAGATTCGGCGGGGCTGGGAGGAATGCTGGGCCGCCAGTTACAGGAAACGTTGGCGATCTGCCAGGGTCGGCATTCCCGTCCGGGACCAACAATCAGGTCGCCCAACAGCACCAACAAATCCCATCGGGGATTAGTCTCGAAATGATGCAGGCGCTTTTGCAGCGCAAGCAGGACGGGGGTGGCTAAGTTCTGTAGTTTTCCGCAAGCATAATACACACGTGTTTAATATTGTATATAGTAGTCCAGATGTATGCGTAACAGTAGTGTGTTCCGCTTCGACATGGAGAAGAAGCACTCGGTCCGTCGAACACCAGCGACAAAATCAGAATAACGCATTAATGATGCCGCTGCCGACGGCAGCACCAGCACCGAAACCTTTGCAAGTCAACATGCGGATTTACAGACGGATGCCAAAAGGGCGCACCTAATCCTCCAGCAGCTGAATGAGCCATCTGTCACCGGACGAAGAGCTCAGTAAGGACGGTCAGAAAGAAAGAGGAAAGGAACGAACGGTGTTGCCGAATTTGCCAAACTTCTTCTTTTTGTCTTGCCCTTCTTCTGGCTGTAAACCAACAGAGTTGACTGCGGTTGTGTTGACATCAGGGTTCATCTGTTGTGGCGGGGGGTGGCTGCCATAGTCAGTATATCCTGGGGCACCATAGGACTTTTCTTGGTACGGTTGCGACGACGGCCCGGGAGGGAGCTTCTGGACATAATTAGAGGGGAAGAGACCCTTTTTTCCCCCGTTACGACCGGTCCACCAGTCCGCATTTGTCTCCTCGACGATATCTATGATGTCTCCGGCAGACATGGTCAAGTCGTTTGGTTCCTTGAGGATAAGGGTGAGCAGCTAGATGCTGGATGGCACCTCCAAAGTTCCGCACCTTTCCATCCTCGTTGTAGCCCCATAAAGCTCTCGCTCTGGGATAGCTCGGGGTGGGCTGCGGGGGCTGCAGGGGTTGTGGAGGGTTTAGAGGGTTAGGTTGGTAGCTCGGCGCAGGGGTGTGGGGCTGAGGGGTGGAGATTGGCAGATTGGTAGACTTTTCGGTAGACTTTTCGGATGTCTTGATGATTGGTGTAGCAAGTGTGGATTGGATGCTGGCAGCGTCCTCTATGGTAAGATATCCCTGGGTCTGAAGAAAGTCGATGTTTGCCCGAGTCTGCGAGACAAGATGGGAGACGAAGGCTGAGTCGGACATGAGTGATTCAGAGGCAAATGATTCGTAGTGGAGGACGACGACAAGACTGGGTGATCGACTTGAAGTTAACAGGCTGTAGACTACTTCTCCCTTTCTTTCCCTCCCTCCCTCTCTCTCCCTCATACACACATGCACTCTCGGGCTACGATTCCCTTCCCACCTCCCCCCCAAATGGGTCGTAAATTACCGATTCAAGGTGTTCGAGGGCAGCCTAGGTCAGTGACCTCTCCTAGTAAGGCGCGAAACGGTTATTGTTGACAAAATCGCGGCGCACCCTACCAACTTGGCTGAGCTCCTGATCAGCATCGCCGTTGAAGACTTCAAAGTTGGAGGGATCAACAAAAGCATCATCGTTTTCGTCAACCCCGTCCTCGGGGTCTGGGTGTAAAGCTGCACAGCCGGACATCGACTCAAATATTTGCTCAACTGCGAAAGTGAACCGATAAGCCCCCAGGGCAACCCGACCTCGCGGAAATCAAAGAGAACTTACGAGCTTCCACACGTTCGGGAACGATTTTTAATTCTCTCATCGGAGAGTCATCTTCACCGTTCTCGACCTGGTCTCCGGCAGGCGTTTCGTCGAGTTGGCAATAGATGGATGGTCCAGATTCGGTACGGGAGACAGCATGAAGGGTTATTGAAGGATATTCGACCTGGAAGCCCCGTCCAGTGGTCGAGATGAACGCTAGGACGCTAGAAACGAATGAGATGGGTGAAAAAAAGGGCGACTGACACAGTTGTGCGCACCTTTCTATGACGTAGAGCGTCCCATGCTTGCAATCATCCGGTCCAAAACCTGGAAGAGGGGGGTCGAACGAAACGGAAACGTTGGGCTCTTCAAGGCGTAGGATAGGTGGGATGGAAGAGAAGGATTCCGGGGTTGTCGAGGTGAGAATTTTGTGTTCGTCTGGGGAGGCAAAAGGCGGTGGGGATGAAATGATTTTGGGTGCGACGCTGGGGGTCATGATGATCAAAATTTGAAGAACGATCGCTCGTGTGTACTCTAATCTTGCAAGGATTCTATCTCTGCTGCACTCTTTTCCAGGTATTCCTCGTACGTATCCGCTGTATGTCCTTTTAGTCAGTGAGATCCCTCGTTGGAAGGTGCAAGAACACTAACAACCGATGTCCGAGCGCGCTCTGTAGCGTGCGACGACTTCTCTGTTGTGTCTGATGGCGGCGAGCTGAGTGTGTTTGATCGTCCCTAACCACTGGAATGAATGACTGCGGACGAGCAAGAGAGTATTGGCTGACCGGAAACGTGAACGACGTTTGGAATGTATCTCTGACCGTCTATCGAGGAAAGATAGGTGACTGCACCCCAAGCGACGCGATACGGATCCCTTGCCACTCGAATGATGCAGATATTCGTGGTAGGGGAGAAGTACTTGACTGCATCCGTTCTGTCAGTATCCCTAACAGCAGATACGAGGGTCGTACCGTTTAGTGAACTGCCGACGGCTCCCCAGCCTGTATCACCGAAATTTACGATTACGCTTTGCTTCAACGCGGCATATATCTGCTTGGAATCGAGAACGGTCGACTGTTGACTGGGATAAGGCAACGGTAAAAATTCGACTAAAATCCACCGATTCTGCAAGAGAAACTGGTCAACGGAGAGACCTTTGAGCTGTCGTTGGGTCCCCTGCCTACCTTGAAGCGCACCATGTGGTAGCCGACTGACCGATCCGTTTAGTAATCCCAGAGAATCCCAGAGAATCCCAGCGGCTGCGCACAACTGACAACGACAACGATGCCAAATAACGACTACGTCCAACTTCCCACAAGACCACCCGCACAGCTCGAAATCGAGCGCGGGGAGGAGGATCCAAAGTCGAGACTCCCCCGACAGGCTTCTGGTCCCACCGTTTTGCAGACGAGCGACTCTCGTTTCAACCCACCCTCTCCATCCCCCTTGAAACGAGCAGCATTACTCCTCTTCGTCTTCTGTCTCTTCTGGTTCGCCGTCAAGTTGCGCACCGCGAAACCGTCCCGACCTTTCCTTGCCCCCGAGACGGAGAGGTATTTGCCAGTTCACGCCACCTGTCACTGTACATCGATTCATGTCCCCCAGATATTCTACAGATTTCGATTACCGCCCAGCTGTTAGTAGCGAAAGAATCAAGAACACAAGGACGAGGTTCAGGGGCGCATAGTCTACTTAACAGGCGTCAACTCCGCCCCAATCCCTCGACGAGTTTTGTCTTGTCTTCCAGACGATGCCCTTCGCTTCACCGCTCGTATTTCCAAACCCCCTGTCCACTGCTTTCCCCCCTTTGCCTCGTCGTCACAAGGGTGTCCCTACTCTTTGTAATAGTTTGCTTCGTTCCTCACATCGGGGTATCTCAGATGTGGACGCCAGTATACAATAAATCCCAGAATTCATGATTCCAGAATTATATAACTGCAATGAATTCACTACGTGACTTGCGTGCAGTGCGCTCGCTCACAAGGCCCACGACATTCACCTCGAAGTGACAGACTCCTATTGTGTTTACTGCCCGTGCCTCCTTGGGCTTGCCAACCGATGGCCACTGTACATGTTAACGCTGCGAGGCCCTTGAAGAAGGCTCGGCACATTGCGGACATCCCTTCATGTTCGCTGCCAGGTCTCGTGAGTCGATCACTGGCTGTGGCATTAGGCCAGAGTCTGAGAACTTCTGCTACAACTTGAATATCAGTTACGAAGCTTGCAGTGCATCGTTTTAGGACGGCTCAAGTGTTTGAGTAGCTTCCCTACGGTAGCCAGCAACCGGGCCTGCAAGCTACCAGGTTTGAAGGTCGCAAGCCTGGTTTCAAGAGAAGACATGCCACGGTTATTTTCCAGTGACCAGCAATAGACTCCGGGTTCTATCTAAATTGTCATCTCCCAGTAGTCCTGCTGCTGGACGTGCACGAGTTGTCTCCCAGGATTCTTTCACGTTTGGCAGGACTTTTGCTTAGAGGTAGATTTCTTTGTCTTCACTCCCACCAATCGTTCGGATAGTACGCTGTCCAAACGTCGTTCCACCCTTTGGATATCCGGTAAATATCCGCAGTGGGATCATGAAATATAGTGGGTGACTATCCGTAAGGCTACACCATGTACACTTGCATCTAGACGAATATTCAGAGCCTTTTATGGGAACTGTCAGGACCCCGACAGTTGTGTCGGGGCATGGATATTGTCATCAGCAAATCATGGAAAGTCCGGCAAACAAATGTAACCGGTTAAAAGAATTGTAACCGGCCATCGGCCTTGCAATTCCTCAGCCGAGGATTATAACGCATTGTAACGTAATAGATAGGTATCTCA
>Ga0307515_10002096_pt1 | contig 43804 bp, 37 predicted proteins | sample 17_EM_MG_FD_194513 | JGI IMG/M metagenome (GOLD analysis project Ga0307515, IMG submission 194513) | Populus trichocarpa ectomycorrhiza microbial communities from riparian zone in the Pacific Northwest, United States - 17_EM | ecosystem: Host-associated > Plants > Roots > Unclassified | place... | reverse complement strand
GGACTTCTGTTTCTAATTATCCCCTAAGCCCCTCTGCTTTTTCTATATTTGGTTATATTATAATTATATACCCAGATATTATCTTTAGGGGGGTGGGTTCCCTATATTATAGAAGCGTAGCTACGGCGGCCTAGGTACGGTTCACCAGTAAAAAAAGGTTTTATTTATTTTTAATTTTACTTAGCCGTTGGAGGATTTAATTAAGGGTTTGCTAGAGGGGCGCCTAAGGTTTACTAGACTGGCGGAGCCATTCTACTAGCTATATTAGTTTATTATAGCTAACGGTTACTCCCCTATAACTGCGGATACTAGACGCGTCTAATAGGCTTTATATTTTGTTAGATACCTTCTTAATAGAGGTCTTTCCGCTTTATGGTGTGGTATTCGCCCGTTCTTGTTATGGAGGGCCATTGCTGGGCGTGGTTCTGGTGGACGCGCGCGAGTGCGAACCACCGTCGTTTGACGTGTGCCTCCTCTACGATGCGTGCATCTCAGGGGGATTCTCTGGGTGTTTTTTCAGGGTTCTTTTGGTTGGTTTTGGTCTTTTTTAGGCCGGGTGCAGCAAGAGCTCCTCCCTCTGGATTCAATATTTAGTAAAAATATTAATATAAAATTTAGGTTCAATATTCTAAACTAAATAACTACGTTATAGTATAAAGAGGGGAAGAAGGTGGAAAGGGGGTATTATATATAAATAGTAGGGCTAGCCGCTAAGTTACTAGTAGTGGGCTAGCTAATAGTAGGAAATAGTATAAGATAGTATAAAACAGTATATATTAGGTTAGTGCCGTAACAGCGTTTATTTAATAATTAAATCTTATTAATATTAAGGATCTAATTTAATTTAATTTAGATAATATTAGACAGGGTAACTCTATAGAGGATTTCTTTAACTTAATACCAAATTCCCTATATTAACTTTTTCTATTTTCTATTTAGCTGCTTAGTTAAGACTAAGCAGCTAGGGGAGTATATTAACCGTCAAGGTCACTATTAAGTACTACCTTATAACTTATACCCTATTTCTTACTATTATATATCTTACTATCTATTTCTATTACCATCTATTACCTATTACCAACTAAGTAGCAATATTGACCTAGTGGCGATTAAGTAATAGTTACGAAATCGTCGTCGGCGTCACCGTTAGTCTTTTACTCAACCTTATGTATATGGAGAGCTTCTAGAGCCAGCCTTAATCGATAGAGTTCTTTTTAGTGACTTATTTATCTAATAATAAGCGACTATAATATATAGCGAGGTAGATATTATTAAGCTATGTATATAAACTGTATAATAAAGTTAAGACGTTATATAAGAAAAGAAGGTAAAGAAATAGGAAGAAAGGGTATATCTTGTTAACTTGGTTACTTAGTTAATATATATATAAGGCAGAATAGGATTCGGGAAGCGGTCCTGGCAGAACTTGGCAGAATATGGCGGAATGCGGTAGATTGCCGTAGATTCCGGCAAAGTGCGGTCTCGTGGTCGGTCTCTAATTACTAAGTCGGTGGAAATAGGTGGACGTGTATAAGGGGGTGTTCGGTTGCAATCTGGAGGCCTCAGATTCAGTTCAGAATCGGTTGATTCGGAGTGATTTCGTCTGCACAGCCTCAAAATTTTGATGTTCCTCTCACCGCTCGCAAAACACCAGAATAGTACGCTAAAATATTGGCAACTTTACCGTATACAGCTTCTGAAATAGAGCTCTTGGCGTCATTTTAATATGGAGCTCGAAGCTCCAGGTTCAGATTCCATTTTAATATAAAGCCTCCAGATTGCACACGCCCGTGCTTTTACAAAGCCACAAATGCGTACCAAATTAGGAAGGAATGCGTCCTTTCTGCCGGACTTTCAGTTCAGATCTGATCTGAAGTTTTGCAACCGAACACCCCCTAAGGTGTTACGAGGGTGCCCCATAACAGTATATCTTAGTATTAGTTATAGTTAGAAGTTTAGTATTAAGGGGCGGGCGTAGGCCATAAGGGTAGGGCCTTATAGCAGGGGTAAGGCTAGGGCAAAAGTAGAATTTAAGGTAGAAAGAGCTAGAGAGGGCAGTAAAGGCGATAGAGTATTTTATAGACGTCAAAAGCGGCGGTCGGCTAAGCGAGAGAGCGATTCCCGAAAACGGGTGTCAGGGCCCCGCTAAACTTAAATAAGCAGCGCACCTGGACATAGATTACGCACTGTAGTTTAGCTAGAAAATACTACCTTGCAAAACCTTAATTTGCCTGGCCAGCCTCGCCCGCGCGGCTCTTGCGCTCGCAGCTGATATATATCCTGCGAATCGGCTCTGTTTAAACGTCAGGGCTAAGGTACAAAAGGCAAAGACTTTAAGCACATGACTGTCCCTTGATATAAGTCTTCCTTCTCCTAACCTTACCGCTCTTTAGATTCGCCCACTAGACGGCCTCTTTCCCAGCTATGTCTCAGTCCTCTGTCCCTCCTTGGCGAAGGGACTTCGGAGAAGCCTTACTTGCCTACGGTGTCCTCCGTCCCGGCCCGGCAGCAGCTTGCTGGCGGCCGAGATCTCACTTAACGGCGGATAAATATCTGCCGCTAAGCGGAGCAGTGGCTGCCCCAATGCTCCCGAAATATGATCGAGTCACCTACTTACGTATCTAAGTGCCCGGCGAGTATGGGAATGTCGTCGACGGTTTGCTGCGACCGTTGGTGCCTTTAACTTCGTCTGCCTACTCCCCTGTCGACTATGGGTCCTCAGTCACCCAATCCCTTAGGCATTCTCCCACCCCTTAGATCATGGTCAGCTCCTTTACCTCTATTACCGCAAAGTATTCACTCAGGGTATAATTTTGCCCTCGCATAGCTCCACTATATCGTCGCTGATGCTGACATCGCCCCATTCGCCCTTCGCCCTCTGCCCTCTTTCAGCTAACGAGCACCTAGAAGGCAGCCTCAGTAACCTTAAGGCTTTTCGGGCTATAATTTTATGCCTAGCTTTTGCACTGCCATGCTGTGGTTATCCAAGTACAAGTATCTAGGTCGCGCCACCGGTGTGGTTTCAAACGCACAATTCAATTCTTATATTTCCCAGTCACCAACCTTCCTCAATATCTCAAGTCTCATAAATCCACAAATCAGTCATGTACTACTACTGCTGCTCCTGCCACTACGGACCGATGCTGCTAGCACTGCACGCAGCATGCATCAACTGCGGTCATCAAGGCTGTTCAACGTGCAATGAAGAAGCAGTTGAGGGAGCCTCCAAACTAGCAACGATTCCAACTACCCCCGAACCAGGATCCACCACCCTGGCGGATGCCTCACTCAAGACTCCCGACGGAATAGCACGACCGCACCCAGCTGCGCCTTTGGCATTCTGCGAAGGTGGTCTCCTCAAGACAAATCTCACCACCGATATACACGGACTTGCCTCCTATGAGAAACCAGTCGAGGGTGAATATGACTGGTATTGCTGTAATTGTGGTGACGGTCCACAATACGTTGAATTAAATATGGGTTGTAATGCTTGTAACCACTGGAGATGCAGCAGCTGCGCTGTCGAGTCTAGAAAATAACGGAATACTCGAATATCAAATACATGCTCATTCCGGTTCGTTTCATAGCCCATCCCAATAGAGTTCCAAGGATGATAACTAACATATATTACAGACTAGCCCACTTAATTAGAGCACTTTCATATATCTTCATGCCGCCCCTTACAACCTGCCTCACCGTCGAAACACTATTACGAACAGAGTCCCTCGCAGAAGACAAATATAGGGGCCTGAAAGACTTTCTAGGAGACACATCTTAGTTAATAGGGAATTTATTCTGGGGCTTCATTACTGATCTTCGACTTACTCTTCGCCTATGCCACCGCCCCTTTCTTCTTCTCTAATATGTCAATTTTTTTCCGGCTTCTAAGGTTATATTTCGTATTGCTCGTTACTCTGTATTGTTTCCTTCTGGCGAAGGCTGCTCAGTTACCTTACCTTTGTCTGATTTTTTTCCAATGTTATCATGTGGAGGCACTATCCTTTACCCGAAGCATTCGAAGCGAAGCATTTACGGTGGCAGCATGTGCTTGTTTAGATCTACCGTGAGACTCGGGTCTCTTCCCTTGGCTATGGATTGCGATATTCACATGTTCTTCCATAGTGCGTATAACACATCCAAGCTATTCTCCTAGCACTTTGTAGCAGTCAAACCACAAATCATACGTTAGAATTACCAAATGATGAATTACCAGCACTTTTGCCAGCTGTCGTCCTTATAAGGGCACCAAAGTGAAACATGTAAGCCGACCAGCGGCTGTGGCTTTACTCACTGCAGTGCAGCCGGGAAAAACTGCCTTGAGAAAACCCAATTTGTAAGCAAAACTTTAGGGCGGCCTCACCGGAGCGGCTCTTGGACTTGCAGCAGATGTGCGCCCTGCGAATCGGCTTTATTCAAACGTCGCCCTCCATTGTTGGCTACCTTTGCCCTTTGCCCTTTGTGCACCTTTCCACTGGCTTGGATTTAGAACCCTACACCGCTGTTGTCCTTCATTGTCAAAAAAGGGGTAAAATGACGATGCGGAGGGCGATGGTCTCAAATTAAATTTTGACTTCAGCGCCCGTAGGCAGCAACGCTAGCGGTGCGAAGGAGCGCACAGACGAATATTTGTGCGTGCAAATAGATGCATAGATTTAGAGCTGCGTATTTACGTAGATAATTATATATAATATGCCTGGCGTATGAGAAAGCGGCGAAGTCCGTTGCACAATCACATCCATGCAATGATAATGCCCCGCCCCCCACCACACCTTCGGCTCTCAAGCTCGGGCATATATTTGCCCCTGCAGCTGTATCACCGGCGCCTTGCAAATCACACAAACGCCCTGTTCAGCCCATTTTTACCTTCCCCATGCAGGTCTTTCGCTCAACAATCCAGGGTTTGCTCCACGCTTCTCTGCTTCTTCAACAATGGAAACCAACCTATCTGAGGAATATTTTCCGTCATTCCTCTCCAACTCTGTTGAAGCCTAGTCTCTCCTCCCCTCCTGTCATATCTCATGCTTTCTTGTCAACACCATATTCCCCTTGCTCTCCTTCATCCCCGCTGGTAGCTCTAATACCAGCTGCCGGTTTTCCAGCATAAAGCATATAACCCTTCTCTTCGACAGTCCCTGCGTTGGCGTCTCCACCTCCCGACCCCTCCAACTCAGTGCTCGTTGCTACAGGTCGATTGCCGCGAAATCTTTTGCGCATATCGACCATCCCACGCTTGCATTCTCCGTAGCCCTTTTGTAACTGCTGACACCTCGTAGGTAGAGTTGAGTTGAGGGGTGGCCGAAGGCAATCACTAGGACTATTGCGCTCCACCATGATACAATCAGAATTTTGAAGGCACGCAGCCAAGGCGGCGCCTGTACGCTCGGCGAGTTGTCAGCAAGAAGACAGTAGTGATGATGGAGTTGGAGAGGCGCGTACGGATGTCCTTGCAAGAAGATGGCATGACAAGCCTTATTGTGATAGATATCACGGCTGCATTGGAGGGAGACGAAGGTACTCGTGTACGGTGTAGTTTTAGAGAAAGGGAAGATTTCGGATTGCAAGGGAAGCCATGCGAGCTTGTTCCGGCATTTTTCCGTGCCGCAGAGCCTCATAGCCACCGACCTGGTCGTCACATGTCAGTCAGTTTCCATGACGAACCTTCAAAGCGTTTAAGGGGGCCGTTGTTCGGTGGGGAAGAGATGCTCAACACCAACCCCAGCCCTGTCCTCAACCACCTTACTTCCACCCTTACCTCTTGTTCTCATAGCTCAATTGTCTTGCCGCTTGCATATATGAACATGCCGTCACCTTAAGCTTCTGTCTTGCTTAACCTACAAAAACCATAATCCCTCCCTCCCCTACTTTCTTGACTGCACGCACGATACCAAACAAATCCTCCAGCACACTAACCTCAATTCCTGCCTCTATTATCACTCCACGCATCCATCCACCCCCTTATGTACCACCATGGCGCGTGTCCCCTTCCTCGGCCGCCTGCACATCCGTGAATATCTCGCCTTACTCGTCTCCTTCATCCTTATCGGTCTTGAATCCCTAATTAGTATCATCACGCTTGCGCTCCCTCCGCCAGTAATCAAGCTCTGCTATCGCGCCACCCGTAGCGCTTTCAACTACCTCTCGTCTCCCCAGGGTCGTCGTTCACGCAATAAGAAAAAGGCCATTTCCTCCTCCATTGCTACTGCATCAGACTTCTCGGAGCTTTGCGAGCTGTTTGGTTACTATGCTGAAGAGCATGTAGTACAGACAGGTGACGGGTATTTGCTCGGGCTCCATAGGTTAGGATGGAGGAGAGGGGAGGAAGATATGAGGGTTAATAGCGGGCCGGGAAGTTTGAAGAAGAAGGTTGTGTACCTACATCATGGTCTACTCATGAATAGTGAGGTTTGGGTGTGCATAACGGAGAGGGAGAGGTGTTTGCCCTTTTTGCTGGTGGAGAGAGGGTACGATGTTTGGGTGAGTATTACTCTTCAATACTGCTCTAATTGTCTTCATACATGACGCATTACTGCTTTAAAATTTGCACATTTAATGTGTTCTTACGTGTCCCCAAAATACATTATTGAATCCACTATCCATGCTAACGTTTCTCCAGCTTGGGAATAATCGGGGTAATAAATATTCCAAAAAATGCGTCCACTGTGCCCCGACATCCACCGCCTTCTGGAATTTCTCCATGGACCAGTTCGCGTTTCATGATATTCCCGATTCCATCAACTACATTCTCAGCACTACTAGTCAACCTTCTCTATCGTACATTGGCTTCTCGCAAGGCACAGCGCAAGCTTTCGCCACCCTCTCTATCCATCCAACCCTTAACGACAAAGTCGACGTCTTTATAGCACTCGCACCCGCCATGTCTCCCAAAGGCCTTACGTCCACAATCGTCGACTCCTTCGTCAAAGCCTCACCCGAAGTTCTCTTCCTCGCATTTGGTCGTAGGGCAATTCTAGGATCAGCGACGATGTGGCAGGCAATCCTCTACCCGCCCATCTTCATCCGGCTAATCGATATATCCCTCTCCTTCCTCTTCGGCTGGCAAGCCCACAACATCAGCCCGCATCAGAAGCTAGCGGCATACCCGCACCTCTACTCCTTCACGTCCACCAAAAGCGTGGTCCACTGGTTCCAAATCATCCGCAACGGCGTGTTCCAAATGTACGATGACGAAGCGCCGCTGGCCCTCACGAACCGGAACAAGTACTACAAGATCGCCAAGTTCCCGACGCGCAACATCAAGACGCCCATCGTGCTCGTGTACGGCGGCTCGGACAGCCTGGTCGACATCGACGTGATGCTGAAGGAGCTGCCGCGCCACACGCAGGCCAAGGAGATCCCGCACTACGAACACCTCGACTTCCTGTGGGCCAGCACGGTCGACGAGCTCGTATTCCCGCACGTCTTCGACGCGCTGGACGAGTACGCCGCCAGCGACTCCGGCGGCGGCAGCACCAACACCCCTCACGACCCGTTGCACAAATCAGGCAGAAGGAGGGACCACCATGTCCCAGCCAAACTCAGCCTCCCGGACTCCGGCGCCCTGCCCGCCAGCGACGACGACGACGACGACGACGACGAGAGCTCGAGCAGCCCGACAGCCTTCCGCGCAAGGAAGGTCAGCCATACCCCCGCCACCACCGCCACCGCCGCATCGCTGGACGGATGGCAGGCCAATCCGCGCGAGCACGCAGCCTCCACGACCCCGCCCACGACGCCCCCGCGCGCGCTCCTCGCCTCCGCCGGCGGATCCAGCCACGCGCCTGCTCGTGAGACGGTCCCTCCCGCTGTTGCTGCCGCTGCCGCTTCCGCTGCCGCTGCCGCTTCCCCCGCGCACTCGGCTCTGCACAGCCACAGCCACAGCCACAGCCACGCGACGAACCAGACGTCGACCTCGCGGCCTGAGGGCTGGTGGAGCAGCGATGAGGTGGCGGGGACGGAGCGGTCGTCGCCGGCGCGGGCGAGCTTTGAGAGCGGGCACAGCGGGATCGGGGTGGAGGGGCGGTTTGGGGAGAAGGGGATTCAGGTTGGGATGGGGAGGCCCGTGGGCGGGGTTATGAGGGGAGAGGCGGTGGGGATGGGGGTTGGTGGGGGGAGGGAAGGGGGGAGGGATGGGGATGGGGATGGGGATGGGGAGGGAGGGGGAGAGGGGGGGAAGAAGAGGTGGAAGTGGAGGAGGAGGAGCGGGGTGAGGGATGGGGAGTAGATTGCGTTAGGTTGGGGGAATGGGGAGGAGGGCGGGTTAGAGAGAACGACAGTGCTGCTGTGATGCGGAGCGGATGTGCTCGCGATGATACAAAGACACGACGGCGTGCGAATGGATGGGTCGGGTCATGTACATGTAACGAAATCGGGACTAGCGATCCAGGTTTCCGTGTTAATATTTAAAAGTATTTTTTTGCACATAAGAGACGAGAAAGGCCAAGTCGAATACATACTAGGGATATTCATCCCGCTATATATCCGTAATAATCAGTGAATTCGCTATATTCCCACTATCATCACTCATCCCGCTGCATTCCCGCACCCACCACTCTCATCACCGCATGCCTACCCTCACCGCACTCGCACATAGTCAACCCCGCAAGAAGCCCCCCTCGGAGAATTATCAGGCCAGCAGAATATCGGAGAATTCCAGAACCAGGAGAATATCAGACCACCCAATAACGTGACCTCGGCACCGGCTCTAGCCTCCCGGAAAGGACTCCGGCAAATCGCATGTGAAACCCTCCCCCAAGTTCCGTCCGTGAAAGACGTCGACTTAAGCTTCATGCAAGGGGTCCCCGCCGGAAGGGCGGGGGAAGAAGGGGAGTGTGGGGTGCGGGGTGTGGGCTGGGCTGTGCTACCCCCCTTCGCTTGTATCCGGCGCTGTAGATCGGACGTCCTGATTCGGAAAACCTTATTTCGAGCGCATAGGTTTCGTGAGGCTGTTGGGCTGGGAGGGTTGCCTGGTGAGGAGGGTGGAGCTGAAGGGGCCGAGTGGGCTTGGCGGTAGGCTGGGGAAGGGGTTTGAGTGCCTGGATGAGGTGCAGGGTTTGGAGTTGAGGGTAAGAGGAATTTGCTTGGTGATGGGCATGATCGGGGGAGTCGTGTTTGCTTCTTCTTGGTTGGAGGTCGGTGCTGAGGGTGGCTCAGGGGTAGGATCTGATAAGGTGGTGTCGGAGAATTATAATCAGGCTTGACGATCGGCGCCCTTTTGGCTCGGTAAGTGCTCGATGGTGGAGTTTGCGCCACGGAGGAGCTTTACTGTGAGATTGAATGACAAGATGGAAGCCCGATTGTAATCTGAGGTTGACGGAATTACCAGGCAGTCATGGTGATGTTGAATGCGGTAGACATTAGTTGTTAAGAGGTGCAAAGACCGCCCTCTTTCTTCGCCTTTTCCTTTTCGTTTTCTTTGTTAGCCCAAAACAATAAACAAGTCAAGGATCGTTGTATAGAAGACCAAGGCCAAACTGGGCGCGGACAAATTGAAGTTGCGCGACTGTGCCCTGGATAGCCGGGTGAGTGTGGTATGACATTCAGCGGGTATCCGTCAGTGATTTTCCGGAAATAGCCTGTCAGGTATCAGAATGTAATACTATCTTGTCGTGCAGTAATTCCTCTTTCGGTCGATGATGAGTTTATGATAACAACTAGATTGTATGCTGAAGGTCAGAGCTGTCTCGGCCAGAGCTGTCTCGGCCAGAGCTGTTCTAGCCAGAGCCGCCCCGGTTAGTTTCGAGGTTTGAAAAGTTAACCTTAAGTCAACAATGATGGCGATATGCTACGGCCATGGTACGTAGGATGGACTTATGGTTTTGTTGGTAGATGGTTGAGTAAGGAGTTGGTTGAGTAAGGAGTCCTTGGATCAACAATCTTTGACTTTGTGCATCGGTTGTGCTAAAATATTCACTTTGGTGGGTCTGTGAAAGCATGTCAGTACGACGTAATCTCGGACGTCCATATGCCCCGATTCGGGTGTGCTGAGGACGGGAACCTTGGTTGAACCTTACCTAAACTGATACCCGAGAATCTCCGAGTCAGACTGAATAAAAACTGGATACCGACGCCACGGCCATGTCGCTTAATCCCACGCGCTGAAATCCAAAGCCATGACAGTCATGTATCTTCATAACTGACATGGATTCCCATCATTCATCGAATGCTGTTGATATTGAAATCTGCATTTGCCGGGTCACCCGTCCAATTCAGCCGTGCTCCATGAAACTAATGACCTGCATTTGTTGAATAAGAATATACATTATACTAACACAGTCGGTGGGGTATATACAGAGTTCCATATCCATAGTCATGCGCCGTAACCATGCCATATAACGCCGTGATGATGCCGAGTGGATGCGGTACAACAAGCCCGTTCTCCCGGCCATGTGCTGAAATGAAGGTATAAAGTGTAGGAAAATCTTAAATGATGAAATCCATTCAGCCATTCTTCTATGGCTCCACATATCCATGGGGCCCTGAGACACCAGCTCTCGTCGTAGAATTCTAAAAAAAAACACAGTTCTATCGCTGTATAGCGAGGGTCTAACCATGCGTCCGAGAATGATGCCCAACCATCTTTACCCATGCTGTGTGGCCTTTGAGAAATATCCGACATTCCCGCATGAGTGAATGTCCAGTAACTCCCTCGTCGAAGGAAAGGTCGAACGAGTCTAGCAGTTGCTGTCCTGCTATCCACTCCATTCACCATAGACTGAAATTATAACCAGAGGGTATCTCAGTAAATTCCCTCAAACCAAACGCTCCTTCCATAGCCATAGTATAAGAAGGCCCGCTTCTCGAAAAATTTCCGTCACAGAGTTTGCTGGAATGTTGCATGAACCCATCGCTGGTGGAACCCGGCTTTCATCTCGATCAAATCATACGAGTAAATGTTTCTGGACGCAGTTTAAAACGTTGGAGTTGGCTAGGCAGAGAAGTATTTGGAAGCCAGGTTGCCATTTTCTTGCCTATGCTCTCGAGACCCCGTGTTCTCCAGGTCGGGTGGCCCAGCAGGATCGTCACTGACGGCACCATCACGTTGACGGTTTTCACCTGCAGGATTGCGACGCCGCGCATTGATGAACCAATTACTGACCTTGGAAAAGTCAGCACGAGTTGGATGACATTGACATGGGATGCGAAAGATGGCTCGTGAAAGAGGGATAACCGTCAGATGCAATTGAACAAGACAGACAGGTGATTCGACTGAAGGATAGTTGAAAGACGTCTGAGAGACGGTTGAACGACAGCTGAGGCTTGATTGGGACCTGGAGCTCCTAAAAAATGGAAACCTTACGTACCTGATTCAGCGTTAACCCAGTCGATGAGCAAAGCGCATATTTCTCGTCTTCCGATGGATAAGGAGAGTCTCGATGTGCGTTGAACCAAGCCTTCAGTTGACTGGTCGCCTCCTTCGGTAGGTTGCCTCTGCGTTTCCGTTGGAACTGGCCATCATTGACTCCCGAAGACGACTGGAACGTGTACTGATTGTAGTTTTGATGCTGGTAGAAACCGGGATCTGGCAGATGTCGCTGATCAGGCATGAGCGAATATCTACGATCGTCCCCTTGCCGGTGCGTGTCGTGACGAGCCGTATTTTTGTCGTACTGCTGCGGATCCTCGTAGCTAAAACTCTGCCTGTGCGGAACGAGACCCTCACCGACGTGTCCTGGCGGTGGTAATGGTGGTGGCCCATATGGTGCTCCAAGCGGTCGTTGCTGCAATAAAGGCTGTCTTTGGTACATGGTAGGCGACGGTTGTCGAGAGTACGATAGCGTCGAGGAAGGAGCATGCCCAAAACTAGGCCGATGATGAAACGAACGAAGGGAACTCTGGCCACCGGACGAGGAACTTGAAGTCCTAGGAGATTCATAGTTAGGGGTCATGCTCGGATCAAACAAATCCGATCTGGCACTCGAACGCCGACCGTCCAACGGCTGATAGTCGATCGAATCATTCGGCAACCGACTCAAGCTGTTCTCCGAGGCCCTGTCCACCCTTCTCCGCTTAGGATCAACAGTCCATAGTGGGTCGTCGAAGCACGGTTTAGGTATGGAGCGATCTATAGGAGAGCTTTCCATGGAAGCTTGCATTCGAGCAGGCGTACTCGGAGGTGAGGGCTCTACCGCTTGCAGCAACTGCGAACTCGCCCGTCAGAAGGCTGGACTGAGCGTTTGGGCGAGAACTAGAGGACTTACCGTTGAAAACGACGGTAGTTGCATGGAATTCCGGCGCTCGCCATTTTGGTACGGCGGGGAATGGCGGAGAGGATTGCCATTTCCCTGATGGCACAGGTCATTCATTCTGTTCAATCCAAGTTCCTCGATGGAAGGAAACTTGCGTTTGGGCGGTGGAAGGGGAGGAGAAGAGAATCGCACTGCCGAGTTCTCTATTTCTAGAGGTTCTGGACAGGGCTGATGGGAAGATTTGGGGGAGCATTGACAATTCGGACAAGGATTACTACGTACTGTGGCTATGCTGGAATGAGACGGATCCCTCTTGGGATCGCCTGATTCTCGGCCAGTCATGGTACTTGGAATTAAAGAACTGTATCGATGTGGAATATCATGGAGGGTGAGATACTCCATGGGGCGATGGCATGAGCTATAAGTACTCGGTCAGTTTGACTGAGCAAAACTCGTCTGTTGATGTGACCATGGCAAACCAGGTGCCGAGAAAGTTAAACAGGATGGTTGACACTATTGAAAGTCTGTAGTGGAGTATGTCCGGCCTGCCAGGCTGTCGGGCTAGAAGCGAAGAGTAGAAGGCATGAGAGTTTACTCACCGAAAGTTAAAGCGTAAAGATGATGAGCGTTGGGAAACGAAGAATAAAACGTAGAGAAAGCAACAACAGCGGCGGCAGTGGTGGGGAGCAAGTCTATCCAACGATGGGGATTGAGGGGATATCCGGGAGAAGATTGCTGTGTGTGGTTTTGTGGGCTGTGGTCTCGACCCAGGATGGCTGCAACGGGTTCGATAACAGTTGGACGTTAATAATGCTCTCGTCCGCGTACAGCTATGTGCGTCGTGGCGGGGGAAGGATGTGAAGCAGCGTCGCAGCGATCGAGCGCAACTACCCTTTCTCCACAGGTAAAAGATCGCGACTATGTAGGTAGATGTAGGCAGGCAGGACGGCGAAGACGCACTCTCGACAAGGGAGGCGTCGTCGATGGCGGCAAGAGCCCTAAGCTACTAAGCTGCTTAGCTGCTAAGCTGCTAAACTGGCAGGGTAATCCGGCGTGCCAGGCCCGTGTCTGAGCTTCTGACAGCTGACTGGGCTTGCCCTTAAGGTTTGGTCTCTATTCTCCGAGAGGTCGGCACTCCACGAAGGCACGAGCACGCCTTAGCGTTGGTCGTTGTGGAGTGAAGCAACCTGCAGCGCCCGCGATGCCGCGATGCATGCGATGGAAGGCCCGCAGCCACAGATGCCCTCCCTGCCGCCCTGCCTCCCTGCCTCGTCTGCTCCACCCACCCCTTCCTGCTGTCCCTACCTCCCTGCGCGTCGGTTTGCTACCCCAAAGAGTGGCCCCAAGTCGCAAAACTGCCACTCTGCCAACCCAGGACTGCAAACGCAGATCGCCCTCCACCCTCCCAACTGACTCGCCGCCGACCACGCAGGGGGGAGTACAAACCCCCCGCCCGGTCTTTCCTTCGCTGCGCTGCCTCGATGGATTCGATATGCTTAATCTGACAGGTGAATGCATTCATCGCCAGACGAGCCAAGACAACGGGATCAGCAACACCCAGGTTCGGATCGAGCTGGCCGCGTGGCTTATGATTGACGAGCAGGAGATTAAATTGTCAAGCCCGCGCCTGTGTGGCTGCCGACTGCTCCCACGCATATACAGCCCTACGCTGCAGCAAAGCACTCACGCCCCAGCAAGCCTTATTCAGCAGCCGCAGGAAGCTGCGTTTGGAATCCTACCAAGTGAAACAAGCGTCATCGTAATCGCCACACCCGGCACGAGCGAGGACCAACTGTTGGAGCTGGAAGCGTCGAAATTGCGCGTTGGATCTTTGGCCAAACAGCCGTCGCACAGCGCCAATAATTGCTTATAACAGGGAGCTCGAGAATATCGTGAATGATACCTACCAGGGAAAATAAAACTCCACGTTGCGAGGTAGGATGGCTTGAGAGCTGTATCTGGTCAATTGCAGCTAGCTGGTCCCAAAATGAATCGGGAGGCAGCTGGATGAAGTAATACTACTATTGCTGTACCAGGCCTGCTTGCTATACCTGGCCTGCTGTGAGGCGTTAATGCCTCAAGCATGTGAGTGGCCCTATAAATTACGCTGGCTCTGGACCTTGCTCTGGTTCTGGATCTGGTTCTCGGTGCAGGCTGCATGGGCGCGGGCTAAATGCCGTTAAACCCCTGACGGCTGGTTTTAGTGCATACGTGTGGATAGACACGGTGGACACGGTAGACACGGTAGACACGGTAGACATCCAGATTTATCTTTGGTGCAGGACGCGGGACCGTTTGCCTCGGTGTCGCTGTTCTCTCGAGTCCAAAGGCTGCGATATCTGACCTAGCCTCGCAGCAGCGGGATTGAGAAGGGAAGTAGGCGCCAGACTGGTTGCACGAAAATAGCATAGGAACAGCAACTGGAAAGACTCCCCACTCTTACTGCGGATGATCGACAGTGAAAAGGTAGACAAGGGCAGAGGGGAGCCGCGCAGTACAGGGCGGAGATGAGAGCTCTGTTTTTGGACTCGCATGAAAGCCATAGCAGCATCCAGCATGACGGGCAGTATGGAGAATGGGGCTCGGAGCATTGGAGCTTAGCTTTGGTGCATGAAAGCTGGGAGCTTGGATCACGGAGCATGGAGCATGGGGCATGGAGCTTTTGGGGGACCGAGGAGGAGGAGAGACGTACCTAGACACCTAGGAAGCTACAAGTCAGTATCATACATGTTTGGCTAGGTACTTGCGCCTTAGTACACAAGCCTACGCAGACCTACAGAGACCTACGCAAGTCTAACACCCACACGTGCGGACAGGAAGGGCAAATTCGCCGGGCGGGCCAGCAGAAATTTCAGCAGCGAGCCAATGGGCAAAAGAGCGAAAAAGGGCCAATACACCAATGGGCCCGCTCCCCCCCCTTTCACCGATGCTGACAGTTGCTTGACACCGGCGCCGAGATCCACATTGCTGATGTCGTTTCTGTGGGAGGGCAGTTGGTGGAGGTTGAAGAGAACGCGACGATAGGCGCAGGGTTGCTTCCTTCTGTACGCCACCAAGAAAATCCCCGTCGCCATCGCCGGGCGATCAGCGACATCACCCATCACCCCGTCTGCCATCACGCTATCAGCATCACCAGCAGCAGCAGCTAACCTAGGGCCATGCTCAAGTACCAACTAGCTGTAAGAGTCCATCTAGATTTATTGTTTCCTTGCAGCGTCCCGCCCCCGTTGCGGTTGCTTGTTCGCAGCCGCCGTCGCTCTAGTGCCAGCAGCCTGGACGAACCTTGAACGAACCCATGAGCCATCAGCCAGGAATCAGCCAACAGTCGGCAACCAGCAACCAGCGAGCAAGCAATCAACCAAGCAAGCCAGCACTACTCCTGCACAAAGGACCCCGTCCATCGGGTCCATCCGAGCTCTCGGACACACTCTGGCCAGGGACGTCAAACTTACCCACCGCCGTAGCTGCCCGCGAGGCCCGCCTGGCGATCCGCGCCATCTCGATTACCGAATCGAGCAGCCTCTTAGGCCGCGAACGGGCTGTTGCCGGGCTCCCAGCAAACCACCAGCACACTACACGAACCTCCTCCGCCTTTTCAGTGATCGCTCCGTCGCTCCTGGGTTGTGGCGGCCGCGGCAAACATCAGCCTTCGGTAGGCGTTCCGGGCGCGCCAAGAACTTCTTTTAATTGGCCGACGCATGGGCTGGGTCGCAGGGCTTGTGCGGCAGGCGGCCTGGCCAATGTCTGCTGTGCTGTCTTTCCCCGGGCATGTCCACGGACGGGGAACATACCTTTTACGCTCCGGGCCATCCCCCGATCATTCAACCTAATCTTCGGGATGCATTGACGGGAGGTGTTAATAAGGCCTCTTTTTTTCCCCTTCGCTCAATCACTAGAGATGGGTTGCATATCTACAGCCCTGCAATGCGACACTGCAGAGCTAGTTCTCGAAGCTGCTCCAGCGTCACGGTAGTAGCTTGAGCGGTGACAGCCCCGTCATTCATCCTGAGGTGTGCCTGGGACTTCACCATCTGCGATGCATGCCAGGGCCGCTGCTCTTGCGCCATCATCTCGCATTACCTGTCAAAAGACCGTAGCGCCATATCTCCACCTGGCGCAGAATCAACACCGCCAAGCAAGCACTGCCAGAGCCTGGCCTGAGCCTTGGTCGGTTGTGAATTTAACAGCCTGGGACACTCACGTATGACACGGCACGGGACGAGGACCCTCAAATCCCTTGTGGCTTCGATGAGGATTAGGACTGCCTTGCACCATGTCCTCTGCGGAGGGTGATCCTACCTACGTTTGCTCGAAAAGCGTCGCGGGACAAGATCAAGCCACCAACGCCATCTTGTGTTCGAAACCATGCTTCAGGACGGTCTCATGGCAGTCGCCGTACCACCAGCCGGATCTGTGGGCATTTTCCAAATCGCTTGTCTGCGTGCCAGGGACACCCTGCTTCATGTATTCGAACATACCGGGATATTCTTTTCAGCTACCGAAAGTAACCTTAACATAAACGAGCTCATTTTAGAAATGCCGAACGATGGGGCTGCTTGATGCTACGGAAGAAGCAAAGAGCAGCAGTCCTCAGGCGCCGCCATCAAGCGATGACCGAAGATCTGGACCGTATGGCCTTCAGAGGGCTTCTGGATGCCACGACAGCGGATTTTGCAATTGTGAACTTGATGTACAACCTTTACGCCACTATCCGTGAGACGGCTTGCCTGTCATAGCTTGATGTGAACGGCAACAAAAGGAAGAGAGTTGAACATCACTAGCAATCCTTGCAGTGTCGGGAACATAAAGTGCTAGCATACAATGTCCAGACGAGGATGAGAAGGCGAGGCGGTAATATTTGTGCTACAAAAACACCCCAAACTACAGCGGTGCGAAAAGCTGGGTACAAGCCCGTGAAGCGTTACTCGACATTCTTTCTCAACAAACAAATTCTAAGACATTTACCGCCATTGATCGTCAATTGCAGACTTGTTTTCCATACACGGTGACGAGTCCCATTCCCAAACCTGAAAACCCGTGTGCAAAGTACTGCAGGACCGTGCCATCACCCGAGTTCCAATTTTACTCAATCCGTAGGTGCTGCTCGTGGGTAAAGTGAATCGCATTAACAGTCCCATTAACCGTCCACGGCAGAAACGTAGGCCCGGTATCCGGGTCGTAGTCTGGTATCCGGGTCGCAGTCCGCTGCGGAACATGCAGAAACCCGTTACGTGACTTGGTCACGAGCAGGGTCCAATGACACAGCAGGAAAGAAAATAAAAATAGAAAAAAATAGAAAATTAAAAAAATGGCGGAGTGGCACAGGGTTGGGTTCTACGTATACATCATATGACAGGGTGAGGTTGGCGAACGATCCGCCGGAGCACGGATTTGGGCAGACATGGCGACGGTAGAAATGGGAAATCAGTCGCTTACGAGGAACAGTTGTAGAGCAGATCGGCACCAAGCAAACGAGTTAAGCACGTTTTGAGCAGCGCCCACGCACAAGAGTTTAAGCCCCTCGACTACGGAGATTAATTTGCCCGGTCTTGATTCGCTTGAGGCCGGAAATCGCCCTAGTATGCCGTCATGCTTAGAACCATCAAAACTTGGCACTTAGGCACTTTTCGAAGTCCGAGACCCAACGGCGATCTTCGTAGCCAGATCTCAACCCAAAATTCACTCCCACTCCGCGCATTAGTCTGCCTTTATTGGCTGCGACTCTCATGAACCCGATCCCCATCCTCTGGAATCAGATTTTATTTCCTTTAACGCCCGTCGATCACTTCCCGTTGTAGTGTACACTCAAGACTAAAATCCGTCAGCATGGAAGATACTAGATGGCTCGTATTATTATCAATCACGTGCCACATCACCAGGATAGCTCAGATCCGTATGCAATTAACCACGTTAACCAAATAAAACTTATTACATACTCTGGGGTACGTAAACCACGATCCTTAATTAGATTACTGCCTTTTCTAGACTTCTATAGCTTCTGCTGTTGTATTATTAAGGCATTACAGAACAGATTTATTAGTCTCTCGCCTACCACCTCAGGGATTCTGAGTAATCCTATTGGTGGCAGAAGAGTCTTGGCCCAAGTGCACAATCGACACAAGGCTAACTACGCGCTAGCGCCAAAGGGTCTCTGGCTTCTGTCTCGACCTTTAAAAATAGGACCTCTCCATTTTAGCCGTCACAACAACGCCCAAACCCCCTTTTTCATGCATTTTCATCAATTAAACAGAGTCTGCTGTCTATTGTCTGCTATCTGCTGCCTGCTGCCTGCCAAGGATTCCCTGGCAAATTTGAAATGGATGCAAGGAAAGCACCGATCCACTAGTGCCTCTGCATACTACAAGTTGGTATTTGCGTTCTAACCTACATGCCATCCTGACTCTTGTGATGCCCGAGCGTTGGTTTCAGTTCCAAGGAGCTTTGATCGGATTGCAACTCCAGAATCGGGATCTTCCGATTTGAAAATTGATAGAGTCTGTGTTTATGAAACACACCAACAAAGGGTGACATGTTGCTAGGTTGCAGACTGTGCTCTCGAGCTCTAAATCCAAGCTCACCGCTTGTTGTGAAGTCAATCCGACTATCAACCCCGTTCTGCGTCAATATATCACCGCAGCCTGATTGTTAGAGTGTTGTCTAGCGTAGTTGTTAGACTATTACCCGGCCCGATTGTTACCCGGTCCGGTTGTTAGAGTATTACCTGGCCTGGTCATTCGAGTATTCGCTAGCCAGGTCGAACGGCAAAGAACTCCTCATCCTCGCAGCTTGTATTTTCGGTGAGACCTCTTAGACGATACCAACAACCCAGCATGTACAACGGACCTCAACGGAGACATTCGAGACCGCAGACCAAAAAAAGAAAAAGTCAGCTATCGTAACGCAAGAACTAGTGAACAAAAAGCATTTGAGCTAACCTACGCATGCAAACCCCCCCTCCAAAGGAGACTTCCCAGCCGTCAGCACTCACGCATCTCAAAGTTTCGAGCCCTCCAGCCGCCACGGGTGGACGCGAGACCACGCTTCCTGGTGTTTTGATGTCGTGGCAAGGGTGGCGCTGATGCTGCTGGTGCTGCTGGTGCTACCGTCGTCGTCAGCCAGTGGGTAGACCCGCGTCGGGGTCGCGCGGAAGGCATGCACGATGTAAGCGTCACGCATGCGCGATCCCAGGACTGAAAGAACTTGTTCTTGCGCACGGCGGTCGCGGCAGCGCCGAGGTTGGGAGAGGTTCGGTCGGAGGGTCGAGGGGAGGGCGGCGTTGGGGCTGGGCTGCGAGTCGGTTTGGATGACGGGTTCGCAGAGGACGAGGGTTGAGAGGGGTGGGGGGAGGAAGGAGTGTGTGAGCGGTGGTGGTGGTGGTGATGGTGCTTGAGGAGCTGGAGCCAGCGGGACTGAAGTTCCTATGGCTCTAGGCTTTCTCTTGAGGTGGGAAAGTGGGCTGGCAGAACTCAAGATAATTGCAGCGCGGCTCTATGCTCTGGAGGCGGCTGGGGAGCGTGTTCTGATCAAGCGTAGCTCCACGAGCAGCATACGAGGCCGCCGAAAGGGACGGGAGGCCATCGGAATGAGGAGAAAATGGGACGTGAGCAAAGAAAAGGATCAACGCACAATTGAGCAAAGCCCATCCTATGTGTCACGCCGATGATTGGCCTAGGCATCTGATGGCGAAAGTGGTTTACGATGAGTAAAAGGCCGCGAGAGTGGTCGAAGCATGACGCTAATCGCAGCCAGTTCGAGCAGCTTCACTCCCCGTGGAGCCTCAGCATAGCAAAGGGGGGATCCGATGTCTAGTTGGACGCCACCAACCACGCCGAATCGTATCGTAGGATTAACTCTATAGACAGGCTACTTGAACTATACTCACGGTCATCTCCAAGCAGGTGCTCATTCGCCACTCCGCTGGCGCCCTGATGCGCCATGTCCGCAACCTAGCTCCTTATCTTCTACTCTCTGCCGCCAGTGCTATTGCTTTTCTACGCAGTTTCCATCAAGCCATCCCAAAGCGGTTCGTACGTCCCCTGGAGCAATCCATTCGCATGGCCCACGATAATGGTCACCGCTTCTTCATCGTGGGGTACCAGTTCGTGGGGAATGCATTGCTGATGTCGGGCTTCCCGGTGGAGACGGGTCGCGTTAGGATACTCGCGAATGTGTTGGCTGTAGATAGTATGCTCTTAGACACGAAACTTCGCTGCTGACATTGGGAATAAATAGACTAGGGGGGTGGTTACTACAACGTGAGTGGTTCTGCAGGCCGATTGCACCAAAACCGACGCTGTCGAGTTGACTCGAAAATGGACGCGCATGCAGAGCGAATTGTCTTTTTCCAAACGACTGGAGTAGAACGCAAATGCAGTAAATTTAGAAGTTAGGAGGAAGTTCTACTTCCGTGGAGAAGTTGTCAAGGGTTGAGGTTCACGATTGCAGCTTGCATGACGAGCTAAAGGCGGTGACCAATCATCTGGCCATTGACCTGACGCATCGCCTCGGACTCTCCCGCCAGACTCGCAAAATGAAGTCAAGTTCAGGGCGCGCCACTGATAATGGTGGTGAAAGCTCGCACAGCCGTACCTTAGAAAACTTAGACGCAGCAGCATCTATCGGACATGGCCGACGTCAATCTTGCACTCGGCCCTGACGTCACTGGATCTAAGGTTCCCTCCCCCTCTCCCAATCTCAGCCGGGCAAAATTTCCCTAGCGCCAGATCTGCATCCCACCCGAACACGAACCCGCATCTGCATGTTGAGATCTGCATATCCAGCTGCAGCTGTCCAGGGTCCAATAACGGCGCTCGCAGCCCCTCTAGGAAGGGCAGAAGCCCTGCGCACCTCGCACCTTGCACCTTGCACCTTGCCCCCCCCTTCCTCCCTTCCCCCCGGAAAAATAAAACAGGCCACAATCAAAAAGAGCAAGTTTTCCCTGCATGCCTTGAACAAGGCGCCTCATAATGATTTCTGTATGCCGTCATTGGCCGTGCTGCTCGCAAGCCGATTACGTGCCACCGAGTACTGCAGAGTGCCGGAGAAAAGGCAGGGAGGCGTGGAAAACGCCGACGAGCGGTAGGCGTGGCTTGCCGTGTGGCGAAAAAAAAAGCAAAAAGGCAGTTTCGCGGATCGTGTTCCGAGCCGCTGGGTTGTGATGCGCAGCGAGGGGTAGGAAAGTAAGAAAAAAAAATACCGAGAACGATGGCGGAGCTGAAAGGCATGCTGCTGCAGAGGATTGGATCGCTGCTGGTAATTGCGATTAGCATGCGGGATTGACAGCTGTGCGCGAGATGCTGTTGCTGCTCAGGGGAAATCCTGCAGGCCTAGGGCACTGTGACCGTGGCGACGTGCATCGAGCGATGCAATGGGTCTGGGTCCCGTGGTCAGTCCGAAAGCTGCTTCATGTTTATCGAAGGTTTAGGGAATGGTTTCGGAGAGCACAGGTGCGTGAATGGAAGAGCTTGTTGTCGTGTCAAGAAGATGCTTCTTTGGGATTTCTCAGGGACTGATCAACCTTCTCTTGGCTTGGTGGTGTTTGTCGTGGGATTCTTCAGTAGGATATGTGAGCTACGAGGTGATACCTTTTTGGACTTGCTTTGAAACTGTGTGGATGTAGCTCCTTCGCAATGTCACACACAATGCCACACGCAAGGTTTTATTTTTTGAGGGTTTCTCATAACTCTAAAGCCTCTAAACCAATTTATAAAAGTTGCGATGGTTTGTCTTGCAGATATCAGATGATCAGATAGATGGCAAGAAGCTTGTAAACATCGAAACATTTGAACTAATAGCGAAAAGACAGTAAATTGTTTAATTATTCTTTAATTGGAGCTTGGTTTCATCCTTACAACCCACCAATTTCAAAAGCAGGCCCTTGCAGCCTGTTTGATAAAGTAGCACACGGGATTCATCCCTCAAAACTTTAATGTTGAATCGTCTCTGACCCTGTGTGGTAAATTGTTCACAGTCCAGCGAGCTAACATAATGTTCCTCTATATGGCTTTTAGAAAAGAGCCAACAGCATAGGAAACGCTGGCTAGCGAGCCAGCTACCCCTCAGGCCATGTGTACTCCTTCGAAGTATGACACTGATTTGCCGCAGTGCTATTGAGAGAAAAAGAACCATGTCTATCCCTTACCCGTCAAAATGGGTCGTACGGTTATCGATAAGGGCTAGCCAACTGGATCAATTAGATCAAGGCCCCGCGCCGAACAACGCGTAATGTTCGTGCACGGACCTTACTCAATGTGGTCCTGACGGGTTAAGGGATACAGGACGATCAATTGAACCAGCGAGACCTAGGTTAGAGCTAAGGTAGAGTACCCTAGTTAGATGTATTCGATATGGAACGCGAACAGAGAATGAACGAACGTGGCTCTCCGTAAGACTCTCTTTCAATCCGGACGCATCCGTTGCGTCATTGGATCAATTAGTAGATTTGAGTGATATGAAATGTCGAACAAGGCGCAGGAGACAAAGATACGACTATTAGTATTTTGATAAGGTATAGGGGATCTCTTCTCGTTACGTTTATCTAACCTCTATCATCACAACGCTATTGAAAACAAAAGAACGGATGGGTATCAAGAATATCATGCATAAATCCTAAGTCAATGGACTTCTCTGGAAAACTGAACTCCCCGTCCGCATTGGTGGTGAAACTTCAGTGGAGGCGTAGCTGTTTACCCGGCGAGGAGGTTCGTATTGTCCCGATGATGTGGACCTCCGCATCACCGTTGATGAATGTCTAGCCGTGGCGTTTTTGAAATTTTCAATAAGATTATAAAACTCAAGGCGATCTATGAAGAATTAGCACAACATATAAGAGCATAATGTTCACGTCGACATACATCTTCCATCTTCAAAGGTAAGGGTAATTTCCGATTGCTCCTCATTTTGGGTCGGACGATGTCGTGTGGCTCTTGGTTCATGTCCTGGGTCTTCTGGAACTGTGGCTGTCATCTTTACTACATCAAGCAAAGTGCCTCGGGTCTTCTGAGAAATAGAAATTGTAGCGTCCGCATTCGAGGATGTCGAGAGAGTGCTCGAGGGATTCACTGTTATCGTTCAGACTCTTTTCTATGAGCAAAATCTAGGTGGTTGAACATACCAGTGCCGCTTGTCCAATGCTTCTCAGTATCCCCATGACTTCGAAAGGTCAATTGAGCCACCCTTCTCCTATTTTGACCACTTTCTAGGTCCTTCTCCCAAAGCATGATGTCCGCTGGGCCGTATTTTTTGGATCCAAGCCGCCGGTTCCTAGATTTGATTTTGGATACAATCGCAAAGAAGCTTAAGGTCCAACCTGTCAGCCCAGCTAGCAATGCCGCAACTCCTAGATAAGAATTAGTTAACTTAGACATCAACGATAACCTTGGGTATATTAACCTTCAGGCGGTCTCAACAAGGAATGCCTCAGCCCAACAGTGAATGTTAATGTAGCGGATGATCTAAGTTGAAGAGCGGTCTCAAATCTTGCAATCTTTGCATAATCAACGGCCGGTTGCCCACGGACGTCAGAGTGATAGGTCGGTGTCGCTATATTGTCGAGTTTGATAGTCATACACAATGAGGGTGTTGTAGAACGAGGATCCGTTTCGGCGTCATATATTCGCATATCCAAATCGAGATCAGGCCAACGAATATAAAGCTTGGACGAAAATGAGTCGGTAGATGAGTAGTAGGTTACAACCATGACCCTGTAGTCAAGGATCTTGCCGACAGCAGCTTTTCTGCCAACGTCATACAGTTGAGCTTCTTCTGTTTCTGAAATCTGGACTCGTAGTGAGTTGCGAATTCTTATGCCATCCTCGTAAGGGAATCGAACACAGTCCACAAATGATGACGCGTCTAAGAGCAATTAGCAAAATATGTCATGATGTTGATGAGAAAGTCAGTATACCAGCAGGACTAGTGAACTGTAGAGTGACTCGATTGTTTGGCTTTGAGGGATCGTAGATCTGGCGTCGTTAGAATTTTCAGGGAAGGTGAAGATTTGATCATTGCTTACCCAATCGCAATATTGGCCGTAATTCCCTACGGTGACATTAGCGGATCATCGTTCATTGAGAAACATTGAGACACAAACATGTCAACTAGAAGAGATGGGAGACTTTGAATCTAGGGAAATTTGAAACTGCCTTACCTGAAGTTTTTTGGGTCATTTGATTGCAATCAGACCAAATGAGGGTGACTTCGTCAGGTTTCGTTTCAAACTGGAGGTCTGCAAGTGGCAGCCCTACGAGTAAATTGTATTAGTAGATGCCTAACTAGACATATGGAGGCCTCACAAAAAGAGCTGCAATGTCGCCGGGTGGGGTTTTCTGTCCGATAGCTAACTACTAGGCGTCGTGTTATCCACCATATTTTTGGGATCGGCACGTCTGCTATCGAAGGTTGACTGGCACCCTCCATTGAATCCTCGGGCATGCTTTCATAGACCTGCACTCGGAGTTCTGGAATCATACACTGCTCGTGTGTTTGGGCAGTGGGAACATTTATGTTGGCAGACAGTGAGATAATTTCAGCGTTAAATATGTGACGCTCCTTGGCTTGTGCGCCGCAAAGGCAGTATAGCTCAAAGGATGCGGGAGGAGGAACTGGAGTTGGCTCAAACGACACAACTGATTGCCTTGGTTGTGGAATAGACTGGCTTTGGGATGTTCTTGAGCTTTGGCGGGAGATACTGGAGATGTGCCCGGAAGACGACTCAGGGTTGAGGTACTTGGGAGTATGCGGTATAGTGATTGTATCAACTCCGCTATCGTCATGGGTGTGTTCTTGGATGCCTGTTGGGGACACTGATTGATTATGAAAGAATTGTGTTCTATCAACCGTGCCCGGGCTTGGTCTTTCGGTAACTTTCAGGTAGCTTTCATTTGGAGGAACGCTGGAAATTCCCAGACCAGGTATAGGTTCTAAATGTAAAGTAGGACTATCCGCTGGATTGCTAGAGACTACACTATCAAACCTTGTACAGCAATTACCGATGAAAGCAACCGAAGTCGCATTCCCACGGTAATCTTTTTCAATCATCTCCACGATCTCTTCGGCGGTGGGTCGCTTGTTCGAATCTTCAGAGATCTAGATATATGTTAGTATCTGAAAGTAGAAACGATGATAGGATTATGTGAACACGTACCATCGTGGTAATCCAGTCTAAGGGTTTATCGTCGGCAGACTGATTGCGAATCCTATCAAGCCAAATCTTGATAGCTTTTGGAGCCGACCACAGCCCATGGGCGCTGAAACCTTCACTTTTCTCCAGTAGAAAGTCATTCATTTCATCGAGTGAAAAGCCTTTAACGACAGTGATCATTTCCAGGAAGACGCAACCTAGTGACCAGATATCCGAAGATTTGTTTCTGCTACCTTGGCCGATCACCTCAGGAGCGCAATACCTCCGAGTATACCTGTAGACTTCGCCTTCAGTTGTGCTATGATCATCATTTGACCAGTCTCGCGAGATACCAAAGTCACAGAGAATAATCCTTCCTCCACTAAGTAGAATATTCCCGGGTTTAATGTCTTTGTGGCGCACTCGCTGGTCGTGAAGGTAAGAAAGAGCAGTAGCAAGGCAACCAAAAGCATTATGGAGACAGAAGATGTCTTGAGAGGAGAGCGGATCATGCTTATCATGATCCGAGAGCAGAGTTTTCAATACCTGATCGGCCACTGGGCTCAAGATGAGAGAAAATGATTCGAAATCGGAGTAGCTACCAACGTAAGCAACGAGGTGTTTATGGCGCACTCGCTGTATTACAGATAGTTCTTGCTCAAACTCAACCAGCTGTTTCTTCTGCTCCTTGAGAGTTTTGCCCCGCACTATGCGCTTGCAAGCAAAGCATTTCCCAGATAGCCTATGCCGAACCCTTCCCACTTGCGCAGACCCACCAGCTCCAAGTTGCTCTAGTTCCTCGAAATGTGCTCTCCCGCCGATTATGTACCTGTGTGAGTGAACATGTGAGAGAAAATTGGCCTCGTTCATCGACTGCGGTTCAGAGAGCACATGGGGCTGCATTTTACGGAAGTCAGGTATTGATAACCCGCTGGGTTCGAGTGATGAGATATACGATGCTGCGAGGGGAAGCAGCACGTCGCCAATTTGCTCACGGTCGAATACGGCGAAGACAGTGCTATGCTCATCATAACCGAGCATGCGCAGGAGGGTATAAGTTCGCGGGTTGGCGCTCCATCGCTGAATGAATGCATCGGGGTGCTGCCTGAGAAGGTTTGCAATTTCAAGGAACACGGTGTCATCGATGAACGGGGGGAGTGGAGCTTTTGGTATCCAATGGGCTAGAAGCTCTTCGATGTCTTCGCGATCCATTTCTTCCCCGGATTTCGAGCTTAATCCGACGACGCTTGGAGTTTGACATCAGCCAAAGTTGTTCGGTCGAGTATGTTCGACGATATTATGGTGAGAGCGCAAAAAAGCGTCAGAGCAACTGCTGACATACGAAATGGGGCTTGCGCAAGATGATGTACCTCTGCCTGCCCGCCTCACTATCTTGTCAGCTCCCCCGCACGGCCCTACATTAGCAAATTAAGCCCCTAGGCCTCCTCAGGACTCGCGCGCCACACGCGACGGGACAATTCGTGTTCGCCCTGGATGGCGCTGAGACAGCTTTCTCTCCAAGAAATTACGGGGCTAGAGTAGAGCGGAAAAGCTAGTCACGGGTGCGAGGCTGCGTATGCGCGACATAGTGATCTTACACACCTGATGCAAAATAGGGAAGTGGAGGATTAACTGCGCCTTGCTGCCTAGACTGTTCACCGCCTCTTTACATCTTGTTGTAAGCGCCATTTGGCGATCAAACGGCATAATTTCATGGGGGTACCATGAACGGGGCAGACGCCAGGCATGGGTAAATAAGTCGTGGCACACTTTCTTACTAAGCAGCTTCTTTAAAGTAAAATTCTACAAAGCTGGTAAGAGAAAGAATTTAAAAAAATTTATGTTAGGTATAAAGTTATTAATGGGCTTTATATATGAAATTTTAGAGGATTTTATTTAAAGTGTAGTTGTTAAATCTTAGTTGTTCTTGGTATAGGCCAAAAAAAGTGTGCCACGACTTATTTGCCCCTGCCTGACGCCCTCCCTGCTAGTATATTTTCAAAATAAGCGAGCCCTTGCAAAATGGTTCAGCTGTATTATTCCGCTAGCATACTAGCACTCTCGACTGGATGGACTTGGACTCCGGTGACATACACCACTCATTGTAAGGCGTGTTGATCGTGCCGATCAAACTGCGCGGAATTATACCTAAAATGGTTGTGCCCGGTACAAGTACGGGGCAGACGCCCTTCCTCTTCGTGCCTTTGCCCTGCATTTTGACCCACCTACTCATCCTTACGCGGCCTTTGTTAAGAATGCTCATGTGCCCTACTATCCCATTTTCTGAAGTCTCCGAACCACCATGGCTCTCCGAATTTCAGATCCAGAAGAGGTGGGCCGTCGTGGCCCCTCTCCAGGGCGCCCCGATCGGAAGCTAGCTCAGCCCTTCTCCGGCTGGACTCACAAGCAAATGACAGAGAGCATAGAAACTTTCCTTTTGGAGTCAGGACTGGACGATTATGCTGATTACTTTCGTCGAGGCGCATTTCTAGCTCAGTCTAAGGCTGCATTTCCTTCCGATAGAGTTCGAGATGATGGCCTGTCTCTCAAACCAGTGGAACGTCAATATCTAGACTTGGAATACAGCACAAGGAGAATCGACAAATTCAAGCAACCATGGAGATTGTATGCTTTGGTTGGATGCTGTTCTCTAGGTGCAGCGGTCCAAGGAATGGATGAGACAGCAGTTAATGGAGGTGCGTGGTAGAAGTATTCATTTGACTCAATTCTGTTACTGATTGCCTCGACACAGCTCAGGTTTTCTATCCAGATGCTCTTGGTATTAGAGGTAAAGGTGGGCTCATAGGGCTTGTTAACAGTGCTCCATACCTTTGCTGTGCTCTATCGTGCTGGTAAGAGACAGGCATAACCACGCAGACTCGACCGAAATAATACTAACTCCCATTTCAAGGTTGAACTATCCCATGAATAAGATATTGGGTCGGAGAGGAGTCATCTTTTTAACATGTCTGATAAGCTCTGTAACTTGTCTTGGGCAGGCGTTCCCACAGTCGTGGCAGGTATAAAACCTTCCCTAGCTACATGCTTTTAGTATTTCCTATTCCTTAATACACGGGTACTAAGGAAACCCTAGCATCTATTTGTTGCGCGACTGCTCCTTGGACTTGGGATTGGGCCCAAAAGGTATGTATAAAACAAACCCTCGGCTTTAGTGGCCTATGGCTAATGATTATATCATAGTGCAACCATTCCTGTCTACGCCGCAGAGGCGGCTCCTGCTAATATTCGTGGTGCATTGGTCATGATGTGGCAAATGTGGACCGCTTTTGGTAAGCAGACTCATTCGATACTGAGCAATATTGAAACATCCTCACATTCAAACAGGTATTATGTGTGGTTACATAGCCGGGGTTGTTCTGGCTGGAGTTGGAAACGGCAATGATTCCTCCATATGCGTTACTGATCCAACTAAGCCAAACTATAGTAGAGCAAGACTTCTTAGCTCTAAATGTAGTTTGAATTGGCGTTTGATGCTCGCAAGTCCAGTAAGTGAAAACAACTCTTGTGACAATTACCTCTATGTCACTGATTACATCCATAGATGATACTACCTCTCGTAGTCGTCGCATACGTCTACACTCTACCTGAATCTCCTCGGTGGCTGCTCCTCAAAGCAAGGAAGGGAAATAAAGCTAAATATGAGGGGGCGTTTCTTTCCCTTTGCAAAGTATGCGATAAGCCAAGAGAGTACTTTGTCTTGCAATGGGAGAAAGTTAGCTAACTGTGATTCCAAGTTACGACACACCAAACTACAAGCAGCCAGAGATCTTTTCTTGATCAATCATCTTTTGAAAGGTATTCAGAACCGTTCTGCAAATGTGAGAATCAGGGATTTATATATCTACATCTAGGCGAGGAAGAAATTATGCAACAGCAAAGACCCTTTACCGAGCTTTTCACACTGGGTAGAAATAGACGCGCCTTAACAGCTAGTGTTATAACTATGTTCCTACAGCAGGCAAGTCACCATGTTTTATCATTCATTTTCTATAATATCTCATCTTGAAATACTGCTTTTGTGAACATTCACTAATATCTTGTCTAGTTCTGCGGTGTAAACGTCACAGCATATTATTCTAGTTCTATTCTCGTCACAGAAGCCTCGTTTTCACACAGAAGGGCTCTCCTAGTAAGAGACACGACTCAATCTTGGATCATCTCATACTAAGTATTGTAGATCTCGATGGGCTTTGGGATCATCAATTTCTTCTTCGCATTTCCAGCGGTCTGGACCATCGACTCGTTTGGAAGGCGTAATTTGCTCCTCTTTACGTTTCCATTCATGGCCCTCTTCCAACTCTTTATGTGCATTGCCTTCCTCCTCAGAGCCCGTTCGACCGCTCAGACTGTTTTAGTAATTATAGGGATGTACTTATTTGGGGTAGCGTACTCTCCGGGAGAGGGACCGGTGCCTTTTGTAAGTTCCTAGCAAATAGTGCGGATCACCACAACCAGCTAACACGCCATGCGCAGGTCTACTCCGCAGAATCAATGCCGTTATACAATCGTGATTTTGGTAAGTCTGAACACAATAGCCACATTAGGATTGCTCTGCTCATGCGCCATAATTAGGAATGGGCATCGTTACCTCAATAAACTGGTTCTTCAACTTCTTCATCTCAATCACTTGGCCAAAATTTCTTTCTGCTTTTACCGCAAGCGGGGCATTTGGCTGGTACGCTTGTTGGTGTGTTATTGGCTGGTGGATGATCTTGCTGTTAGTTTTCCCCCAAACGCTGCTCTACATATCTTTGCACGTCCTTTCCAGTTCCTTACAACTCCTTAAACTCTGCAGGTCTTCTCCGTGCTAACTTACCTTGTCCGTAGCTTTGTCCCTGAAACCAAAGACTTAACTCTTGAGCAACTCGATGAAGTCTTCCGCATCCCGACGCGTGAGCACATCGCATACGGGTTATCACAGCTATCATGGTTCATCCGCCGCCATTTATTCCATAGGAAAGGGCTCAGGAAGCCGGTGTTAATACACAAGGCGGACCCTGAGGAGATTTATGTGATAAGCCGAGGGGGATATGAGGAGGTCCAGCTCGAGGAAAAATCGGTTGGGGGAGGTACAGGCGTCATGATGCATTAGGTTAATTCATGCATTTGTATTTTTATTTGTATCAGAGAGGCGGACAGGATCCGGACAGTAACTCTTGGCAGTAACTTTACTGTCCGAATCTTTTGCCAAGTTCAATTCTGCCGGTGTAAAATCAGTGGCTTGGAGCTTATTTTTAGTGTTGTAGATCTTAATCTTAGGGCCGTATACTAATTGCATCATAATTGAGCCATGCTTAAGTCGTAATCTGCACCTACATTGTAAGTCTTAGCGTGGTGTTATATATAAAAATATTCAATTGTAAGGTTTAAAAGGGGTTATAATTTAATTAAATTATAGGTATTATAATATAAAGTCTCCGCGGCGCAGTGGTATGGTAAGTTCTATAATTGCTTTAATTTAATTTGGAGCTAGCCAACATAATTACACCACTTTTCCCAAAGTTCTTAAGTGGTCTATTGAGCCACGATGCAAATACATAGGTTTAATATAATTTAGGGCGTTAAAAATAAGATAAGAATAACATGATTAATTTAAAGCCTTGCTAATACGTAATTTAATAGGAAATAACCTTTTTTTTTAATGTTTTTAACACGCTACTGATGGGAACTAAACCCGCGACCTTCTGCTGCGCAATTAGGCCAAGGCCTCGGCGGTAATGCAATAAGGCTCATAAGGCTCTGCGGCGATGCAACGAGGCTGTGGCAATGCAACGAGACTCGGCGCCGAGCATTAGAAGGAAGTTAAGGCTGCTTGGTCACTGCAGGAGAGCCGTAGTGCTCGGGGTAGTGTCGAACTTCAGGAGTATCGACTATTTGGGGCGTCTGTCACTGCGGTAGTTACTGCAGTAACAGAGACACCTCAAATAGTCAAGGCTGCTCGGTTACTGCAAGAGTGCTCGGGGTAATGTCGAACTTCAGGAGTATTGATTATTTAGGGCGTCTCTATTACTGTGGTAGTCTCTACAGTAATAGAGACACCCCAAATAATTAAGGATCGCGATCGTTAAAAATTGTACCGCCGGAAAGCTTGCCATAGACGTAATTAACGACCCCCCACTAATATCAGTAATATTAATAGCAAGGTCTAGCTAAGTTATAGAGGACTTCTTTATATATATATTAAACATAGCATAAGGTAGCGTATACCGTACACTTAATTGCTAATTTATATAGGTAGAATAACTGTTACTTACGTCTTAGTTTATACTATATTAACTTCCTTACCTAGTTCGAATTGTAATAACCTAAAGTTAATATTTTAAGTATTGAGCTTTGTAAAAGAGTTATTAGAGTCGTTAGAGTTGTTAGAGTTATCGAAGTCTTGGCTAGAGAATGTTATAGGTAATTATAGTGGACGAACGAATATATTTAATAATATTAACTCCTACTCTAGCTCCACCCTTAATATAGGTGCTTTAAGTAAGCTACCCTATAATATAACTAAGTTATTTAATAGAGACTTCTTGGTAGACTTTCCAGAGGCTATAGGTAAGGTTGGTAACTGACGTTTCCGCTTCTTAGCAGCTGCTCGCGGTAAGTCCTATGGTAAGCACTGTAACCTCTTAGGCGTGGTTAATGCAGGTAGTGTATTTAACAACTCTATACTCTTAAATATTTCAAGCTCCTTATATATACCCACTACCAGCCGCTACTTGTTCTTTTATTGCTTTTTATATTGTTTTACCTACTCTCTATTTCTTACTACTCTCTTAGCTTGCTTAAGGCTAGTAAGACTACACTTTCTAGCCTTACCCTTCTTTTTAAACTCTACCTTTAAAGTTTAAACAGTATTAGGTAGCTCTACTAGTATAAGGTTATCCTTATTACGTAGCTCTTTAAATTTAAGAAAAAGCTACTAAGTCTACCACTAGAATAAGTCTATAAGAACTTCTGCTTACTTAGGTAGATATATCTTTATAATTGCATTATAGACTGCACTTACCGCACCTAACGCCATATCTACTCCACCATTACTAAAACAATCGCTATTAGTGGTAGCTTCATTATTAGCGCTAAGTTAAGTGGCGTAGCTTAGCTGCCAGTTAAACACAATAGTAGGCAGCCCGTTAAGTAGTTACCGCGGATAAAGAAGACTTAGTAGTAGCGACACTAAGTCTTATATAGCCTTCTCCATCTAATAATAATATAGGAGGCCATATTAAACAGGAAGGTTGTAATCGCCTTATACTAAATAGCAACCATATTTACTATAACCGTCCTTAGTATTAAATCTACAAGTATAGAACTCTAAGAGTTGCTAACTTATATAAGCAATAACTTAATTCTTCTTAAGCGGTTTATGCCTTTGGTAGTCCTTATTAAGTTAGCCAAATCGCCTATAGTTAGATTTAATAACTTCTTATTTATCTTGTATAAGCCTAATAGCCTTATTAATTACTTAGCCCTATAGTAACCGGAATACGTAGGTATCTTAAAGCCGGAAAGACTCCCTATAATCCTTATACTCTAGCATCTTATACTCTTTAAACTTCTTATTAATTACTAACTTAATCCGGATGGCGACTTCTAATAATCTAAGCTCTTTATACAGCCTTGCTTTTATCCTTAGGTAAATTAACTCCCCTTACTATAAGGTATTGGCACTAAAATTACGGTAGCGGCACGTATATACTCTGTTAAAGTAGGCTTCCTTTAGGCGCTAGTATTCTTTGACTTTAAGAGCCTCCGGCTGGTTAAGTTAATATATAAATGTAGTATAATTGGCTTTAAGTTTAATAGGATTCTCTAACTTAATATACTTCTATATTAACTCTTCTAAAGGCTTCCGCTTCTCCTTAGTATAACCACCACTATTAACTAATATAGTCTTAATATTTTTAGTAACATACCACTTACAGAGTTACATTTAGATGTCCTCTTTTGCGAGCTTCTCTGTAGCTAATATAAAGCTAGCTCCCTAATTACTAATATAGACGTTTAGGTTGGGTATATTATAAAATATAAACTTGTTTATAAAGTTGTGCATCTTTTTAAATACCTGCTCGGCCTTAGATAAGATAAGTAAGTATATAAATTAAAACTGTCTTGCTAGTGTTCGTTATAGTTATTACGGTTAATAGCGGCATATGGAGCTAGTTTATTAAGAATATTGCATTAGTATAGATATAAAAGCCAGAAGTAAATTAATGTGCGAAAGCAATCTGCTATAAAGTTAAGAAGGTAATTTGGATAAGGACTTAAGAGGTATAGTTACCTAGGGGGAATAGCAAGTTAGTATTTAGTTAGTGGTAGGAAAGCAAATTAATATCCTAAACGCTTTAATATCTAGGTACTCTAAGCTATACAGCCATTTAATTAAACTATTATATTTAGTGGGCCCACAGTACTAATTAGTAGCTTAGCTATTCTAGAAAATGCCGTACTATCTGTGCTGTCAGGAGAGGAGCTGACGGATGCTCTTTAGGTAATAAGCTTACCTAATTTAGAATTAACTTTAGTATAGATGCGCAAGCGTATATAGAAGCCGGCTTATTAAAGAGCCGAATATAGCTCCTTAAATCGCTCCTGCTTTATTATACCTACCTTTTATATACCTTAACAAACCTATCCTCCTATATTCCAGTAGTCACGACTACTAATTAGTGGCAACTTATTGGAGGATAGAAGTCGCCGTATCTCTCCTATAGATATATTAGTAGCTTAGTGTTTAAGAGCCTTTACTATACTTACTGTATAATCCGGCCAATAGTTCTTATACTTTAGGAGAACGAGAGGATTTGGTATAGCCGCGTAGGTATATATACCGTTATTAATCTTTATAAGCCAGGTAATAGCTCTATTAACTACATTCTTATAAGCGGAAACTTAATAGGGACAGCTCTTCTTTAAAATCTTCCTATTTAGCCGCCTAAGATATCTACCTCCCTTGTCCTTTTACTTGACGATAGCTCTGGAGGAGTCCTCCATATACGTCTATACGCGTTTCCTGCTTACATAAGCAGAGTCCCTTCTTATTCGGTCTCCGTAACAACTACTTCAGTATTTATAGTAGTTACCCCAGACCCTGTAGATATAGGCCTATATTAAGGCCTATATTCCTTATAGAGAGATTCTATAGATTTATTTCATTTATTTAATATTATTTAGTTTATTAGGTTATAAGCACTCATTACTACCAAGCTGCGACGTTAGAAGATTGACACCTTACCATAGGTTGCATTAAGGGTTACTATACCCGTGCTAGGTCATTCCTTACTACTCTGCATTATTTCTTATTATTAAATCTACGCGTTAAGTTCGTGTATTTACGCGTCAAATTAATTTATTTACGCGTCGCCATAGGTAAAGACTATCCAGGCATTTAACGCCTTAAGAAAGACGGCTTAAATTAGCCCTAATATTGGACGCAGCTTAGCACGTACCTACGTAGTAAGGGCCTTCTGTATATCATTTGGGAAGATATAGGCCTACCCCTCTACCTAAAGCTCTAGGAAGAAAAACCTATAATATCTATTAATTAAGTACTAAAGGACGCTAACAAGGAGGAGCGAGACGAGATCCTTAAGAGGTCTTAAATCATTACGGATACTAATAATTTAATTCGCTTAGCCAATAAGGCACTCTCCTATAAGTATAATAAGGAGTTTAAACAGTATAATAAGGAAGACGGTAAAGTTTATTTAGTTATCCTTGGTATAATTAATAATAAGATCCTTACTGCCTTAGAATATAAGCAGACGGCAAAGGACTACATTAATTACCTTAAGTAGACGTTTAAGGCCCGTGGCTTAATCTATAAGGCTAACATATAGGAGACTTTTGTTAAGTTCTATTTTTAATTAGACTAAGCAGTTATTACTTTCTTAAGCCGTTACCAAGAAGCGGTTTAAAGAGTTAAGTAGGTAAAGCTTACCCTAGATAACAAGATCATTAACTATTAATTTATTAACGTCGTTAATAAACACTTCCCTATATAGGCTTAAATTTAACGTAATAAAATTCGCGATGGCTATACTATTATACTAGTCCAATTGATCGCTAACCTTACCAACGAGGCTTAGCAAAAGGACTTACTTAAGAGCTTCGCCTTAGTTAATAAGCCACTAGGTGACTCCGGTTAAGGACGCGGCAATAGCCGTAGTTGCGGCAATGGTCGAGGCAGAGGTAGTAGGGGAGCCGGCCATAGTGCCTTATTAGGCAATTAAGGCCCTACTAAGGATGCTTTAAATAAGTATAAATGGTGTAAGCTAGGTTATTTAGGTAGCGAGGAAGACTGCTAGATAAAGTATGCCTACTTAAGGCCCAAATAGTGGAGACCTGGAGAGAGACGACCTCTACGCTTAGGTAATAGAGTAGCCTTAAATATAAATAAGGCCTCTAAGGAGACATCTAATCGCCCCTCTTAAGCTACTAATTTGGCAACTAGATTAATCTTTGCTACGTAGGTTATTAGGCTAGTAGCTATAGCTTTAGGAACAAATATTAAGGACTCCTAGATAGCTAACAGTTACTCGAATATTTATATAGGCAATAATATTAGGAAGTTTGTCTAGTATTAGGAAATTAAACCCATCTAAATCTAAACGGGAGGAGGCCTAATAAAGGCTATTAATGTTGGATTAGTTAAGCTTATAGTCACCTAAACTAACTACTTAGCCTATATAATTACATTTACTAAAGTATATTACTATTCTAACTTCTTTATAAATATTATCTCGCTTAGTGTCCTATAAGAAAAGGAAGTCTTCTTTAACGGTCTCTACAACACAATTAACTTCGTTAAAGATTGGGCAGAAATAGCCTATATCCCATATATTAACGGACTTAATTTATTTATACTGGTAGATAACCCTACGGAGGTTCCTTTTGTAATAGCTCTGGCTACCGCACAATCGCGCCTTTATAAGAAAGGCGTGCTTACTAAAGCTACTATAGAGACTTAGTATAAGAGACTATAATATTTTCCTCTTAACTAGATACGTTAACTGGCTAGAAGTATAAAGGGGATTATAGTTACTAAGGATAAGCTATTTTATTGCGAGGACTGTTACCTTAGAAAGGCCAAGAAGTAAATATTAAAACGCCCTTAACAACGTAGCAATCGCATATTTAAAAAGGTGTACGTTAATATAGTTGGGCTATTAAAATATAAAGGTCTCTACGGAGAGAAGTACTGGGTACTATTTACTAATGACCGAACACGCTTTAGATGGATCTACTATATATTAAATAGAGGCTCCGCGGCCTTTACCTTAAAGTAGTTTATCTATATAATTAAGACTTAAATAGGGATAACAATTGGCTGCTTCCGATTAAATAGAGCTGCTAAGTGGTTTAGTAAGGACTTAACCGATTTCTTTAAGGACGAAGGTATACTTACTAAAGTCTCTACCCTATATACCGCACACCAGAATGGGATAGTAGAGAAGGCTAACTACCTAGTTAAAGAAAGGGTTAGGGTGATGTTAATTAAGACTTAATTGCTACTAAAGCTCTAGCCTAAAGTCGCTAAGGTAGCCGTATATGGGCTTAATATATTGCCTATATTAGTTAATAAGGATAAAGCTCCGCCCGCTTAAGCAATAGCTCTTACCCTAGGTAATACTAATTTTATAATTATATACGCCAACTAGAAGATCTATAGCTATTCCGCCTACGTCTACATTAATAAAAAAGACCCTTAGCGGTAGTAGGGTAATAAGTTTATTATAAGAGCTTAGAAAGGACGATTGGTTAGCTATAAAGGCTTATATATATATCGCGTCTATCTACCTTATAAGAATAGGGTTGTTTAATTAAGTAGCGTTACCTTTAACGAATTAGGAACCTTTCTTACTACACCAATTAGTGAGGAAGAAGGTGGCAACGATAATATCTACTAGATACCACTTAAAGAACTTCCTACCAAAGATACTGCACTAGAGGTCTCTCGGTCACCGCAGGAAAGAAGCGAGGCTTCTTAGTCACTGCAGGAAGGAAGTAAGGCTTCTCGGTCACCGTAGGAGGCAGATAAGGTCTTACGGGCCTCGCAGTCCAGGGGTGGCTCTCAGTCGGGGAGTGACTCTCAGTTAGGGGGTGCCTCTGGCGATCACGATATCGCACCGCAACCCAATTAACCTCCCCTCACTGACGACAAATAGGCAGGCCTTGACCAGCAAGAGCTTCCTGATCTAGGAGGACACCTCTATTAGGAAGGGACTCCCCTAAGGGATATCTACTAGGAGGATCTGGAATAGATTCTAACTAAGTACTTAGATAAGGAACCTGAACCTATAGCGAACACTTATACACGGTTAAAGCTACGGCTTAACTATAGCGTACTCTATAAAACCGGAAGGAAGGAGCCGGCTATAAAAGCCACCTACCTTACCTTATCCTTCGCCTATATATTTACAAGTGCTCTATCGCAGCCTTAGTAGATAAAAATAACTAAAGGACTTCCTCCGGAACCTTGTAACTGGAAGAAAGCTATAAATTTAATATTTAAGAAGGAGTAGAAGGCTGCGGCGGATAAGGAATAAGAGTCTTAAATGGTAAATGTCTTATTTAAGATTGTTAAACTTCTACCTAAAGCCAAGGCTCTACCCGTTAATTGGTTCTTTATATATAAATTTAATAAGAACAACGTTCTATTTAGATGGAAAGCATAGCTGGTATTACGCGGTAATAAGCAGCGCCTAGGAATTAACTATGGCGATATATTTGCAAGCGTCGTTTAACCTAGTATATTTAAGCTACTAATGGCCCTAGTTACCGCATACGATCTAGAGTGCGAGCACTTAGATGTAATCACGGCCTTCCTTAATGGGAAGCTTAATTGCAAGAATATCTATATCTAGCTGCTAGAAGGATACCGCTAGTATTAAAAGGACGGCGTTGCTCTTATAGGCCTACTACTTAAGGCTCTCTACGGTCTTAAGCAGGCCCTATATCTTTGGTATAAGGAGCTTAAGAGCTTCCTTATTACCCTTAAATATATGCCAATTCTAGCTGACTTATGCGTCTTTGTTAGCCAGCAAAGCGGCTAAATTATTATTGTCTACGTCGACGATCTTATCTTAATTAGAAGAGATATATGGACGATTAAACTCCTTAAAGAGGCACTTAGGAATAAGTATAAAGTAAGAGACTTAGGCCTAATTGCGTACTACCTAGGTATTCGAATTATAAGGAACTGCTAGGCGCGATTAATTCGACTAGTATAGGACGCCTATATTAGGAAGATCCTATATACGTTCTATATAGAAGACTGCGCACCGGCCTCTACACCAATCCACCTATCTATAGTAGACTTTAAGCCACGCGAGCTTGAGGATTAAGCTCTGTTGGAGCTGGTAAAACGGTATTAATCGCTAATAGGCTCTCTACTGTATCTATATAATTGGACTTGGCCCAATATAGCCTAGGCTATAGGGAAGCTCTATTAGTTCCTATATAACCCTACCAAACTATATATAGACGCCGCGATATAGATACTTACCTACTACGTAGGGATGATTAACTTAGGTATAGAGTTCGGCTTACCCTAAGGGCAGCAGCCACCTCCGAAAGCCTTTGCTAAGGTGTTAGCTACGGACTATACTACCCTTAATTGTAATAGGAAGTATAGCGGAAGCGTATTAGGTAATATACCTAACCTATAACTATACGGCTATAGCAATACAGCGTTCGCAGATGTGGTCGATAGGAAGTTAACTTCTGGCTATATCTATAAGCTAGTAGGTGGCCTAGTTTTATATAAATTAAGTAAGTAGTTAATTCTTACAACCTCTACTATAGAGGCTAAGTATGTAGCGATAACGTATGCGGCTAAGGAAGCCTTATGGCTCTGTCAATTGCTTACTAATTTAGGCTATACTAGAAAGGATCTACTACCGATACATTTATATGGTGATAATTAACCAGCTATAAGCTTTGCTAAAAGCGACGACTACCACGCGCGTACTAAGCACTTTAAGCTATACTGGCACTATATTCGTGATAAGGTTTAAAGCGGCGTGATTTACCTATAGTATGTTCCTACGAGTAGTATAGTGGTAGATGGTCTTACAAAGCCACTATTAACGACTTAGTTTAGGAACTTCGTTAAGCAGCTAGGCCTTATTTGATGCGATATAGACACTAAACCTAAGTAGGAAATTGTATATAGGTCGGCAAAACCTTAAAGGGTACGCCATTTAACAACTCTAACTAATGCTGACGACTTTTAAATGGGGGATGGGAACGATGTAGAGCTCGTAATAAGTAATCGATTATAGCTTAGGGAGAGGTTAAATAGGACCTATAGGACACTTGGAGGATTACGAGGTGTTTCTTTTATATATTATTAAGTTTAATACTAATTTAGGAAGGATCTGCTTCTATTTTGGTGGAGTACTAAGGGGTATAACAATAGCTCTGGAGGAGTCCTCTATATACGTCTACACGCGTTTCCTACTTATATAAGTAGAGTCCCTTCTTATTTGGTCTCCGTAGCAACTACTTTAGTATTTATAGTAGTTACCCCGGACCCCGTAGATATAGGCCTATATTAAGGCCTATATTTCTTATAGAGAGATTCTATAGATTTATTTCATTTATTTAATATTATTTAGTTTATTATTACTGGCGGTCCTCCTTTATAAGCTTCCGATTGTTATAAGTCTCTTTATTATAAGCCCTATATCTTATATAGACTCGCTATATAACCCAGCTACTACTTATATAGAGCTTATAGCCTTAGAAGAACGCGTAGTTGTTAAAGCGCTATATTGCTAAGTCGCGAGTATTATAGTACTTACTAGCTTCCGGTTTAAGCAAGTGTTTAAAAGGGATTAATTAAATAGCTGCCTATATTACCGCGATCGTATCTTTATTTCTTAGCTTCTTGTAAGCCTTCTATTTAACTAGTTAGTTTGCTTAAGGTGTAGTGGTAATAGGAGTATTTATTTTAAATAAGAATCTAGTTCTACTTGGTGTAGAGCCTAGGGCGCTATAGCTATATATTTATGGGGAGGGTTAATTAACGTTGGCGTTGACGCGACGTTAATTTTAGCGTTGATAAAATTCGTGTTTTTGTTCGATCGTGCAGCGGCTCGCGGGAGGTGCTAGGGTATTAGGTGAATATTGCATTTGTATAACTTTTACTAGTAAAATAGGTGCTTAAGTAGTGTCTTAGCTGCCTTACCGCCTAAATTTCCGCCTGATTTAGAAAAGATTTGGACAGTAAAGTTACTGCCAAGAGTTACTGTCCGGATCCTGTCCGTTAGAGAGGATATTTAGATAATATAGATTAAATTTTTCCTCTAGTACGTTTCCCACACGTGCACACGCAATATTTGTAACATGTAAATGAACTTTAGGCCAATATCTATAGTACTAATGAGAAAATTATATTACTCCCCCCCTACATTTATAGTTCGGATATCGCCATAGCAGATCTGCGGCTTCATTAGGTCCTGATTGTTGTTATTTTTATAGTTCTAAGCTTTCGTCAGTGGAGTTGGGTTTGTGCATGCCGAAGACCCGCTTTTTTGCAGTCCCCGCGCTTAACATACGGACAGGATCCGGGCAGTAACTCTTGGCAGCAACTTTACTGCCCGAATCTTTTGATCAGGGGCGGCCTAGCAGGCGGTAAGGGTAGCCAAGGCACTACTCGGGCACCTATTTTACTAGTAAAAGCTATATAAATGTAATGTTCGCCAATACTCTCTTACCCCTATATAACTCGCAAGCTGCTACACGATTAAACAAAGGTGCACGTACCTTTGTCACTGCCAAAATTAACACTAGCGCGTTGATTAATCGCCACCCAAGCTCTATATAGTAATGGCTCTCTACGCTCTATGCCTTGACACGATAGTGTTACGGGATACCCCGTGACACCTTATACACGTCCACCGGTTCCCACCGACTTAGTAATTAGAGACCGACCACGAGACCGCAATTTGCCGCAATCTATGGCAATCTAACGGCAATCTACCGTATTCTGCCATATTCCGCCAAGTTCCACCAAGTCCTGCTAAGTTCTGCTAGGACCACTACCCGAATCCTATTCTGCTTCGTGTATATATTAACTAAGTAACTAAGTTAACAATATATACCCTTTCTTCCTATTTTTATACTTTCTTTCCTTAGGTAATGTCTTAACCTTATTATATAGTTTATATATATAGCTTAATAATATCTACCACGTTATATATTATTGTCGCTTATATTTATTCTATAATATTACATTATATTAACTACCTATACTACTATTAGAATGCAGAACGTACCTAAAGCTCCTATAACAGCAGCTGATATACTTACCATACTTAAAGAGCAGATAGTAGGTTTATAGACGTCCTTTATAGACACTTTTGCAGAATAAAAGACCTAATACTAATAATTAATTAAAGCCCTCTAAGAAGAAATCCGCATCCTTAAGATACCTACGCTAGGGTTTTAAGACTAAATACTATCCCTAGAGGCCTATATATGGAACATAGGCCCTAAACTAGTAATGGTTATTTACCCTAAACTAACTACTATACTATAATAATCTAAAAACCTATTAGACCCCCTTATATTTGCTAGTAAATAATAAAAGCTTTAGTTATTTTTAAGCCGGCTTAAAAATAAGCTAATTAGTAATACTAACGACTACCTAATTAAAGCTAACTAACTTTACTACGCCCTAAGTTAATTAGGAGGAGAGGTAGCTAACTTTATTAAACTTTATTAGCTAAACTTAGTATAAAGCCTAGTTAGACTTCTTAAAGCTATATATAGTAACCTAAACAGCTAAGCCACCGCTTAAAGGAAGATAAACTATATAGCTTAAAAAAGAAAAGGTTTCCTAGTATATTTCTCTAAATTTAACTATTATATAAAGGAAATAGGCTAGAATAACTCCGCACTAATTAATAGCCTTATTAAATCCTAAACTAAAATTAAGTTATCTCCTTAGCTTAAGTATCCTAATGCTATAGATATTAACTATTACGGCATTGGCAGAACTGGCAGAACTTGGCAGAACTTCACACCAGCAAGTTGCTACAGATTGCCACAGATTGCCGTATATTGCGATTACGTGACGCGAAGATCTTATAAAATACCGAACGGCGCTACTTTTCTTCTCCTTTCCTTTCCCTAGCTTTAGATTCTCGTTTATAGATAATCCAATTATATAGGCTTGCGCGACCCTTTTGCCGTGCTTATATCTTAATTAACTAAGTCGCTAACATTATTTAAAGCTTACTCTACTCTTTCTTCCTAAGAAGGAACTTAAATATATCTACGAGAATATAGAATAGGACCCTAAGGACATTACTAGGACTATAAGGACAGGACCTAAAAGAAAAGAATAAAACCTTAAGGAAAGGACCTATAAGATACGCATAGACTAGAACCCTTAAAGAAATTACCCGGAATTACCTAATACCCCTACTACTATGCCACGAACTATAGTAGTAGGTAAAGCAGCTATAGGACCCTTAAATACTTCAGACAAAGAAATAATTAACGTTTTAACCCCCTAGGCGGAGCTTACGGCTACTAATACTAAAATTAAATAACTATAAGAGCTACTTAAAGCTAGAGATACCCCTATATCTAATAATAAGTTATTATTAAATAACTAAAGACTTACTATAGTCCTTTAGGCCCTATCCAAGCGCCTTAGTAGATCTACTAAGACCTATATAGTACTAAAGCGGTTGGTAAAGGTTATAGATCCCCCACTACTTATAGACGGAACTAACCCTATATTTAATAATTGGAAGCTTTAATTATAGGATAAGCTTAAAGTTAATATAGATTACTTTTTTAACGCCCGAGCTAGAATGGCCTACGTTTTTAGCTGTACTAGCGAAGACGCCTAGACGTATTTACGCCCGCGATATACTAAAGACTTAGCAGACCCCTTTATCTCTAAAGAAGAAATAATTAAATACTTATCTTCTATTTATAAAGACCCTTTTAAAGTATAAAACGCCTACCTTAGCTATAAAAGCCTAAATATAAAAACAATAGAGACCTTTTTAGCCTTCTAAACCTGCTTTCTATACCTAGCCGGATAGGCCTAGATCCCCCAGAAAGACCTACTACTAGACCTCTTTAATAAGCTTACCCTAGACTTATAACGGGCCGTATTACTAGCTTATACTACAATATAGACGTTAAAGGAACTTACGGACTATTGCCTAGCTATTAACTAAGGCCTTTGTCGAATTAAGGTACGCGCTAATTAGCTAAAAACTAGAAACCTTATAAACTAGGCCGTAAGTACTATAAGTACAGCCTATAGTGCCCTGGTATAATTAGCAACTCCTATAGTTAACCTAGTAGCTAGCCGCGCAGCTACCCCTATTATAGGCCTAGTATACACCCAGCTTATATATAGCGACCCCCGTATATAGGCCCTTAGCGATTAAGAAGCTTGCTTTTTATACGGTTAAATAGGCCACCCTATAAGGAACTGCCTAATAAAGGTAAA
>Ga0307515_10002095_pt1 | contig 43807 bp, 46 predicted proteins | sample 17_EM_MG_FD_194513 | JGI IMG/M metagenome (GOLD analysis project Ga0307515, IMG submission 194513) | Populus trichocarpa ectomycorrhiza microbial communities from riparian zone in the Pacific Northwest, United States - 17_EM | ecosystem: Host-associated > Plants > Roots > Unclassified | place... | reverse complement strand
TGGCTCCTCTTCCCTTTTGTTTACTGTTTTTGTTTGAAACGGACGTGATAGCCGTCCTGGAGGAGTGTTGAGCTGAATGGAAGTACGGATATCACTATGCCAAGGACTATGTTGTAACTTGCCTCTTTTGTAGTTAGCGCCATTGGTCATCCATCGACCTTATGTCGATGCGACATGTCTTGTTACACGATACAATAGACACACCTTCACGTACGCCCGCACACACTTGACTACTCGAGCACACGCTACCGTACAACAATGATCATGGCATGGAGAGATGGAGAGGGAGGACTAAACTTTGTGTTCTGTGATGATTGTAGAGTTGTGGATGAGAAAGAGGGAGATGGTGGATGAAGATGAGAACGATGTGGAGGATAGAAGCGGATTTGAGAAATCAGGGTTAAGACTTGCCTGATAGGGTTGAGAAAACATCCTATCATTCTTATTACATGCCAGATCAGGACATGTTCATGCCGCATCAGGGGTGGTAAATTGACTTGTATACAAAATTCTCTTAAGTCCCGGTTTCTCATGAGGTTTTGCCCCATCCCCTTGTTTCTCTCTCTTTCTCATCCTCAACTCAACCATCACCAAAGAACACAAAGTTAAGTCATCCCTGACTATCTCGCCATGACATGATCTATAGTTAGCACCGAGTAATGCATACACCAAGTACAGTATACTCTGAGTACTCCATAAGCTGCAAACTGCATCATCCCAAAATCGACTGTCTCCCGCTCTGAGCCACTCTCATATCTCTTGGTAGACCATGCTTGTGCTCAATTCTCTATATTCCTACAATTATGAGTTAACCAATGAATAGAGTGGCAGCTACATTTGCGCCACCCTCCCAAACTACCGCCTCCAGAGTGACCGCCTCCAAGAACTCCGTCCAATCTCGCTCGATCAAGGTCTCAAAGTGTATCTCAGAACTCGCTTCATGATGGCCTCGAAGCGCATCTCGAAACGTGCTTGATCATGGGTTCAGAGTACATTGTCAAACTTGCTCAATCACCACAGCGAAGTGTATCTCCAACCTTGCACGATTAGAGTGTTAGGGGTTCTCCCCTCATAGCGGTATTGGTACTTGTCTACTCCGAGATCTACATAATGGGTTCTATAACCCCGTATAGTACATAACAGCGATGTCAAAATGGAGGAGTCAGCTGCCATGAGTATGATCCTTAGTGGGTGACTACATGCCTCGGGTCGATTTGACAGCGAGCCTGATCACTGGCGGATCGATTGAAAGTTCACACACTACGGTAGAACTGATTTGATGATGCAATAACCTTGGCCAGTCGATAAGCCCTCAAGGCTTATATTGATGCCAGTTATTTCTTACCACATTCATCCAAACTGAACTAAGGGGACTGGACGCGGCAGTCGCAGAAATGTGACTGACGTGTCAGGCAGAGGTCAGCCAAAATGCTATTAAGTGGGAACTCGAGCAAATCCCTTGTGGAGCGGAACAACTTGGGCACTCCCCGGTCAAAAAGAACAGTCTCGGCCGAAGCATAGTGTGTCAGACTGACGAAGACGTTGGGCAAAGTCAATAGGCCCCGATAAGATCCCGACTCTCTGGCAGAGAACAAACGAGTGCAGTTAATCACTATTAGTTTAATAATACTGGTGCGGTACATCAAGTCAAATGTCGACAGAGCAATGGTGGGTCAACACGTAAGCCTCTCAAGCAGATAAGCCAAACAGCCTATATGGTGAAGGTTGTGTCTTAATTTATTAAGCAATCTGTTTAAAACCCTCCAAATGACCACGTCAGGCAACAGAGAGGTTTTGACTATCCGAAATGAACGAGTTGCAAGATATCTAAGTTGAAGTTACTGTTTGATTAAATCTTATCGTATGATGATGGCCTGACTTGTCAGGGGAGTAACTCCTTAAAACCAATCAAACGATTACACGATAACCTTTGGGATGTCTGGTCCTTCATCTAAGAGCCTGGCTCATAATATAAGAGTACTCTCTCATATGACAGATGAGATCATGGCTAAGGTTTGGACATTAACTTCGGTAGTCCAAGGAAGGCTACAAAATAACCACAAGAGCTCCAGCATTTGGAAGGGTAGCCCCACAGTTACAAATGATACCTCTCTGCGAAAGACGAAGCTGAAATATTATTAAGTTTCAAGTTCGTATTATACTATTATTATCATTCCAAAGTATATTAGTATTATCTATTAGGATTGTACGCTGTTGCCCTGCCCCATGAAGAAACGAGAGTTTAACAACGATTACAATATCATTACATACGCATCATTCCTATTCATTCAAAGGTTCAGGAAGGGAGATAATATATTTGCGGCACAGTGTATTGGGTGGTTGACAATTATTATCCAATATACTGAAAAACTAAAGTATTATTTTGAATACCAAGTATTCTCTTCAGATTACTTCAGGAACTGTATAGTTACTGTGTTACTACATCAAGACAATAGCGGAGCTATAGTTCCAGATTCAAAGATTCCCACCTTGAATCTGAATTGTGATTCACATATTGAGAATCAGTCATCCAAAGAACGACTGCGATTCAATTCCCGAATCAATAAGCGTAATACATTGAATACAACTAGATCCGGAAGAATATTCAAGAATAAACCAAAATACACGGAACCAACTATGTAGGAGCTTGAGCAACGATTCGGTAAACAAAGCAAGAAGCAAAGAATGCTTACTAAGGATCACCTTCGAGCTGAGTATAAAGATATGTGAAATAATTATTGAGGGAGATTACGCAGAAACTTAATATTGTCAATAGTATCTGAACGCTAGATCGATCAAGGAAATAGCCTGAGAGATTTTGTGAAGATAGGTGTCAATTTAGATTGCACTATCATCAGGTAAAATATTACCGCTACGATATTGATTAATCATTGAGATTATTTATCGGAACATATTTTACGATATCAATTAATCACCGAGATCAATTATAAGAACTACATTACGATAATACTTAATCACCAAGATTAATTATACGAGTTATATGTATTCCCAATATTGTATCACACCCCGATATGATTCAGTTGCTATTCACCTAATAGCTTCTGATTCAACGATACATATATGCCCTTTGTGTGTTCATTATGTTAATTGTTTACCAATACATTTTGTTTGGAGATAGGCATAAGCAATCATGATAAGACTACAGCTTTGTACCTAAGAATGTACTGAAGAATCCATTGATACTTACTTTAAGTATCGTTGCTTAGTTGATAACAACCCCGTAACATCGGATAATCTAACGGCAATGGAACGCAGATAACCCACAATGAACCCATCGGCAACCTTTATTGACACAAATGCTAGTGATGATATCGTGTCCGCCTCCCACAATTGAGCGCCTACAGAGCGTCAACGGTTTTTGTGAATGGTCAGAAAGCTACATAGCCATGAAATGCATTGTGCTGTTCCTAAATCGAGTTTTACGCAGTCAGTCTTGGCAATCTGACCTTGTATACAACTGCACAAATACACATGCAATGTCTTACAGATCTGATTTTTTTAATTGTAGCAGTGGAGTCAATATTGAAGAACCTGCAGTCAGCTTTGCTGTATCGTTACTTTGGGTGGTCGTTCGAGTCGGATTACCCAGATTTCTAATTCCTACTGCCATGACAGATTCAAAATCTTTGAACACCTCATTGCTCGAGGTTATGATCTCTTCCAAAAATGACCGTCTCAAGATTCGTGATATGAGCAACCATACTGTACAAATAATCTTCGATGCTTGGTGGGCTTCAGTGACTGATGACTCGAAGCAGCTGATTGGTTGGAATAATTCTTGACAGGTGCCTTGGTGGTGATTCTATTCACACTGCGGAATTGAGGAGACTAGCAGGCCTGGCATCATATGTATCATTTGTCATCAAGTTCTTCGCCATCTATCAGAACATAGGACTAGCTCCAGGGTGAAACACTTGCTGGCAAAAGCTCACATCGCAAAGTCAAATGATTTAACAGAGTCAGAGGTCACTGAATTGACTAGTTCGACGGTCGATGAAACAGCGTTGGCCATCCTGAAGAAGCAAGGAAGTTGAGGAATCACAATAGTAAGTTTGCAGAGGAAGATCAGATTTTACATCCGCGTTGATCCATATTGACCGAAATCACAGACAAAACGTTCTAAACTGGCAGCTAATGACTTTCAAACTTCAGAATTTCACCAAGACACATGGAATCGCAACCTCATATCAGGATCTGTTTCGGCTCATATTCCATGGAACGCTATATTGAATCTAGACCTACGACAGTCATATAAGGAGTTACATGATGACCTAGTGCTGCCATCTGGTAGAACCCTCAGCAAACATTTGCCAGAGGGAATATGCACTGATCGTGGATGCAATTGAGGACAAATTGCCGTCACGAAATGAAGTATGTTTAGCTTTGGACGGATAGACCTCAACTACCAATCTTGGCATAACATCAGTCATTGCAGACTATATGGATCGAAATTGCACATTGCGTGAAGTTCAACTTCCTATTGGTGAGGTTTATCGCTTGTTCTTTTCGCATTTTGAAAGCTAATTATGGATGACAGGTGAAAGGCCAACATACTGGAGCAAGGCTGGCTGTACATTCAGAGGAGGTGCTTGATCGTTTTGAGGTTACCGACAGCCATTTGGTTGGAATTACGATTGATAATGCATCCTCAAATTACTCGATGACATGCGAGCTGCAATCAACACTTGAGCCATCTGGAATCGAGTGGCCTGCATTGAGGAACCACATACCATGCATGGCACACATCATACAGCTGGCTTTAGGTGCATTGATGAGCAGTCTGGGTGTAAAATGCCACAACAGGTCTTGGGAAGCCCATGTGCGCGATCAGCAATTTGGAGAGAATGAAAGCATAGACATTGGGAAGAGTCAAAGGCATCGAAAAGAGGGCAACGCTAGAATCAATAAGCTGTCTGCCATGAAACCAGGTTTAGCAAAGATAATTGAGAAAGTACATATTTCAAGATATTTTGAACTTGCTGAAACTGACCTTCATGTAGCGCAGAATGCTTGCTGTATTGATTATGCTAACACCTGGTCATCGAAACAAGTTCATTGACTGTTACAGAGCCAGAGTCCGCATCGCAGTACTTCCGATTATGGATCTGAAGACAGTTTGGAACTCGACGTTGGAGTTACATGAGAGCGCCTTCCGATCATGTGAATTCACTCATGGGTGGCTTAAAACGCCATATTACAGCGATTACTGGCCACTGTTCACAACACAAGATGAATGGACCATTGGGAAATATGTCATTGAAGTGTTGAGGCCATTCCAGCATTGGACCATGTGGATGTCGAAGAGGCGTACAGTCACATTGCATCACATTATCACTGCTGTGTACAATGACATGTTCGAACATATGGATGGCGCGATGCGAGCTTTGGCCAAGGAAAAGACTCGATGTAAAGAATACTTGTTCTTTGCCGTGAAGTCAGCTCGACAGATGCTGTCCAAATATTACCCTGAAGTGACTCCAACGATGGGTATGCTTCTCATTTCCGCGCATGTTCTCGATTCTTTCTGGATGTTGCTATCCTTTGGAAAGTGGGACAAGGGAATGGATATTAATCCTGAGGAAGAGACATCCTCTACTACCCAATACGAAGAGGCCTTTCTGAATTATGTGGAGAATGAATACTGTGCCAAACATCGACGTGTGCCGGTTAATACACACGAAAGCTTACCGAGAAGCAATCTCATCCCCTTTGTAAGAGCTTCAGGATCCTGTCAATCATGCTTTGATTCCTATGATTTGTGCAGTAATGATGAAGAATACTAAACGACTAACAATGTAGCTGAGGCAACACCCGGACAAAGCAATCGCGCAGCACGCTCATTGACCACCGCCAGGCTTTCTCTGATTTCGTCGCCTGACGCACCAAAGACCTGGGGGCAAATTAATCCTAATCTCCATGATTACCACTCCGACCCAATGGAGATTAGCAGTACATTTAGGTTACCGGACATAACCTACTGGTGGCGTCAACATGAGGAAACCCAATCAAACTACACTGATCTCTCTAATGCGGTGCACGACATATTTCCTATCATACCACATGGTGTCGGAGTCGAGGCCAATTTTACCCTACGCCAAGATGTCATCAGCTGGAGGCAGTCAAATACCACAGGCGAGACACTTCGTGAAAAAGTCGTTGCAAGGCAGTTTGCTCGAGCCAATCACAGGATTTAGGCAAGCACTGACCCAGAATTGGATACAATAAACACAGAAAACGACTCGGAAATGAAGAAAGCAGTGGAGGAATGGAAATTGCACAGAATGGCCCAATTTCACGACTTTTTGGAGATGTGGTAGGGTAGCCAAAACCTACGTGCTACCTGGTGTTAGCAACGGTTCCGGGTAACCCGGCGGCAGTCCTGGATTGGACCAGATGAATGGTTCGGTTCAGTTCTACAACCGGCCAAAAAGCTGAACCGCTCTGTCTTGGCGGGGTAGTTACCAGGACTGGACACAAACCCGCAGTTTTTTGGCTGGGTTGCACCTAGACCGCGGCTCCGTATAACAGTTCCAGCAACTTGGGCTCCAATTAGATATGTGAGTTCTGATCGTATCGTGACATGATCAACACGTTGATTGTGCACTATCAGATGTACTTTCACCTCCAGCATTCAGATTAGCAATCCGACCGAGATTCGTTGGGTGGCTATGAAATTAGGCCACATTCCATGCGAAATCCGCTGGCATTCGATAGGTACTCCCTGAATATCGGTCAGCTCGTACATTTGACAGCGCAAGGTGAAAGAGCAGCTAAAACAGCACGCTCTACGTGGTTCTCATATCATGATACGATCATAACTCAACAACTTGATCGGAGCCGAAGTTGTGAGATCAAAATCCCGGGTCTCTAGAGGTAAAACCAGCCCAATTGCAACAGTCCGGGTTTTCATGTGGTAAGACCCATTGCAAAGGTTCGGTTCGGCTTCCAACTCTTACCCGGAACCATTCTAGCAGGTTGGTACCGTTGGGAACACTAGTGCTGCTGAGAAGGGATCTCGCACGCAAAACAAGCAGATTACTGCCGTGGGATACATTTCGGACATGAAAGAGATTGTTAAAGCATCCTCTTCACTCTTTCAAGATGATGGTGTGGCTGCAATTAAATGGTCAGAAAGATCTCCATTGCCACCACCTTTGTCTGCAAAGGACCTCCTTGGAGGACTCACTCAAATATTAAATGTCTGCCAAATCCGAAGAATCAACTGTCATTCACTCAAAAGTGATGAGGATAGAGCACCTGAAAGCATTTCGGACACTGAAGATTGGCTTACCTGGAGTGGGGACTTAGAAAATCCAAATGACAGCGAAGACGATTGTGGGGCGGACATTGAATCTAATTGACAGCAGGACAATAGCATTGATGATCCAGAATGCCCAGAGCAGCGGGATGTGAGTGCAGTGCCCTATGTTCCCGGATTGTTTCAGCCTACCGGGAAGTCAAAGAGACAGGCTGAAAAGCTGTTGATGACGGTCAATGCAATTGAAACGAGGAAGAACAAGGGAGTGAAGAAAATGTCTGACAGAATGCGTCAATGTTTCACAAGCTTCTTTATGTATCTTGACTGAGAGTGTCAGTTAGTGTTATATTATGGGCGAATGGTGAGCAGTAGCTTGCCAATATCGGTTGATAAACCGATGTATAGCGGGCGCAATGAGGCTTTTGGTGATATACATAGATTTTAGTCGTGTGAGAGCGAACAGTGCAAGAATGTTACTGTGCTCGGCTTTGCCACAAGGCCAAGTCCCAATGTCTCAGAAAGACTACTAATAAGTTCGAATCATGATGAAAACTATTATCGATGGCAGCAGATGGTGAATGGACAATACATCAAAATGAGCGTCAACGGAGTGCCATTGATTAGAGGTTTTGTAAGTACAGTAATGAAACAGTTATTTGGTCGCTGTAATGCATAACTGATATATTGGCAGCTATTATTGGCAAAAGAGACAGCGACGTGCTCCCTGCCGTATCCTGAGAATGTGTGTCAACGGAGCGTCGATGATTCTCAGTGTTGCATCTTGGGTAATTTATGTTCCAATTGGTTGCAGGCATCCATTTGTCAGATATCAACAGTCTTTACTGGGAAAAACTACAGCGACATGCTCCCTGCCTGATCCTGAAATTGAGTGTGAATGGATTGTCAACAATTTTCGGCTTCGCATCTTGGGTACTTTATGTTCCGATTAGTTGCAGAGATCCATTCATCAGGTAATGAAATCCTTTACTGGGGAAAACTACAGCAACATGCTCCCTGCTGCATCCTGAGAATGAGTGTCAACGGAGCGTCAACGATTTTTAGCTTTGCATCTTGGGTAATTTATGTTCCGATTGGTTGCAGAGATCCATTTATCAGATAATGGCAGGTTGTACTGGGAAAAACTACAGCGACATGCTCCCTGCCGCATCCTGAGAATGTGTGTCAACGGAGTGTCGATGATTTTTAGCTTCGCATCTTGGGTAATTTATGTTCCGATTGGTTGCAGACACCCATATATCAGATATTGGCAGCCTTTACTGGGAAAAACTACACCAACATGCTCCCTGCTGCATCCTGAGAATGTGTGTCAATGGAGCGTGGATGATTTTTAGCTTCTCATCTTGGGTGATTTATGTTCCGATTGGTTGCAGAGATCCATGTATCAGATAATGGCAGCGTTTACTGTTAAAAACTACAGCAACATGGTCCCTGCCGCAGCCTGAGAATTTGTGTCAATGGAGTGTCGATGATTTTTAGCTTTGCATCTTGGGTAATTTATGTTCCAATTGATTGCAGACATCCATATATCAGATATTGGTAGCCTATACTGGCAAAAACAACAGCGACAAGCTCCCTGCCTCATCCTGCAATTGAGGGTCAATGGAGCGTCAACAGTTTTAGTTGTTGCATATTTGGTAATCAAGGCATCGCGCGGATATTCGCGTTCATAACGGAATTATTGACCGCTCGTGTAGGCAAAAATACATTATATCTAAGGTAAAACACCAATTCCAAATTAATCGATATTGCAAGCTGCCAAGCATGCAAAAACATATTATTGGTTGTTGAAAATGTGATTTTGATAAAATACAATTACCAAACTCCAAAGACAAAAGCCTTATATGAATCTATGGATGGACCCGCTGGGCAACCTGCTGACAACCCACCTAATTCGGACGGGTTAGGAGTTTACCACCGAACTGTACCCGAGTTGAAGGTTTCGGGTTAATTGACAATGCGGACCACCATTTTGGCCATGGTTCGGTTTGGACCCGGACCAGGACCCAAAGTCATGGTCCGGAACCATTGCTCACACTAGAGTATTAAGATGCTGTCACTTTGAACTAATACATATAGCCAATATTCACGTAGGTGAAATAGTCAAGTAATGTTGAAGTGTTTCAATAGATAGAAATTTTGATAATATTTCAAGGTGTTCCTCGCTTGTAATGTCTGACTGTGGATCGCTGCTGGTGCTTGGTTCTTCTCATTGTTAGGGACAATGTGATTTCTTATATAGTTGGTTCCTCAGGTCAAGATTGCCTTCGGATTACCACCATGACACATTGATTGCTATGCTAGCATATTTCCGAGTTAAACTTAAGTTACTCATCGATAATGCCATGAATTCGCTCAAGGTTATCGTGTTCATGCATGAGTGGTTTTCTTGTATTACACCCCCACATGGGTCATCCTCATGTCATGATATCATGCGCACTTTTATAACAACTGATAACTTCAACTTGGACATCTCGCATTTGTTTGTTCAGTAGTTGGAATATCTCACAACTCATAGTCATATCAGTGCTTATCGCGTCATGTTTGAATAACAGAAGGATATTAAATGCCTCACCTTCAAATTGGCTATTTGGCAATGCGTCAGAGATTTTGATCGGCAACCAACCGTTACTCTGCGAATGTGGACTATGACACATCAACGGCGTATTTATAATCAGTATGACCTTGCAATGCATACTCACTCAAATCAATGAGCTGGGTTGCATCTGGCCTCTTATCTTCAGCCAATGTCATTAATCCCTCAGACACAGCATGCTTAGGTCTCAACCTTCCATAGACCAGGGAGTACCGCAAGATGTTCCCACCCCTAAGTATGCGGGCTTGGAGATCCCTCTTACTTGCATTTTGCTTATTGTCTGCTGCACACGTAATTCTGTGTAATCGCAACTTGACTATGTGTTGTCCCGCTAGATAAGATATAGTAAGTGTGGTCGATAATTATGTGCACTGCTGAAGGTTTTTCACTTCCCAGTAAAGGCGTCATAATTGCATCATCATACATGAATCTGCTAATACCAGTGTTCTCGTATTAATTGATCGACATGCGGCTCATGTGTAATCACGCTCAGGATCACTTGACTGACAAACATGATGATGTCCTGCTGGTTGGTGTTTTGCATGTAAGTCACGATAGTTCATCACATGTACCAGCTGCAAGCCATTCATGTATCATTACCGCTGCTAAGAGAGAACCTTTAACACAAGGAGGGTAGGAACAGGGTGAGAGAATATGAAGGGATACCCGGCTACAATGAATGACCCAAATTGCATGAATCTATGAACACTTGGCAAGAATGCATGGGGAACCGCACACATTGCACGGATCTATGAAAGCAGCCCATGAGTGCGTGAGGAATCACACAAACTGTGTGGATCTCTGAAAGCTCGGCAAGAGTGTGTGAGACCAAGAGTTGGGAATGACAGAGTGTGTATTTCGTATAATGCGATCATGCATCAGCACAATGTAAAATGGTTTGGAAGTTATATCAGAACAACTCAGCAACTGTGAACAGCCACACCGATCCTTCGAGATCCTTCCAGATGCTCCCAGATAGGCTGAATGCAAAGTGATGTGCTCCCAGGTGCTCTGAGACTACTTCCTGGGTGCTCCTCAATGCTCCGGAAGTTGTGGATCAGAACACAAGACTATCCTGAACAGTGTATCCAGTTGTCTTCAAAATGCTACAAAACAAACTATTAGAATGTGCAAATTGCGGAGCTCAGGGGAGTATTGGCTGCATCTCCAAGACAATTGCAGTGCATCTCGAACCTGGAGCCATACTCTCCAGCAGTGATTATTATAATGTTTATGTCAAATAGTACCATTCAATTGACTATCTTCCTACTGCACACCTTGATTCAGGCATTGTAACTCAATATACAGTCGAGGAGGTATCTAAATCCACCTGATTATTCACACGCCATAACCTATCAATTCTATCTATTGCACCATGCTCCCACACCAAATGGGCTGGTCCAACAATTGTTCCGACAGGTACAGTATGCATCTTATCAGTCTGTTTGACAACCAGGATGAACCCGTCAACATAATCAGCCCAACCATGTCGATCTTTGTACTTTGTTGCAATTACCACCGGATATTCCTGAGCTTGAGGACGTAATATCCATTGATCAGTCGTCTTGGACCTCTTAGAATAGGTTGATATCATTTTTCTGGTGGGCAGGCACTCCTGAAATTGGAGGATCTGATTCGGAGGAGTCTAGATAAAGTATAATACTGAAAACAAAGGATTATAGCTTTGAAAGGAGTAATCGAGGTCGCTCTCCGTATATTGGATACAGATGTTATGAGATTGGGGCATCATCCCTTCGTTGGCATTGGTATATTCTACCTTGCAGTCAAGCCCCAGACGTTCAACAGTTGTAGGGCAGTGTAATGGTTGACGATAGTACAACAGCCCATTCTGATGTTTAATAAATACACAGTCTATGAGTGCTTTCTGATCATATCCAAGCACCAGTCCACAAACTTCGTGTCCCCAGTCCTCGTCAATTTGTGTATGGAAGAGCCGTCCAAAGTTGGGAATTCTGAAATCTTCTGATGCATCTCTGAGTGTGGTTAATTTGATGCTTGTGCACACTGCGCAGACTTGGGTTTCCCTTGAATGATGTACCTGTTGTGATACCAGGCGGAAAAATGGCTCTTCCTGACAATGCTGGAGGTGTAAAACATGGGCTCAGTGAGTATTTTGCCATTTATCGGTAGCAGATGATATTTGAACATTTTCACACAGTCAATATGGTATCAGCCTTGCAGGGCAAGATGATACAGTGTCTGCTCCATGCAGTCGAGACCGGTACACCAATCATTGTGCATGAGCATCAGTCGAACGTTGTTGACTTTGTTTGTACATTGATAGGCCTCTTGCACATTGCTGAGATATAGCCATTCAGCAATATCGGTGGTGAAATTGTCGCCAGAACCCATTCGCAGAATTGACTGGGATGTATGGGTCACAAGATGCACTCTTGAATGTCCGAGATGTATTACATGCTGATTGATGGTTGTCTGGATCTCCAGAACACATAGAGCCATCCACCAAGCTTCAAACTTGATTAAGCATATGGACAATTCCTTGTTGAACCATTTCTTCTCATTCGAAGTGATACCATGAATCTCTCTCTTCAGCTCATTTGTAATGCGGTCCATATCAGCGATACTCCAGGTGGTGGCTTCAGTCTCACCATCAGATGGATGGACCTGAAATTTGACATGCTTGTCAGCAGTCATGTTTGCCGCTCCATAGTCCTTGTCTTCTGCAGCAGTTTGCATTGGAGCAAGTTTTTTGGAGAATGTGCTTCTCGGACCGGTTGCTGTAGTCCCAACTTCTCACAATAGTTGGCCCCCATCATGTTGCAAAATTCCTTGAAAAGGTTGCATTTAACAGGTGTCACTTGATGGATTTTGTGCTCCTATCACTCTTTTGCCCTCTGCCGATCAGCATCTGACCATTTGGTTGCCGCTTGTTGCGCTCTGTCCAGGCACACCTGAAATTGCCTTCATTTTGTTGTTGTACCCTTTTCAGCCCCATACAACTAAACCTCCATAGCAGCACGGATTTCATGAATCTCTTGTTCTTGCAACTGATGGGATGCTCTTGTGAACTGTTCATCCACTTTGGCCTTCTCAGACTTCGAAATTTTCTGCTCTCGAAAAGCGCCCTTCTTCTTGTAAAATCTCTTCAGTGCATCATCTAGCACTGGGAGTGATAGACATCAGCAAAAACTAAATTTCCTTCATTAAATTTATTCAGTTTATTGTACCCACAAACTTAATGAAATGAAATCTAGGTTTCCCTGAAATATGGCATTACTTTGATGTTCCAGAGTGTTCTTTGAGTTGTCCCAATGCTGTTTTCAAGCGTCACAACCAGTGTACCGACTTTTGCGAAACTGACAACGAGAACTTGATGAACAGTTCACACTTCCTTTGGCAATATCACAAATTATCTCTCGGCAAACGCCTACCTCACCCAATTTGATTTGTCCTCGTGATGATGGTATCACTCACCACATAGCTGTAATGAAGCATTCAGTTGTTATTTTCAAAGGCCCTCATCGCAATATTTGACCAATGATAGTTACCATGCAGAAGTGGTTTGCAATATTTGATTTGTTGATACCCCATCGTCAGCACCTTGCAGTTCAACATTTGCGGGAGGGTTATGCATTATCGCGATTATGATCTTATGCGTTTGAGATCAGACTTCAGTGAACAATCAGTTCCATTACATTTACTACTATTATGATATATTGACGAAACCTAGAATAAAATAGCAAACAAAGGAAATCCTAAATCGGAGCACTGACACCATTCCTATCCTTCAACGGAGATCGCAACCTGTTCAGTTGTACTTCCATCGACTCATCCCGTATTCTCAACACTGCATCAGCAAAGAACTATTCCGTCCAGGCGGAATGGCTGCGTTAGAGTGGACTTGCTCCGTGCGAACGGTCAGAGACACACCGGTCGCGGATTACTCCGTGCCCGGCATCAATGCCATGCGTCACGTGGCATATCGCCCTCCGATCGCAGTTTCACTGTTACTTCTCGCCCCATCAGTCTCCTCGTTCAAAAAACCCTCTGGCGTTGTGGCCAACTGTGACCATACATCGGAATGGGTTCATTGGGTATGCGCTTGCATCGGGATTGCAATGTGATGGGTGACGCTGCAAAAATCTCTCCTCGCGCACCTTCTACCTGCGCGCAAAATGCAATTCAATCTTTCCTAATGATACACATCATTCCAACTCACCAGATCTATGGGGCTATGGACAATCCATCACTCGTTCCTTCGGTCTCCTGGGTGATTGCTTGAAGCTATCTCTGGAATTATGTGCGTGCTGACGATGATGTTTCCCACACTGAAATTTTGCAAAGCAATGGCTGGCAGTGCTGTTCTCACTTGTACAAATTGCGAGACGGGATCCAAGTTACCCAAGATTTCAGGTATTGTGGAGAGCGCCAGGGCTAACCAGTACTCAACGAAAGCTCCATCGTGGTTTAGGAGCTTGAGTGTGAATAGTCGTTGCAGTTGTCACGAAGGATGCCCATTCAGCGTGCCATAACACCTCCCGAGGCATTGCTTTACCTACACCCAGTCATTCCGTCGGTCCCCTCCGTGCCAGCTCTGACATCCTGTGCATTGACACATCTTAGCTATGTGTTCACCTTCTAAACCCTCAACTTGAACCTTAATACCATGGTAAATACAGAGCTCCATTGCATGTGGTTGTTCATCCAACATATACGTCTTGTTACGACTCTTATACCTGATATACTCCCGTGTGCTGAGGTTCATTGCCACCCGGTGCGTTGCGTCCTGCATATTGTCGAGTAATGCTCTGAAGTCTTTGATCATAGCGTTAGGATGCTTTCCATCATGGCAGTTTTGGGTTCCAATGAATGAGGGCTTCGCCTATGACTGGGAGCTCCGGGGGGCAGCCAGATCAGCACCGGAAGAGAGGACTTTGCAGGTGGCAGCGCTGTCCTCCTGACACTGAGCGGGGGCTTGGGGAATGAGCTCTCTCATTTCGAAGCAGAGAATGTGACGCTGAAAGGTGATTACTTGTGGCAGGTAGTTGCGATTGTGATTGGAGGCGTTCCAACCGTCCATAACGTTCGTTTCATGTGCTTTTTCATGTCTCTCGCCAGAATACTGTTGCAAGGCTCCATAGTGATGAATCTGTTCGACCCAATGAGACATCAAGTGGATCTTCAGAACGTTGAAGTCGGCATCTAACTCCTTGGAAACATCTATCTCATTGCTGATATAATCCTGCCAGGTGTTCATTTTGCGCCACTTCCTTGACTGTGTCCAAGTTTCAGCATTTGTTTCCTCGTCGACATTTCGCTTCTTCACGAGGTCTGTGCTCAGGGCATTGGCTTTCGCCTTTGCCACTTTACCGGCTCGCTCTAGAAAGTAAACCTCTTTGAAGTTGGGAAAACGACGCAAGGTGTCCTCCAGGTAGCTCAATGTTGCATCATGGTGAGATATATATCGAGCATACATATTGAATTTTAACAATGCCCGTGTGCACTCAATTGCGCAATTGAATATTGGATGCTGAGCGGGGCGTCCGTCTTGTAGAGACTGGGTTACAACTCCAAGCAGGTACCGGCTCATTTCCTTCATCTCCTTCCTATTCCATTGAGAAACTTCCTCATATGACTGATTTTTGGAGTGAGGTAGCCGTAAGCAAGCACGGATAACGAGATTGTATTGTACTTGTCGAGCTGTTCCTGCGTTTTCATGAAGTGGAAAATTCACTTCTGGAGGTGGTCAAGCATGCCGATCTGCATTGTATGGAGGAGGTGAGGCTTCGGGAGGTCGCTCACAATATTTCGAATATGTCGAAACCAGGTGAATTCCCAGTGAACGTGGTGCGACGAGATCTCGGCATCGGCTGCCTCAGTGTTGGCTTCGCCGAGCGTTCTATAACGCTTGTGATCCCACTGGGGGTGTTGCCTGTCAGCAGGGAAATGATCTCCAGGTTCGTTCTATGGACACTCGCGCCGAACACAAAGATGCCTCTCGAGATGTTGTAGGTCGCTATACCCTGGGCAATCTGCAAGCCATGCTGCTAAACTGGATTGCAATGTCTGAAGTTGCCATCTGCATAGCGAACGTTGTAATACCCCCCCTCAGCGCTGGGATACAGTGTAAAAGTGAGAGGTTGGAGCACCCGGCAGAGTATTTCATTCAGCACCTCTCGGGTTGTTTGCCGCTCCTCATCCAGCTGCTCCAGAGGAATATTGCGGTTCTTCATTGGAATTGGCAGGAGATCGACCATTACGACGCTGTGTGTTGAGGGCATATGTGGGATCTTCGAAGATAGATTGCCAATCGTCATAGATACAGGCCTCTCTGTCTTGTCGCCAGCAAAATTCAAGAGCTATGTTCCGTCGGACATGATTATCAAGGGAACCAGTGTATCTCCCCCTCCAAGCGTTGACTTAGCGTCGATGAGCATGTGATTATCCTCGAGTATTTCTCCTTAGCTGTGTCTCCAACTCCCAGTCCGGAGTGTGTATTTTGGTAGAGAGGCCTTTCGGTGGCGTATCACTGGTAAAGCAACGCTGAGGGGAGTAAATGAGATGCTTGGCGTAGGCTGGCTGCTGCATCAACCATCTCATGCATTTGATGATGTCTCGACTCCAGTATTTGATAGGGCGTTGGTGATTGTCATTCCAGCTCATATCCTCCAGAGTGTATAGTTCCCACTCCCTGAGAGCCGCATCATCTGGCATGCTAGCCACGAGCTTCTGGATGTAATCTCCGTTTTTGCAGCTTGGGAATCCCTCAGCAGTGATTTCTTCCTTCAGCACGTAGTCATAGTACATCTTCATGACCTTGATCTTGATCTCACACTGGATCTATTTGTACTCTTGACTCGTCACAGACAGGTTGTAGGGATTGTATTGTAAGTTCGTCTCAAGGCAACCCTGAGCGTCGTGTTCCTGTGGCTCAGCAATGGAATCACTCAGCGCAGCGCCGGGGCCGGGGTATGTTTCTGTCCACAGCAGAGTAGGGGGCGGTGGTTCAGACTCCAAGTCTGCAATGTATTCAAAGTGCTCGAGGTAGGGAAATGCATTCAGGTCCTTGACTGAATCTTTGTTAGTGTTGGATTCACGATGCTGAGTCGGTTCAATGTGTCAGGATGTGCTGCAAATAGTCCGATGCTTCTGGCGTGCAACTGGAAGGTGTTCAGGATGGTGTCATTGGATATGTTTAGGTCGCAAGTGGTCTGAGGTGAAAATCTTTCGGCATGAACAATCGGGGCAACCGAAATCCGTATTCTCTGGCATTGTCGATGACACGAGAGTAGTGTTAGCAACGGTTCCGGGTTACCCGGCTTCGGTCTGGGTTGGGACCGAACCGAACGCCCCGGTCCGGGTCAGGAACCGCCAAGTAACCAGACCCGCTTTGTCTTGGCGGGTTGTTACCCGGACCGGACATAGAACCGTGGGTGTTTGGCTGGGTTGGAACCGGCCCGCGGTTCCATTTATGCGGTTCCTACAACTTTGGCTCCAATTAAGTATATGATTTCTGATCGTATCAAGGCATGATCAGCACGTAGATTGTGCAGTTTTAGGGGCTCTTTCACCTCCCGCTATCGGATTTGCGATCGCACGGATATTCATTGTGTAGCTATGAAATAAAGGCGAATTTTAAGCGAAATTCGCGGGATTTCGATAGCGACTCGACGAATATTGGTCCGATCGCAAATCTGAATGCGGCAAGTGAAAGAGGGGCTAAAACTGCACAATTTACATACTGATCATGCCACGATATGATCCGAACTCAAATACTTAATTGGAGCCAAAATTGTGAGTCCAAAATGCCGGGTTTTTGGTGGTAAAACCGCCCCAATTGCAACGGTCCGGGTTTTCGTGTGGTAAAACCCGTTGCAACGTTTCGGTTCCGGTCCCAACCCTAACCCGGAACCGTTCTAGCGGGTTGGAACCGTTGCTAACACTACACGAGAGGAGTGGAGTATACACTGTAGAAACGGACGAAAGTTGGTGCTGGGCCTGAGGAGCCAGGTGGGTTTAAGCTCACGATACTTTCAGCTAACTTGACAGATTTATTGAGCTTCAACACCATCACAACGAGGTTCCTTACTCGCCAGCAGTTGCAAAAATGCTGCATGTGCGATCTCCCATAATACTATGAACAAAATAAATCCAATACAAAACCCATAGAGAAAATAAACCCTGAGCGATTCAAAACCCTTGCAATGTGTGAAATAATCAATGCCTGAGATGAATCGATTAGAACAAATGAAACGAACGAGACATGAACCCGACCCTGACCCAAATGCAACAACCATCGCCTCCTCTCCATGGCAAGGACTGGTTCACTCTTCGCCTACCGCACCATCAGGGTGCGCCCCAAAGAGACGGACATTGGGGAGAGGGACATTGGGGAGACTGTTGCCAGCTTCCGATTTGCCGAGCAGCTGCTGATCCACATCCACATCCGAGGTGTTTCCGGCTTCCTCAGCTTCTCGCAGAGTTGGCACCACTGGGCGAGGTTTTAAAGGCATCACCAGCCCCGAAATTTCCAGCTGACTGAGCTGATGAGTCTCGGGGGATCGTGGTCGTGGGTGAGGCTCCGGGGTCTGTGGCCATGGGGCAGGCGCCGGAGGTTGTTGCCGTGGGGTATGCTCGCGCATCTCCTGGCCTTGCTGAGGTAGCATGATTGGCTGATCATCTACCATTGTATCTCCATCGCCAGCCAATATATTTACCATCTACCCCTGGGCAATCGTCCCAGATCCTTTGCCATCATCCTCATCCTCATCCTGCTCCTCATCCTCATCCTCCTCCTTCTCATCCTTCTCCTCTTCATCTTCCTCCTCTTCATATTCCTCCGCTTCATCGTCATGGTCCCTTTCCATATCGAGGTCGCTGTCCAAATCAACGGTGCATGGTGTGTCCACATCATCCTCCACGCGCATATCCACATCAGAATCATGTTCTGAGTCATATTCGCCATCCAACACCTCGGTAGAGTCGGTATCATCATCTGGGGAAATTGACATGGCGGGTGATGCTTCTGGCTCTGAATATAACCGCTTTAGTTAGCCGGCCATGTCCGAGTCTGCCTCATACATTGCCTTCTGCAACTGCAGAGCACCGGCACGAGAGATGTCATCTCCCCCTGGTATTTGTTCAACAATACCTTTCCCTTTCCTGATTCCCTTCCCCTTCCCCTTCCCTTTCTCCATTGCCTTCCCCTTCCCCTTCCCTTTCCCCTTCCAGTCCTCAGTTGCCGTTCCTTTCCCCTTTTTATCCTTTGATCCCTTCCCTTTCCTGGTCCCATTCTCACCGCCCTGCGTATCCTCCTCACCCTCGCCATCTTCATTTTGATTGCCATCGCCATAACAGCTCCTTCCACCGCTTGGCGCTCCGGGATCCGCCCAGTGTGCATCATCATCATCCCCATGAATTGTCCATTCCCAATTCAGTGGTCTAAAGACCAGGAAGTCGCCCGGCCTGCACTGCTGGCAGCTTGGCAGCTCAATCTTTGCCCTGAGATCATCGCTACCGTACAAGAGAGAAACACTGGCTGGTGCGTTTAACATTCACCGAGCTAGTTGTCTGCGGATTGGAGTGATCAACCTGAACCCCGAAGCCACGGGGGTTGTCCCACCTCCCATTGTTCAGTTGGTCGCGGATTTCGTCCAACATTTGCCCCATATATGAGCGGAAAACTGCCCACCACTCACGAAAAGGCGAACTCTTACTCCTGAGGTGCGACCACATCAGCTGGAATTGTGAAATGTGGTGAGTCGTGACTGGATCAAGAAAGATTAAATCATAAAAGAGGTCCCATGCCCTCTCATCCTTGACGCTGCATACGTCGTATATCTGTATGGGTCCACCGATGTGTTCCGAGATGAATCCCTATATATAGTCCTGATGAAACAACAGGCATCGATTTAGGACTGAAGTTGGTATCTCTGCCCTCGCCTTCGCCTTCTCTTTGTGGGTGCCCTTTGGTGCCATCACTGTGAGTTGCAGATGAATCTACATCCGAAGCGTTGTCAGCATGACACAGTTGCATGTAGCGGAAGTAAACCCAGATGGGAGGTACAAAGTTGTGTTCGTTATCAGGTGTGTTCTGGAACAAGAGGCGTCGTATTATGCAAGTCACGTGATGTCGAGATAGTTCAGGATGATGGCGGGGTGTTTAATACAGGCGGCAAAGACAATGGAGGTGTAGGTGGGAAGAAGGGTTATATATACTCAAGTTCCTACGATTTCTTGGTTCAACTTGTGAGCTATGACAATTTTGATTCATATCCTGTGTTTTGTTGGTTAACGAACACACAACGGCCCAGCCTTCAACTTGGACAACCACCAGGCACCTCATTGATGAGAAGCCTGGAGACGAGATTTAGTACTCGCGGTGAGGAACGTTTATGACGCTGGACATTGCATTTGCATCTCACACTACTTTCACTGCTCAGACGTTGTGCATCTTGGAGCACACTGAGTTGCTAACAGGTTGTCCTGACTCTGCAACCATCCAACACGGCTACCAACACACCTAGGGGTGGCAAAAGCATACGCAACCGATGTCATAGGATTGATAATACGTCATTTTCGCTTTGCAATGCTTTTACCTTGGCCAAAGGGGGATTTTCGATGGGAAGCTGAAGATATACACAATCATTGGTTCGAAGTATTGTGCCAAGAACGAGTGCAATTCTATGATAACCGTGCGAAGAAGGTATAAACACCATTCAAGTGGTGCAAATAGACCTTCAGACGTTGCTGTAACAGTGAATATCAATGCTGAGTTCAATCTGAGTTCAATCTGATGGCTGTAAACCCCATAATTGAATGCGTTTCAGGGGATCTTGTCCCCAAGTATTTTCACGGTTTAGAGTCTAGCATGGTCTACACTGTGCCTCCGTTTTTTGTCGAATCCCTCCCTGGTCGCTTAAATAGGTGTCTACCTTCCCTGCCATTGCATATGGATGCAGAAGAAATTGTTCCTGCTTTCTGAACGTCGAACATCTATATCAGACTGTGCCTTCCCGAACCCCTCAACCTGACACGACTCCGGTCATACAAAATGTTCAAAGTATTGCCCATGGTCAGAATCAACCAATGCCTGGGCTGTTGTGGAATTCTCCACCTCCCCCTGCTAAAAGACGCATTTCTGTACCGGCTGGCAAGAGGGATTCCTCTCAGCGAGGGAGTTCCGTAGCTTCTACAATCCAATGTCAGAGCTCCACACCGTCATCTTCGCGGAACAATTTTTGCGTTGCGGTTATCACTCAATGCGTGATTTCCACCCTGTCCGCTACACAGCGACTGTCAATAAATACTCCAACTGCCCCGCCGGGTACAGGCAGTCATAGCACACCAGCACCCAGAGGAACCTCACAGGTAGACCCAATGTGTCGCATTGTATCGAGCCCCGCATCCAGCATTGCTAGCACTCCCACCCCACTCAGCAGTCTTGAAAACCTTCCTACTCCCATCCCTAATCCAGAAGCCTGCGCGATCATTACAAATCCACTGTGAACGCGAGCTACAGAAAGGAATCAGAGACAGAGGGAGTGGCAATTGCAACGGCAGGTGGTGTCTGCACCTTGATCAGTGGTCTCCAGCAGTCGCAGCATCCATTGATTTGGTCACTCACACATGACGCATCATGTATTTGCAATGGGCAGACTCCTGGAGCTCTACATGACCAACAGACGGCCGTTTATGAGTGCAAGCGACTTGGAGATGGTGAGTTATGCAATGCGATGCGTTGCGAAAGCATCAGCTGAAGGCCCCCACTAGCAGATAATAGAGAAGTACTGGTACACCGCTATGCAGCAAAACAACATTTCGTCCATAGCATTTGAGGCGCGCACAAAGGAGATCTTGAAAGAGCTATGCTGAAGCAACGGCCCGCTTTGGATACTACACGCTCAAAGCGGTACCCGGTTGGAGTACAAGTCGATACAGTTATGTCCCAGTTCATTCAATCAGCCAGGAACAACATAGGAGAGCTTTATGATCTCCACCGCTTTGAATCCAATGCAGAGTGCGTGGGATCCATCGATTCCATTCTGGCCGACAATAAGTATCTTTTTCCTGCAGCAGAGCATGTGGAAGGTGGTGTACGCGGTCCAAATCCAACGCAGCGAGAGTCGAAAGCTGCTAACAAATGGCCAGGGTCCAGTTTACTTCCTGCCAGAAGCAATCCCGGGGGTGATCTACACCAAAATTCATCATCTGGCGAATAACCACAGGGAGTACGCGGATGGATTTTATAATTCCATGATTGACGACAAGCACGGTCATTTACCCTCGCCACTGATCAGGTAGACCTGCACTGCATTGCGCCATGCTCTCGTGGAGTGGCTAAAGAACCAAGGTGTTCATGCGAAAGCATCGAAGTCAGAGCTGAAAGCGGACAGACCTGATCGCTCAAACTACCTCAACTACAAGAATGACGGTGGTAAGAATGCATCCTGCAGCACTGTAATGGGTCGGTAGTTGTCAACCTCGCCCGGCGTTGCAGACACATATACATTCTTGAAAGAATACCTGGAACACACTACCTGAGAGCTACCAACAGAGTGTGTATAGAAACACTCTTGCGACAGTCAAGCGTCAGATCCAACAGGCGGAGAACCCAGTGTCTGCCATGGTCATCAGCATAGAAGCAGCGGGTGTTGACAATGCACTTTCTCTTGACTATGTGAGATCAGAAGTAGCATTTGAGGAGCCTGAGATCGGAATTGCCGACCCAAATATCCCGATAGACAACAATTGCATGGATGTCAAACTGCATTTTGTGATGCCAGGGGGCAGCGGGCATTAAGAAGTTCAACCTGACCAAAGCGACATGCGCGATGCCATCCCCACCGCCAGCCGGCGACTATGGCCCACGACTGACCTCGAGAGGTTTGACCTGGAAACCTGTGATGTTGATGGGTATGAGGTCGACGATGGCAATGATGTGGATGCGGATGGGGACGAAGAAGCAGCGCTTGCCGATGATAGATCAACGCAGAATGTGCAGGACTGAGGGCATAGTACTAGAGAGTGTGAAGATTCATCAGCGACAACTATAGTTTCCGTCAGAAACACCCGTGTGTTCTGGACAGCTCTTACAGCTCTGACGGAACCTTGTACCCTCTGCCGGAGAATTCAACGCTTCCTGTCGCCCAGGCGACGGGCCGCGACTTGCGATGCCTACATACCTCTCCCAGAGTTCACTGGACTGATGTGGTGGCCTTCAGGTGCACCTGGGAGCACCTGGGAGCATGTTGAATCACTGTAGAGCAGTCTGGTAAAACAACTTCTTTGGGAATGCTGCTGGTGCGCCTGGAAATTGTAGCTACTACATATCGTTCAACGATTTTCAAAACATATGCATTCACTTTGTACTCGTATGTATGTATCTATGTATCTATATAGCTACCTATCCACACAGGGTATATCTGGACTGGCAGCACACGGTGGTTTAGAGCAATATGTGGTGCGCCTGAAGATGACGATCGAGTGAACCCAGTGATACACTCCGAGGCCGTGATCAAGCAAGTTTGGAGATGCAATTTGAGACCGAGATTGAGTGAACTCAGAGATGCACTGGGAGGCCCTAATCAAGAACGTTTGGAGATGCACTTTGAGGACGTGATCGAGCGAGGTGGTTAATGCACTGGGAGACCGAGATTGAGTGAACTTAGAGATGCACTTTGAGGCTGTGATCGAGCGAGTTTGGAGATGCACATGGAGACCATGATTGAGTGAACTCAGAGATGCCCTGGCAGGCCATGATCGAGTGAGTTTGGACATGCACTTGGAGGCAAAGATTGAGTGAACTCAGAGATGCACTCCGAGCTGTGATAGAGCGAGTTTGTGGATGCACTTGCAACAGGCTGTGATCGAGGGAGATTAGAGGAGTACTTGGAGGTGGTCAATCTAGAGGCGGTTGATGGGAGGCGCGCCAGGTGCTGAGACTCTATTCATCGGCTAGTTCACTCGAACCCATGAGAATCTGATAAGGTGACTTTACCTTTAAAGCTCTTATGCAATCGTGAGAATGAAGGGATGACAGACAATCTTAGGTGTATGCTGTACTCGGTGTATGCTGCACTCGGCATACACCGCACTCGGCTTATGCCGCACTCGGTGTTAACTCATGATGATGGCATGTAGAGATAGCAAGGGATGACTTAACTTTGTGTTCTTCCAATGATGGTAGGGTTGTGGACGAGGAAAAGAGAGATGGGGAATGAAGATGAGAACGATATGGAGCTTATGAGGGGACCTGAGAAATCAGGGGTATGACTTGCCTGATTGGGTTTAGAAGATCTCGTATTGGTGTCAATACCTGCCGGATCGGGACTTGTACCTGCCGCATCAGGGATGGTACATTGACTCGCACACGAAATTGTCTTAAGTCCCAGTTTCTGATGATGATTTCCCCCATCTCCTCTGATCTCTCTCTTACTTGCGCTCAACTCTACCATCACCTAAGAACATGAAGTTAAGTGATCCCTCTCTATCTCTCCATGCCATGATCATGACTCAACACTGAGTACAGCATACATCAAGTACAGCATCATCCCAAGATGGACAGTCTCCTGCTCCCAGCCAGTTTCCCATCTCTCGGCGGATGCTGTTGTACTCAACTCTCTACATTCCCACAATTTCAAGTTAATCAATGAATAGAGTCTCAGCTGCTGTTGCGCCTCCCGCCAAATCGACCTCTTCCAAGTGCTCCTCCAATCTCGCTCGATCTCAGCCTGCAAGCGCATCTTCAAACTCGCTCAATCACAGCCTCCCAGTGCATCTCTGAGTTCACTCAATCTTGGTCTCCAAGTGCATCTCTGAGTTCACTCGAACCTGGCCTCCAAGTCCATCTCTGAGTTCACTCAATCTTGGCCTCCAAGTGCATCTCAGTGTTCACTCGATCTTGGCCCCGATGTGCATCTGTCAACTCGCTTGATCATCGCCTCCAAGTACATTTGCAACGAGGGATGGTGGGTGTACGGATATACAGGGGTGACGGAGGTGGACTGAGCAAAGGGGATTACATATTCGGGAGACCCTGGGGTAGATAGACATCATCTCATTTTCATCTCATCTTATCATACAACTATAATACACACTGTATCTTTGCCAACTTTGATCTGACTCGCTCTTTCCGAGATGTCGTGGATTCTCACGGCCGGGTAGTATCATATCTTCTCACTTTCATCCAAGGCTCCTCGAGCGAGAACCTCCGATCATGCTTGACTACGATCTGTGGCCCGATTGCCCATATGTAAATATATAGTGATTCTTAAATGATGCATGCCATATTATAAGGTAGCGAATCTTGTGGCGGTAACAATGACGAATATGATAGATGCAATGCCTTGTGCTTATGGAACCCCGCATGTGGCTTCCGGACCAAAATACATTTTGCTGATGTACCCAATGAACCGATTCCAACGTATGGTCACAGTTAGCCACAATGCAACAGTGTTCCTTTACAAGAGGCTACCGACAGTGCGAGAAGAAACGGCGAAACGGCGATCCGAGGGCGATATGCAATGCCATGCGTCGTATTGGTGCCCGGTGCAGAGTAGTATGCCACTGGGGTGTCTCTGACGGCTCTGACGGAGCGCGCACACTCTCACGGAGCCATTCTGCCTGGACGGAAATGATTTTTGCTGATGTTGGACATGGTGACGATACGGATGCGGATGAGGGAGAAGACGCATCCCAAGCCAATGATGATTCAACACAGAATGTGGAGGACTGAGGGGACAGTACTAGAGAGTGTGAAGATTGGACATGGCGATGATACAGATGCGGATGAGGAAGAAGAATCATCGGAAGCCGATGATTACTGATAGTAACGTGTCCGGGTAACCTACCAGCAGTCCATGTTTGGACTGTAGAACAAGGTCGGTTCGGTTCCAGACTTGTCCAAAAACCAAACTGGCTGACTCTTGGCAGGCCAAACCCAGACCTGTACCCGTCAACCTGTGGGTTTCGCTGAGTTCGGCTAGACCCATCGGTTCCAATCTCCGGTTCTGCGTTTCGGGTTTCACATTCATGGTCCCATTCAGATATGCTACTGTTGATCGTAAAATATTAACATTGGTAGGTCAAGTTTGATTCTTGACGTATTACCCTCTTTGATGTGCAAAACAAGCATACTCACGCGCCCGACCACATCCTGAAACTGAGCATCAACAGAGCGTCACCAGAGCGTCAACAATATTTGGTCTTGCATCTTCGGTAATATGAGTGGTGCTTGATCACAAGCATCTATGAAGACCGATATGGCAACCATTATAGGCAGATATGTACTGGATATTCTAGTCACGTCCTCCGGGACAGTTACAACTTATTTCATTTACAGAGCTACCACTACGTATTCTTGAGCCTTTTAGTGTATAATAACAGTCAAAACGATGAATATAGACAATAACCGGCACATCACGCTGTGATTAACCATGATGGAAGGCCAACAATCGTTGACACTCTGGTGACGCTCATTTTGAAGATGGGGCAGGAAGCGTTTCACTTTCACTATTGCCTATAAAGGCAGCCAATAATCAGTTTATGACAATGTGCAACCTGTCGCCCCCCAGATTACCCATGATACCTGACCAACAATCGTTGACGCTCCGTTGACGCTCATTTTCATGATGGGGCAGGGAGGGTATTGCAATCTGTTTTGCCTATAAAGGCAGCCTATGATTTATTTATGACTGACTACAACCTATCGGAGGTGTGATTTCCCAGGACGCATGACCAAAAATTGTAGACACTCCGTTGACGCTCATTTTGCCATGGCTGTATCCACAATATGCAATCATTTAATTTGGCACAGTCCATCATTCACATTGTTTTGGCTGCCTTTCTGGCATTTTTATTTACTTTCTTCTTGATCACTACGTTGTTCTTTAATAATACATGGATACATATGATAATTATCTCCAAAATCACGCGTCTTTCGCTCAATGCTCATCATCAGTTGCAGGATTGCTCAAACTGCAGCTCTTGTGTTCAAAATGAATGTTAGCTGCATTACCACACCACAGAGAGTGTACTAACCTTCATCAGTCAGCATATCTGGATCAAAATCAGTATCGTGCTCGGTATCCTCATCATCGAATAATTCCGCACAGGGAAAGGCTGTATACGAATCCTTATATCTGGCTGCCACATTGACGATTTGAGAAGCTTGAACTCTGGAAGTGTCACCGGTTGGGGCGTGTGGTGTACCGCGCAGTGGTGGCGTCGGCTCTGGAGTCGGCTCTCTGTGTCGGTTGGGTGGAGGTGAACCTGTTCCTTTGCGTCGCCAGCGTGTCGGAGGATTCTTTGCGGTGCCATGTTGGCAAAGAAGGCAGCCGGATGTTTGGGTTTGACGAAGCATTGCGGGGTGTCTTTGTAACGCAGCCCTCACCTTTTTATGCCCAGGAAACTCAACACCCCGCTTCTTCTGTTCTCAGACCTCGGCGTGTGGTTTTTTAATGAGGTATTTCGTTTCCTCCATTGCGTCTCGCGAAAAGCCTTCTTTGGCCATTTTGGCCATATTCAACGCCAGGCGCATGTCAGACTGTTCCAGCTGTACCAGACCTCCTTGCCTTGCCATAGTTGCAGACATGTTGAAAACCTACAAGAGATTAGTTGCTGCTTCTAACAATAAAATTCGGCTGTTACCTCTGCCATATATGCTTCCATAGCCTCCTCTAGGGTGATTAAAGCTTGCTTTGTCCACTCAAGGGGATGCTTATGAGGAGATTCATCTGCGAAAATCCCAAAGCTGACTACATGATGATGTTCAATTTGGCGGACTGTGCGGACGAATGCCTTTGTCGACCATGGAGGTTTCCCGTTACGTGCAGCAAGAAATTCGTTACTCAGCTCTCTACAGATACCCGCTGTACATTATACCGTGAATCCACTGCCCTTTATCTCGATATGGATATAATCACATCTAACTGCAGGCTGCGTCACGTGTTTGCTGCTTCCAGTCTTGCGGATGGTTTTCAAATGCGCATCCTGGGTCATATGTTTGGTGGCTGCATTGGTAGCGTCGCGGTGAACTAACTTGTGTCTGCACTCTTGTTGTGTGCCAAGAATATCCGTATTTGATGTTGCGCCCTCCAATTGGCTGGTATTGGATCCACTCTGACCTGGTGGAGGTGGTTGTGTATCCATGATGTGCTGATGTGGACTAGGAGAGGAAGATGATAACAAGAGGAAGTGGGAAGCCCTGAGGACTATGTAGTCAGCTTCTTGTCAGAATGGAATAAGTAGCAGCCAACATGATCGTTATGCTCAAGATGAATCCTACTGAGTATGGATGCAAATTGCAGGGGTTTCCCACCATCCCGCAATTCGCAAAAAGTCGGTCTGATGTCGTTTGTTCGTTAACAGGGATGAACTGCGGTGCACGACCGCGGGAATCGCCTAATCGTTAGATAATAATAGAATGTTGTTTGAGGGAAAGGACATCTGCTGATGTTCGTATCAAATGATCCCCGGGATATTACATGAAAATGATGCTAACAATCATGTCATGTTGTACAGTTAGCATTACTATTCCTGATTTATTGACAGTCAAGAGGGAGATTTTGCTTTGTTCAAGATGAGTAAATTTACCAACCTTGACATAACAGACTCAGTTGGCCTCCATATTGTCCATGACTTGCAACATCCAACATCTCGCCCAACAACAAAGTCCACCTAAACTACAATGGTCAATGCTCCGAAAAAGTACTTTTCGCCACTTCCGGCAGGCAGATACGGCAAATGGACAAAGCGGTCAACCCAAAGACGTCATCATGCGAATGAAGGCAAGAGTGGCTTGGGAGCAGAGAGAGTCCGAGCACTTGGGGCATTGCGCAGTTTGAGATCCAGAAAGAAGCTTGCAGCAGAGAAACGACGAGAAACACACTTCTCAAACAATGAAGCGAAAGAGAAATGGATTGAGGATTATGTTGAGTGAGAGACCGCTGGGACAAGAAAGCGAGTTGAAGATGCAGAGGCAGCGGTTCAGCAAGAGCAGTACGATATGACGCATGATGAAATCGCGGGACTGACGTCCCGAGAGCCTGGAAAGACTTTTCAGGGGATGCTAGTTGCTATCGCAGACAGTCTGAGTGATCTTGCAAGATCCGAAGATGGAGAGGATGGGGAAGATGAGGATGATGAAGAGACTGAGCAGGGTAAGCTTTGCAAAGATGACGAACCCGGCTGGGTCATGGGCACAATCACTAAAACGGTACTGCAGTGCATGGAGAGGTTTCTGCAGAAGCAGATGAAGCTCGACGAATTGACACAACCGGGATGGGAGGATGCAGCCGACTACTTCCGTGAACGAGATGAGAAGTACGTCACATTGGAATTCAGGGTTCCGGCAGTCGTTCAGCCGCAAACAAATGATGACGCTCCGGCACCTCCACCAACAACATTCAGAGAGCATATAGAGAGTCTTGACATTGTCCCCGGAATATTGCAAAGGCCGCCAGGGACATCTTGACCTGGAAGTAGTCATATCAGACTAGGTTTGGTGAAGCCGCAGGCAAAATCGAGCATACCTAGTGGTGAGCCAGCTGCGGAGCCAGATTCGTCAACGTTGCTGAAAGCATAGCCAGTTGAACCAGTAAGCTCTGTTGAACCAGTAAGCTGTTACACCTGCATATAGCCTCCAGCTAATTACAATATAGATATCGGATTCCGATGAAGAGATGGTGATGGCTCCTGCGTCTGTGCAGGAATAGATATGCTAACTGTAATTTTTGACGTCCGAATGCTATGAAAAGCAAGTTGTTCACCAATTTCGCTACGTGTCAGAATTTTCTTGATTTCAGTGAACAAATTGTGAGACATGATAATTCAGCTGTGCATGTGCAAGGGTCGAACCCACCATGTGAAAGTTCCAGTATGCAAATCGCACTGTACGACGGCCAAAACGTACGGTGTCCTTCTGCAAGTGACTGTTCAGTGACACTGCAAAAGCAAGATTACTGACGAAATGTGCTAACAAAATTTCAGTGAGTCATGTCATACGTGTAATAGAAAGACCGGTCAGTGCACATGACGAATCAATCTGAACGACAGCCGTCATGCAAAATTCATCCATGTATCCAACTGCATAACTCTCCGCACAGACCTGGTGCACATGGTTGAGATATTTGAAATTGCTTGTGGTACGTCATGGAAATCGAGGAGAAGGAGCTGGATAAGGAATGGTGAGCAAGTCGAGCTAGATTTACAAAAAACTAGTGAAATGATCCACATGCTGTCAATTGCCGGCCGAAAGCGCAGGAATGTGATAGGGTCACGTCACTTCTCACTCAGATAGCGTAGATAGCAGTTGATCAGAAATTGAGAGGTAACAAAACTCCTGGATGCAAATGATAATACATACAAACGCAATCCTGGAGGTCAATAATGAGTATATGATTTGTTGCATAGAATCTTTGAGTGTACAAAGGCTGTTTCGATGTGATTAATGTGAGCGTCAACAGAGTGTGAACAGTTTTGACTCTTACACATTCAGCAATCAATAGGCTGCATTGTCAGATCCTTCCAAAGCGGATGTATAGGTCGACGTTATTGCAATCAAGGGAAATGAGACTCTAATTGCGACGTCCTAATAATGAGTGTCAACGGAGCATCAACGATTTTTGGCATTGCATCATCAAACATCCAGTAGGCTGTGCGGTTACAGTAGGTCTTAATCGAACTATCGGCCGCCTTTCTGTGGAACAATGGTGGTGGCAACATTTCTGCTATGTCCTAAAATGAGCATCAACAGAGCGTCAACGACATTTGTCCTTGCATCTTGGAAAATGCATGAGTTGTGCAGCGACGTTACCCCATAATCATGCTATCGGCCGCCTTTCTAGGCAAAACCTTTTGCAACAACATCTCTACTATGTCCCAAAAATGAGCGTCAACGCAGCATCAACAACTGTTGCCCTTGTATCATGGAAAATCCTAGGGCTGTGCGGCGACATTGAGCCATAATCAGATTATCGGCTGCCTTTCTAGGCAAAAACAGTTGCTACGACATCGCGACTATGTCCTAAAAATGAGCGTCAACGGAGTGTCAACGACTTTTGGCCTTGTATCATGGAAAATCCTAACGCTGTGTGGCAACATTAAGCCATAATCTGATTATCGGCCGCCTTTCTAGGCAAAAATGGTTGATACAACATCGCAACTATGTCCCAAAAATTAGCGTCAAAGGAGCGTCAACAACTTTTGGCGATGGATCTTGGAAAATCCGAGGGCAGTGCAGCAACATTAATACATATTCGAACTATCGGCCGCCTTTCTATTCAAAAATGCATTTGACAACATTGTCACTACGCCGTAAAAATGAGCATCAACGGAGCGTCAACGATTTGAGGCCTTCCATCTTGGAAAATCAAGGGTCTATGGGACCACAATGATCAATAATCGTACTATTAGCTGCCTTTCTAAGCAAATATGCTTACCGCAAGATTGTAACAAGGTCCCAAAGTGAGCATCAACAAAGCGTCAAAGATTTGTGCGCTTGCATCTTGGATAGTCTAACCGGAATGGAACGCAGATAACCACAATGAACCTATCGGCAGCCTCTATTGGCCAAAATGCAAGTGACAATATCGCGTCCACCTCCTACAATTCAGCGCCCACCGTATGTCAAGGCTCCGAACGCTACACAGCAATCAACTGCATTCTGGCGTTGCTAAATGGAGTTTTACTTGGTCAGTCATTGCAATCTGTCCTTGTATTCAAGTTCGCAAATATCCATGCAATGTCTTACTGATCTGATTATTTTCCACGTAGCTGTAGAGTTAATATTAAATAACCCAAAGTTTGCTTGACTATATCGTTATTTTCGGCAGTCTCTCCGGTCAGAATACCCAACATCCTGAGTTCTACCGCCTTGTCGGATACAGAATCTTTGAACACCTCATTGCTCGAGGTTAAGATCTCTTCCAAAAATGAACGTGACTTTATTCGTAATTTGAGCGACCTTACATTGCAAATCATCTTCACTGCTTGGTGGGCTTCAATGGATGAAGGCTCTAAGCGGCCAGTAACTTGTAATACTTCTAGCCATGCGCCGTCATGGCGATTCTCGTGGCACTGCGGAATTGAGGAGACTGGTAGTCCTGACATCATTCGTATCGTTTGTCATCAACTTCTTCGCCATCCATCAGAACATGGGACTAGCTCAATGGGGAAACACTAGCTGGTACAAGCTCACCTCGCAAAGTTAAATGAATTAACAGAGTCAGAGGTGACTGAAAAGACCAGTTTGATGGTGGATGATACAGCTTTGGCCATTCTGAGGAGGCAAGGATGTCAAGGAATCACAATAGTACGTTTGCGGAGGAAAATCAGATTTGATATCTAGTTAAATCCATACTGATCGAAATGACAGACAAAACATCCCAAACTGGCAGCTAAGGACTTTGAAACTTCTGAATTTCACCAAGACAGGTGGAATCGCTACCTCATGTTAGGATTAGTTTCGGCACTCATTCCATGGAATGCTATATCAAATCTTGAGCTACGACGGGTATATAAGGCATTACGCGACGACCGAGTCCTACCATCTGCTACGACCCTCAGTAACATTTGCCGGAGGGAATATGCCCTGACTGTGGATGCAATTAAGAAGCAATTGCCGTTACGAAATAAAGTTAGTTTTGCATTGGACAGATGGACTTCAACGAACAAACTAGCCAAACCTTTGTTCATTGCTTACTATATTGATCGAAATTGGGCATTGCGTGAGATTGAACTCACATTCGATGAGTTTTATCCCCTGTTCTGAGCCGGTTTTGAACGGTAATTAAGAATGATAGTTCAAGGGCCAACCTACTGGAGCACGGCTAGCTGTAAATTTGAGGGACCTTCTGAATCGTTTTGAGCTTACCGACGGCAGTTTGCTTGGTATTACGACTGATAATGCTCCCTCAAACTACTCGATGACTCGCGAGCTGCAATCAACACTTGAGGCCTCTGGAATCGAGTGGCAGCCATTGAGGAACCACATAGCATGCATGGCGCACGTCATACAGGTGTCTTTAGGTGCATTCATGAGCAGACTGGGTGTGAAAGGCCGCACCAAGTCTTGCGAAGCCCATGAGCACGATCAGAAATTTGGACAGAATGAAAGGATGGACATTGGGAAGAGTCAGAGACTTCGAAAAGAGGACAATGCTATAATCAACAAGGTGTCGGCCATGAGCGCAGGTTTAGCAAAGATAATTGAGAACGTATGTATTTCATGATATTATGAAAGTCCTGAAGCTGACCTTCATATAGCAGAGAATGCTTGCTGGATTAATTACGCAGACACCTGGTCGCCAAAATGAGTTCATTAACTGTCAAAAAGCCAAAGTCCACATTGCAGGACTTCTGATTATGGATCTGAAGACACTTTGGAACTCTACACTGGAGTTGCTCGAGCGCGCCTACCAATTACGGGAATTCACACGCGAGTGGCTTCAACACCTTCAATGTGGTGAATACCAGCCACTATTCACAACTCAGGATGAGTGGACGATTGTCAAGTATGTCATGGAAGTATTGAGGCCATTTCGATATTGGACTCTTTGGATGTCGAAGAGGTATACAGTCGAATTGCATCACATCATCAAAATGTACAATGACATGTTCGATCAGATCGATGTTGTAATGTAAGCTTTGGCCAAGAAGAAGACTCAGTTGAAAGAAGACTTGTTCTTTGCTGTGATGTTAGCTCCACAGAAGCTTTCAAAAATCTATGATGTTGTGACTCCAACATCGGGCATGCTTCTCATTTCTGCACACATCCTCGATCCTTTCCGGAAGTTCCAATCGTTTAGAATGTGGGACAAGGGAATGGATATTAATCCTGAGGATGAGACATCCTACACTACACAATACCAAGAGGCCTTTCTGAAGTATGTGGAGAATGAATACTGTGCCAAACACCGACGTGTGCCTGTCAATGAACTCGAAACCGTACCGAGCAGCAATCCCCTCCCCTTGGCAAAGGCATCAGGGTCTTATCAATCATCCTTTGATCCATATGATTTGTCCAGCAATAATGAGGAAGACTTAGCGCCTAACAATGTGGCTGAGACGACACCCAGATGAAGCGATCGCGCGGCTTGCTTCTTGACCGCAGCCCGGCTTTATGGGAAATTCGCCGCCCGAAGCACCAAAGAACTTGCGACAAATTAATCCAAATCTCAATGAGTACCACTCCGACCCAATGAAGATTAGTAGTACCTTTTGGATACCAGACATAACCAATCGATGGCGCCAACAGGAAGAAACGCGCTCAAAGTACGCCGATCTCTCCAATGTGGCTCACAACATATTCTGTATCATACAATATGCTGTCGGAGTGGAGGTCAGTTTTACCCTAGGCCGAGATGCTATTGGCTGGAGGCAGTCGAAAACCACAGGCGAGACCCTTCACAAAAAAGTCGTCATAAGGCAGTTTGCTCAAGCCAATAACCGGATTATGGCAGGCACTGACCCAGAAAGGGATACCATGAACACAGGAAACGACTCGAAAATGAAGAAAGAGGCGCTGGAAAGGAAATTGCACAGAATGGCCAAGGTGCACGACTTTTTGCAGATGTGGCAGGGAAGCCAAATCCTACGTGCTACCCAGAAGGAATTTCGCGCTGAAAACATACAGATGACCGCCGTAGGATACATTTCCGACCCAGCAGGGATCGTCAAAGCATCCAGGTCACTCTTTCAACATGATGGTGCAGCTGCATTTCAATTGTCAGAAAGATCACCTTTGCCACCAGCTTTGTGTGCAAAGGACCTGCCTGGAGGATGAACTCAAATTTTGAATGTCTGCCGAATCGGGAGAATCAACAGTCATCCAGTAGAAAGCTACGAGGATAGCGCTCCTGAAAGCATTTCGGACACCGATGATTGGCTTCACTGGAATGGCGACTTGGATAATCCAGTTGACAGCAAAGAGGATTGCGCAGCGGACGATGAATCCGATATAGAGCACAACAATGGCATTGAGGATCCACAATGCCCAGAGCAGCAGGATGTGAGCCCCGCACCAAATGTGCCCGGATTGGTTCGGCCAACACAGAAGTCAAGAGACAGGCTGCAAAGGTGTTGGTGACGGTCAATGCAGTAGAAAGGCGGAGAAATAAAAGAGGGAGGAAAAAGTACGACAGAATGGGTCACTGGTTCACCAGCTTCATGTATCTTGACCAAGAGTTTCAGTTAGACATATATTATGGGCGAATGGTAAGAAGTAGCGTGTTAATATCGGTTCATAAATAGATGTATAGCAGGCGCAATGAATCGTTTGGCATGATACATCATTTTTAGTCGTGTGAGGGTGAACAGTGCAAGATTATCATGCTGCTCGGCTTTGCCACAGGGCCGAGTCTCAATCATGTAGAAAGACAACTGATAAAGTCAAATCAGGATGAAAACAATTATTGACAGCGGCCGATGTTGATTGGACAATGCATTACAATGAGCGTCGACGGAGCGTCAACGATTTGTGGTCCTGTAAGTACGATGATTCAGCAGTCACTTGGTCGTTGTTATGCATAACGGACGTATTGGCAGCTTTTATTGGCAAAAGAGATAGCAACATGGACATCGCCCCAATCTTATCATGAACGTCAACGGTGCGTCAACGATCTTTGACTTTGCATCTTGGGTAAGTTATATTCCGATTGGTTGCAGACATCCATTTATAAGATAATGGCAGCCTTTACTGGCAAAAACAACAGTGCCATGCTCCCTGCGGCATCCTGAAAATAAGCGTCAACAGAGGGTCAACAGTTTTAGGACTTGCATATTTCGTAATCAAGGCATCGCACAGATTCTTGCGTGCATAACTGTATTATTGACTGCCTTGTCAGGCAAAAATACCATTTATCGAAGGAGAAACACAGATACCAAATTAATCGATATTGCAAACTGCTCAACAAGCAAATGCACATTATTGGTTGCTGAAAACGCGATTCTGATAAGATACTATTAACACAGTGCAAATACAAGAGCCTAATATGAATCTATAGATGGACTTGCTGGGGGACCCGCTTACAACCCGACCAATTCAGACATGTTGGGAGTTCACCATAGAACCGTACACGAGTGGGCAGTTCGGGTTTATTAACCACCTGGACCGCCAATTTGGCAACGTTTCGGTTTGGACCCGGACCCGAAGTGACGCTCCGGAACTGTTCCTTACACTACCGATGATGGATCAACGGAGAATGTGGAGGACTGAGGGCATAGTACTACAGAGTGTGCAGATTGGACAGTATATTTCAGACCTGTAAAATACGATAATGGCAAAGCAAATGCAACGGCAAGCCATGTATCCGAAGTGAAGTCTGTATTGTAATAAGTGACAACATCTCAAAACTAAACATATTTGGGAAAGTGCAGCATCCGACATATAGCAATAGCAGAGAGGTAAAATGGGGCACTCGGCCGGAGAAAGGCATGAACATCGCCAGGTGTTGTGTAAATGCCTTTAGCATAACTGCAGCCCCTGCGAAGAGAGTAACACACATATCTTTCTGATGGTGTGGATATGTCACCAAAATGTAAAGGAAGTATGGATGCGACGGGAAGTGTGTGATTTACCGTCACAGTGCATGAGGACCCGTCAGAGGCGTCAGAGCCATCCGGAACACCCGGGTGTTTCTGAAGGAAGCTAGCGTTGTTGCTGATGGGGTCATGTTAGTGATGCTGGTGATGTCGTTGCTGTTGCTGTTGCTGTTGCTACAAGGGACAGGCTGGCTGCTGCTGGCGATGGCAGACCCACTAATAGGCAGAACAGCTGAGGATCGCATGCTAGTATTAGTAGCAGCAACAAAGCTGCTGTGACGATTAAACGAATTGTCGGGCTGCTCTACTACTCCCTCCATCCCTCAGTCCTCTGCCAAGTTGAGTGGCAGTGGTGGTGAGAAACAGATTTTCCCACCACAGCGAGGAGGAGAAGCCGGAGAAGGAGTAGAACAGCGAATCAAGAGTCAATATTGGACATACCCCGGCATCATTGCACCATCATAACGTACTCGACAAGCTCAATCGAAGAGGAAGAGGAGTAGAGCAGCGAATTGAGAGTCAATAATGGACGTACCCCCGCATCCTTGCAAGGTCTTAATGTACTCGACGAGACGAATCGACTGAGCCTCCCAGTGAGTCAATTGGAGTTGATCCCGAACAATTTGACATGGGTCTGTGCTGGAGGCTGGAGAAGCAGTAGAGAAGCGAATCGAGAACTAATAATCGATGTATCACGGCATCCTTGCACCATCTTGATGTACTCGACAAGCCGAATGAACTGAGCATTGCAGCGAGTCCATCGGAGTTGATCTGGAAAATGTCAAAAGGGGTCTGCCCTGGAGACTGGAGAAGCAGTAGAGCAGCAAATCGAGAGCTAATGATCGATGTATCCCAGCTTCCTTGCACCATCTTGATGTACTGCACGAGCCAAATCGATTGAGCCTAGCAGCGAGTTCACTGGAGTTGATCTGAAAAATTTCGGAAGGGGTCTACCCTGGAGACAGCAGAAACAGTAGAGCAGCGAATCGAGAGCTAATACTGGATGTATCCCAGCGTCCTTGCACCATCTTCATGTACTCCACGAGACAAATCGATTGAACCTCCCAGCGAGTGACTTCGAGTTGATCTGCAGAAGTTCAAAATGGGTCAGCCATTGAGGTGGGGTTGAACCTCAAATGAAGAGCGAATAATGCATGTACTCCAGTACGCTTGCACCGTCTCGATGTACTCGACGCTGCGAATTGATTGACCATAGCTGTAAATCAATCACGGTTGATTTGCGCAACATTGCACTTGACGACGGTCAGCAGTTAAAATGAAGGTTGCGATAAGGCTTTGTGTAGCGAATTAGTGAATTGTGATGGCCTGGGTGATGGTGATGATGCAAATAATGCAAGGGGCAAGTAAATTAAGGCTTCAGGGGTCAAAATGGTTGTCTGGGTGATGGGGATGGGGATGGTGATGGTGATCACGCCGCAAATTCAGTTGAAGCAAAAGAAATTAGGTTGCAGGGGTTCAAGGTTAGTAAGACTGATCTCCAAGTGCAAAATCAGCAATGTGCAATGGGCAGCGAGATTTCACATATTGAGCATTGGTATTGGTCATCGCAACAATGAGATAAAGCTTACAGAAGCTTGATTGAAGAACCTGCAGTTGGAACCTATTTCATAATTGTGGGAAACCTGGCTGATGTCAGTGCATGGGGTCTGGTTTCAGACAATAATTTTGCCTTTTGCTGATGTCGGTATGCTTAAGCATCGGATGGACCGGGTTACGTCTTTCCTCAAACATCATTCCAGCATTCACAAATCCAACCAGCTCTGGGCGATAATACCTCCATATCCTGCCTTCACTCGATTCAACAAGCCATATAGCCAGGTGATGCAATGGAGCGTTAACAAGATGAAATGACTCGGGCGTGTGGTTGTTCCCGTATTCGTGGCGACTCTTTCAACCCCTTCCATGAGCCAAAGATTTCCCTTCACAGATGCCCTGTTGTGCATCAAGAACTTAGTGTTTTTTCACCTTATGGCACAGTACCAGTGCCATACTGAAGCCACAATCAAGTACATGGAGAAGTGTCTGGAGGAGTTTCATCATCACAAGGATATTTTCAGTCGATTCTGCATCAGCAAATCTGCAACGAAGGTCTCAGAAGCCTTGAAAAAGCAGTTTACTTTGGACAAATAGGAGGAATGGGAGAGTGACCCTGCTGGGAACAATCTTTCAGCAGTTGCAAAGCGTCATCGCATTGATGAAGATGAAATACATCTCAGGTCAGAAATCACACAATATCTTGTCGACAAATTGGATGTCCACTTTCTGATGATGGATATCTTGAACCACTTCTCTGACTGTATCTGCCACATTGGCAACCTCATCAATGCAGGCTCTCAACTGCCAGGAAGAGTGATGATGAATCATAAACAAGGATACCGACAATCGAATTGTCATGAGGCCACCTTTCAGATTTTGGGGATAAAAGTCTGGAAGGAGGTGTTTCAGGATTGAAAGTTGAATGCAAATGCTGCAAACCAAAGTCACGACAATACAATGCCTCTAACAAAAGTGCCTGTAAAGCAAATCACGAAAAACCCACAACAAGAAATCAAGACCCTTGATGACTAGGCCATGTGGTGTGCAATGCCACAAGCGAAGCTCCAGAAACCACATTGCTTGGTGTTTCAAGTGATTTGCTGACTTCACGGACTATATCGATCGGAATTTGTATTTCAGTTGTCCCAATGATGGACAATACATCCAGTACAATGCTCTGTCAATTCCGGTCACATCTTTTCAATGCAAAGAACAGGTAGTTCATATGGTTCATCACACTGGGTCCACAAGGTGGAGACAGCATAAGCCACCAAGATATGATACAGTGCTTCTCTGGATGGGGACAAGTTTGGATAGCCACTTTAAGTCGACTGCTGAATGCATTGCCTCATAGTTGGAGTATCTTTTCGTTGTCAAGGATAGTGAATGAAGCGGTGAAGGGCTTCTTGCCCTGGTTCAGACGTTTGCAACTGGGCTGACATGTCAGACAGCTGGTATGGTGGTTTTTAAGGAGAGACATCAAACTCCGATGCAACCCTTGCATGGTGGAAGGTACCAGGGTAAGTCTCTTTTTGGTGTCGGAACCATCTATATTGTCTCAATAACCGTGACCCAAGGAGCGGTACACCTTCTTCCGCTAACACCACAGCCAGATAGCATGTGGTGGTACTTCAGCAACACAATTGACTTGAATGCTTTCAATTTGTTTCACATGTAGATTTTGCGATTCGATGCTTGAAGTAATCTTTGCAGCAATATGTAGAAATCTGATGTATTTACTCTGAGTGGCTTAATCTTGTCATGGGAGTTGTGCAAGCTTGTGTATAATCGATGTCTCAAGGGATTAAACAGTTAAGAATATTCTTGAAATCATTGAAACAGTTCAAAAAGCCAGTGACACAATTGAAATCTAGAGGACCAACGTGAAAGAAACAAGTGCAGTGAATTACATTAAATGACTGAACTAGTTGTTGCAATGTCAAGACGATGCGATCACATCATTGGACGCCTCTAACCGTGGTGGAAGAATGCGAATAAGTCTCTGAGATTGTTTGTGGAAAACGTGGAGATGGTTCGAAGTTTGGGGACCAATTTGGGAAACCAACATCGCTTTTGGCTGATGAGGAGTTTATTCAGCACATGCGATGGGTGCACCAGTCACATTTGGCTCAAGGCCCAAGTGTGAAATTACCACAGGTACACCAATGGGGCATTCCACTTTACAACCACTTAATAACTCAAGCAATCAGGATGTGTACTTAACACATCTGGAGGAAACTAATATTGATGCTCTGCATACTCTAGGTGTTCACCCAATCTGGAGCCAGCTCTTGCAATACCCTCTCTGCAATGTCTATCAGCATTGGGAGCCTGATGAATTGCATCAGGTGCTCCTGAGTTTTGGTAAAGACTTACTCCACCAGCGGTTCAAATACCTGCATTTTAGAAATATTATGAATCAATTTGACAATCGATTCACATTGGTTTCACAATATTCAGGCCTCCAGCACTTCTCTGAAACCATTCGGTGGGTTGAAAAGCAGCTCCTGGAAAGGAAAAGAGATCCGGGGCATGATTAGAACACTGGAAGTAAATTGCACTCCAATTCTGGACAGTTCTAATGATAATGGGAATACTGTGGCGGAAACAGCCACTGATGAAATGGTAATAGAAGTAGTTCATGTATGAACTGTACTCTCTACATGTTAGCCAACAAAATCACCCTGAACTATTCATGACACCACTAGATGATTTACTGAAGCGATATTACCTGAAGAAGGATGGATTTTGAGATCACTAAATGTTGAACTCACCAAAGTCCAAAGTGGATAATCAGTTGGAAAAAGAGTCCCATCTGTTACCAGAAGAAGGATTCATAAAATCCTTGCAGCAAAGGAAGTTTATATGTAGGTGGCTGAAAGGGTTACTATTGTAGAAAAGAAGGTTTATGGGTGTCAAACATGACATCAGGCAATCATGTGAAATATTATGTCTGACTATCTCTTGCTGAAAATGAAGCAACCACCTGGAGTGCGGCTGATATGGAGCATGTTGTAAACCCGCTGGAGAGGGAGATTTATGGTATCACTTGAAATAAGCAGATGGGATTCAAGCAGCGAATCTCCATCCGCTTAATCGCATTTGAAGCTTGGTGCAAGGCAGTGGGTGTTCATGCATTGCAGAAAAGCACTGAAAAGCAAATAATACATTTCAGATATTCAAAGCTGGAACATGTGAGTAATATGTCAGGCTCAATTCAGTGAACAGGTTCTGGCAACAATTTGTGCACTGATATTTCTGAACAACTTCATATCAGCAATGTGAAATAGGCAAATCAATCAACCAATAAAGGCAATTGCATTCAACAAATGTTCGAGCATAACGACTGGTGTACTGGTATTGACCACATGAAGAACACACTGTCATATCTTGCCCCTCAAGACTGGTATGATATTGGCACTCTGAATGTTTTCCATGTACTATCTGCTACTGATAAGCAGCAAAAGACACCCAGAGTGCATGTTGATCAGCAAAATGTAAATTGGTCCGGAAGCCACATGCAAACCTCCCAAACACTCTGGTAGCCCTCACAAGTGCTTCTAAGTACTTCCAGATGCTCCCAGGCCCCCCTGGTGCTTTGGAATGTGCTCTCACACACTGCAAGAGGATTTTCAGGAAGTGCTGAAAGCACCTGCAGTTATGGAGGTGCATTCCGGATGCTATGATATTTGACTAATAGGATATTCAAATTTTGGAGCTACTGAGACCTCAGCGCAGGTCTGGGGGAGACTTCGAGAGCAGCTGAGACCTCAGCGCAAGCTCTGCAAGGGACTCAACGCCATATTCTCAACACAGTAGTTCTCAGAGTGGCACAACCACAAGGCATTTCGTTCATCATATTCGTCTTTGTTAGTCACAAGATTTGCTATATCATAATTTGTCATGTATTATCTAAGACTGTCTATATATATACATACAGATATACAGGTATAACGGAGACAGACTCAGCGACAGGGAGTACAGATTTGGAAGACCCCACGCTAGATAGACATCGTCACATTATACGAAATACACACTCCATCTTTCCCAGCTCTTGGTCTCACTCACTCTTGCCAAGCTGTCATATATCCACACAATTTGTGTGGTTCCTCATGCACTCTTGCCAAGCATTCATAGATCCATGCAATTTCTGTCGTTCATCATGGCCAGGTATCTCTTCATATCCTCTCACCCTCTCCACTTTCTCATCAAGCCAGAACCGCTCTTTCTCAATAATTCCCATCAGATGCCATATGATGTGCGGCGCAGTTCTGATGATGGGCTGTTTGCCTTCTAGCTTCACCGTTTGACCACACAGTGATTAAGTGTACTTAACGATGCACTCCGAGGCTTTGATTGAGCCAATTTGAAGATGCACTTCAAGGCCGTAATCGTGCAAACTTGGGGGCTGTAATTATCCGAGTTTGGAGATATGCACTTTGGAGGCCATGAGAGTGCACACTTCAAGGCTGTGATCAAGCGACATTGGAGATGCACTTGGAGGCCATGCTTGTGCGAACTTGAAGGCCATGATCGAGCGAGTTCGGAGTTCCACTTGGAGGCCGAGATCAAGTGAGTTTGGAGATATACATTTGGATGCCATGATCGAGCGACATTGGAGGAGTACTTGGAGGCGGGTAATCTGGAGGCGGTAGTTTGGGATGGAGGTGCGACGGGAGCTGAGACTCTATTCATTCATCAACTCGTACTTGTGGGAATGTGGCAGAATTGTGTACATCATGGTCTGCCGACAGATGAGAGACTGGCTGTGAGACAGTTGATCTCGGGATGATGCAGTGTGTGGTGTATGCAGGGCTCAGTGTATGCTGTACTCGGTGTAATCCGAACTCAGTGTATTCTGTACTCGGTGTTAACTCTTGATCATGGCATGGACAGATAGAGAGGGATGACTAAAGTTCGAATTCTTACATCACAGTTGAGGACGAGAAAGTGAGAGATGAGAGAAGATGGGGCAAATCATCATGAGAAACTGGTACTTCAGAGAATTTTGTATGCGAGTCAATTGATCATCCATGAGATAGTACATAAGAGTCTCAATCCGCGATCGAATTACAACTGTACGACGTCTTCCCAACCCAACTATACAATTCGTACCCCTGATTTCTCATATCCGCTTGTATTCTCCACGTCGTTCTCATCTTCATCCCCCATCTCTCTTTTTCTCATCCACAACTCTACCATCATCGCTAGTGTTAGCAACGGGTCCGGGTAACCCGCCAGCGGTCCGGGTTTGGACCGGAAAAATGGTTCGGTTCGGTTCCAGAACCGTCCAAAAACCCGACCCGGAGCTTCTTTGCGGGCCAAACCCGTACCCGTACCCATCAACCCATGGGTTTTGCCGGGTTTGGCTAGACCCGTCGGTTCCGGTCTCCGGTTCTCCTATTCGGGTTGTTCTATTTATGGTCGCAGTCAAATATGTTACTGTTATGTGCACAATATCAACTTTGGTACATCATTCTCTATATTTGTTTCATTGGCGGCCTTTATACTCAAAACAAGGAGAGACATTCTCCCTGCTATGTGCTGAAGTTGAGTGTGATCAATTGTTCATCTTGCATCATTTGTAAGATTTGAGATCCAGAACAGCCATAGTGATTGTTAAGGCAGTCATTCAGCCGGAATTTGATCAGTTTGCACATGCGACTGCGCCGGCAACATTTGGAGAGCTGATGGAGATACATGATAATGTCAGTGGAAAATCGCAATGCCGCAAGGAACCTCCTGGGATAGAGTAGCCATATGTAAATAGCATGCCGCAAATGACCGTCTCACAAATGCATATCGGCTCTCACAACTGACGCAATACCCAATTC